>Ga0209542_10013681_pt1 | contig 13932 bp, 8 predicted proteins | sample RifCSPhighO2_01_FD_184028 | JGI IMG/M metagenome (GOLD analysis project Ga0209542, IMG submission 184028) | Soil microbial communities from Rifle, Colorado - Rifle CSP2_plank highO2_0.1 (SPAdes) (version 2) | ecosystem: Environmental > Terrestrial > Deep subsurface > Rock core/Sediment ...
GTCGTTCATATGGGTGTCCATACAAACGCCAGTATGACCTAACCGCTCCAATGGGCCCTTACGGGCTCATTGTGCGTGAGAACGCCATTTCATTTCGGTATCATTCTGTATGAGAGAAGTCTGGGTATTGACAAAAAAACCACTCTCATATACATTACCGGCACCTGCCTAGATTGAGTTGCGCGGAGCAGGAAAGAGCGTTAGCCTCACATTTCTTGCTAATCCATAACTAGCAACTACACAGAGCGCAAAGACCCGAGAGAAAAGGGCCTTTTCTTTTTGTTGTGTGTGCGTTCGACATTCTTTGTATGCCCATCGCTTACTCGTCTAAGTTTTAAAAGAGACACTATGATTTCTGAACAGAGCAGCATCAAAGAAGCCCGACCGAAAAAGTATTTCGGTTCCTACAAGTCGCCTCTCACGACACTCCCGAATTTGGTGGAACCACAGGTGGAATCCTTCAAGTGGCTTCTTGAAACAGGACTGAAGGAGGTGTTTTCGGAATTTTCTTCCATTAAGGATTACTCCGGCAAGAAATTCGAACTCGATTTTACAGGCTTCAAACTTTTGGAGCCCAAGTACGATGAATTTTACGCGAAGCAAAACAAACTCTCGTTTGAGGCGCCGTTAAAGGTCACGGTTCGCCTGAAGAACAAGATTGTCGGATCGGTGAAGGAGCAGGAAATCTTCATGGCGGATTTTCCCATGCAGACCGAGCACGGGACATTCATTATCTCGGGCATTGAGCGCGTTATTGTGCCGCAACTTGCGCGAAGCTTCGGCGTCTTCTTTACCTCCGATGAGATCAAAGGGAAACAGTATTTCGGCGCGAAGATTATTCCCGCGCGAGGCGCTTGGATAGAAATCGAAACCGATGTGGACGGGAGTCTCTATGTGCGCATCGATCGCAAGCGCAAATTTGCCGTTTCTTCGCTCCTTCGCATCCTCGGCGCCAAGGACGAAAAGCATATTTTCAGCCTCTTTTCGGGGAACCCGGCGGCCGAGGCGCACCTTAAGGCCACTCTCGCGAAAGATCACGCTAAGACCACCGACGAGGCCTTCATTGAAATCCACAAGCGCCTTCGCGACGGGGAGATTGGCAGTGTTGAAAACGCGAAGGAGTTCATCAGATCAATTTTTGATCCGGAGCGCTACGACCTTTCCAAAGTGGGACGCTTCCGCTTTAACAAGCGGTTTGGTAAATCAATGGATGAAAAGGAGATGGAAAGGCGGACGATTTCGCTTAGTGACGTCGTGGACATCGTTTCGCACGTGATCACGCTCGACAACACTCCCGGAGCGATGGAGGATGACATTGACCACCTCGGTTCGCGACGGGTGCGTTTCGTCGGCGAACTCTTCCAACAGAAAATCCGTGTCGGCATGGCGCAGATCAAGAGGAACGTGCAAGACCGCATGTCAACGGTGGAGTCCGACGTGACGCTTCCCGTCAACTTCATTTCACCAAAACCCTTGCAGGCGCGCATCAAGGAATTCTTCACGACGAACCAGCTGTCGCAGTTCATGCAGCAAGAAAATATTCTCTCCGAGCTTGAGCACTTGCGCACGCTCTCGGCGCTCGGTCCCGGAGGACTTACTCGCGAACGCGCGGGATTTGAAGTTCGCGACGTGCACCCTTCGCACTACGGCAGGCTCTGTCCGATCCATACGCCCGAAGGGCCAAACATCGGCCTTATTCTTCGCCTTTCGACGTACGCGCGCTTGAACAATTTCGGCATGATCGAAACCCCTTACGCGAAAGTGGAGAAAGGAGTCATCGGGAAAGAGATCCAGTTCCTCAATGCCCTTGAAGAAGAAAATTATAAAATCGCGCACGCGGCAATTTCCTATGACGAAAAAGGAGCCATTCTTTCCGAAGAAGTCGAGGTGCGCCTTAACGGCAAACCGGAGCTCGTGAAGCGCGAAGACGTCGATTACATCGACGTAGCCACCAATCAGGCGTTTTCCGTGGCAACCTCCATGATACCATTCCTCAATCACGACGACGCGAACCGGGCGCTCATGGGGTCAAACATGCAAAAGCAGGCAACCCCCTGTCTTATACCCGAAGCCCCGCTTGTCGCGACCGGCATTGAGGAAACCGCCGCGCGCGACACAGGGCGGCTCATCATCGCGAAGGAATCAGGCATGGTGAGCAAAGTGGATTCGCGGCGGATCGTGATTAAAACCGAGAAAGGGAAGGAGAGAGAATACCACCTTGTCAATTTCTCGCGGACGAATGGCTTCACCTCTTTCCACCAGCGCCCGATCGTGTCCCTTGGAGAGAAAGTATCTCGAGGCGACGTGCTTGCGGATACTTCATCGAGCGACAGAGGACAAATGGCGCTTGGACAAAACATTCTCATCGCCTTTATGTCATGGTCCGGCTCCAACTATGAAGACGCGATCATCATTTCAGAGCGCCTAGTCAAAGACAGCCGCTTTACGAGCGTTCACATCGAGGAGTTCGTCGTCAACGTCCGTGACACAAAGCTTGGTCCCGAAATCACGACGCATGATATTCCAAACGTCGGCGAAAACAAGCTCAAAAATCTTGATGAGGACGGCGTCGTCCGCATCGGCGCGGAAGTGCGTCCGGGCGACATCCTCGTGGGGAAAATCACCCCGAAGGGGGAGACTCAGCTCACGCCAGAAGAGCGACTGCTTCGGTCTCTCTTTGGCGAAAAAGCTCGGGACGTGAAGGATACCTCGAAGCGCATGGAAAACGGGAAGCGCGGGCGCATCATCGGCGTTAAGGTATTTTCAAGGGAAAAGGGGGATAAGCTCGAGTCGGGCATCATCAAGCGAATACATATAGAGGTGGCCGAGCTTCGTGCGGCGTCGGTTGGCGACAAGCTCGCTGGCCGTCACGGAAACAAGGGCGTCATCTCAAAGGTACTTCCCGAGGAAGATATGCCGTACATGGCGGACGGGCGCCCCGTGGATATGATCCTCACGCCTCTTGGGGTGCCATCGCGCATGAACCTCGGGCAAATCCTCGAACTTCATCTTGGACTTACGGCGCACACACTGCAGTACCAGGCCATCGTGCCTCCGTTCGCCGGTGCGACGGACACGGAGATAAAAGAGGAGTTGGTGCGAGCAGGAGTAAGCGCGTCGGGGAAAATGAAACTCTTCGATGGCCGGACCGGCGAAGCATTCAGTCAAGACATCGCGGTTGGGTACATGTACATCATGAAGCTGCATCACATGGTTGAGGATAAGATTCACATGCGCAGTATCGGACCCTACTCGCTCATCACGCAGCAGCCACTTGGGGGTAAGGCGCAGGGGGGAGGACAGCGATTCGGTGAAATGGAAGTCTGGGCGCTCCTCGGACACGGAGCGGCGTACACGCTTCGGGAAATGCTCACCATTAAATCGGACGACATCCTCGGGCGCTCCGCGGCATTCGATGCGATAGTGAAAGGAGAGCGGATCGGAGAGATGAATGCGCCCGCCTCATTTGGCGTTCTCCTAAATACGCTTCGCGGACTTGCACTCGATGTGGATTTGCGGAAAGAGGGGGCGGAAGGGGAGGCGGCTCCGGTAAAACAGCGGTCGAATTCGTACGAGCGTAAACGCGAACGCACGCGCTAAAGAAATATCGAATACCTAATATCGAATACCGAAAAATACGAAATACATAACCAGATAAAGCACCCCACTATTTTCTTATTCGATATTAGATATTTTTCGAAATTAGGTATTCGAAATTCGATATTCAAAAAATATGAAATCCAAAACCATCTCAAACATGACCGATTTTGACTCTGTGTTCCTGCGCATCGCTTCCCCCGATGACATCAAGGAGTGGTCTTTCGGCGAGGTGACGAAACCTGAGACGATCAACTATCGAACACAGCGAAGCGAGAAAAACGGCCTCTTCGATGAACGCATTTTTGGTCCCGACCGCGACTACGAATGCTATTGCGGCAAGTACCGCGGTGTTCGGTATAAAGGTATTGTCTGCGAAAAGTGCGGCGTCGAGCTCACTCGCAGCATCGTGCGAAGGGAGCGGATGGGCCACATCGAACTTTCCACTCCGGTCTCGCACATCTGGTTCCTGCGGAGCATGCCTTCGCGTCTAGGACTTCTTCTTGGCATGTCATCGGGGGATCTTGAGAAGGTGATTTATTTCGCGGGGTACCTCATTACCAAAGTAGTGCCGGAAGAACGTGCCCGCCTTCTTCGGGAACTCGAAAATGAGTATCGCACCAAGGTAAAGGGGCTTACGACCGAAAAAGATCGTGACGCGCTCAAAGAAAGATACCTCGCGGCCAAACATGAGATTGAGGGAATCACCCAAGGTGCCGTGCTCGATGAAGTCGCTTTTCACTCATTTTCGCTCAAATACGGGACGCTGTTTGAAGCGAGCGTCGGCGCTGAAGCTATTTTCGCGCTTCTCTCAAAGCTCAATCTGCACGAACTTCAAAAGTCGCTTGAGGCCAAAATCGACACCGTAAGCTCGGTGGAGCGCGAACGCGTCAACAAGCGCCTTTCCCTCGTTCGTTCCATGATTGCCTCGAATACTCGTCCGGAGTGGATGTTTCTTACACGCATTCCAGTCGTGCCGCCGGCGCTTCGCCCTATGGTGCCGCTCGACGGGGGGCGTTACGCGACCTCCGATGTCAACGACCTCTACCGCCGCGTCATTAACCGCAATAACCGTTTGCGAAAGCTAAAGGAGATCAATGCGCCCGACGTTATCTTGCGAAATGAAAAACGCATTCTTCAGGAGGCTGTTGATTCACTCATTGATAACTCGATCCGCCACGGGGTTGGAGCCGCGGGAGCGCTCACTGCGTCCCAGCGTCGGCCCTTAAAGTCGCTCTCGGACAATCTGAAGGGCAAGCGCGGACTCTTTAGGCAAAATCTCCTCGGGAAACGAGTTGATTATTCCGGCCGCTCCGTTATCGTGGTCGGCCCCGAACTCCGGCTTCATCAGTGCGGCCTCCCGAAGCACATGGCGCTTGAGCTTTTTCGCCCTTTCGTTATTTCGAAGCTACTCCAGAAGGAACTTGCCTTCAATATTCGCGGGGCGGGACGTCTTCTCGAGGAGGGCGTGCCTGAAGTGTGGGCCATTCTCGAAGACGTGATCAGGGAAAAGTACGTGCTCCTCAACCGCGCTCCGACGCTCCACCGCCTTGGCATCCAGGCGTTTCAGCCGGTGCTCATCGAGGGTAACGCGATTCAGGTGCACCCGCTTGTGTGCACCGCCTTTAACGCGGACTTCGACGGCGACCAGATGGCTGTCCACGTGCCGCTCTCCGAAGAAGCCCAGCTTGAAGCAAGCGAGATCATGGCCGCGCACAAAAACATCTTGAAGCCGGGTTCGGGAGATCCCATCATCTCCGGCAAAATGCTTGATATCGTGCTCGGGTGCTGGTGGATGACGAAGGTGCTTCCGGGAGCCAAGGGCGAGGGAAAGATATTTTCTCGGCCGAACAACGCGATCACCGCGTGGGATTTCGGCGCCGTGGATTTCCGCGCCAACATCAAGGTGCTCGCGACCAATCAGCCAAAGTATGCCGCCTTTGAGGGCAAGGTGTTTGAAACCACCGTGGGACGGCTTCTCTTCAATTCGGTGCTCCCGAACGACTATGCGTACATCAATAGGGAAATGGAGCGAAAGAGCATGGCCGCGCTCGTTGACGACCTCATCAATCGCTACGGCATTTCTGAAATCCCCACGATCATGGACAGGATCAAAGCGTTTGGTTTTAAGTACGCGACCTACTCGGGCATTACCTGGGGCATTGACGACGTGAAGGTTCCGGCAGGGAAAGCAGAGGTAATCGAGAAAGCCAAAGGAAAATCAGAGCTCGCGTACGCGCAGTGGCGCGAAGGACTTCTCTCGGAGGACGAACGTCTCCGCAAGAATATCGAAATTTGGCACGCCGCGAAAAGCGAAGTGGAAAAACTCATTCCCGAATCGCTCGATAAAAACGGTTCGGTGTTCGACATGGTGTATTCCGGCGCGCGAGGTTCCTTCTCGCAAATTACCCAGATGGCGGGCATGAAAGGCCTCATCCAAAACACCGCCGGAGAAACTATCGAATTCCCCATCCTTTCCTGCATGAAAGAGGGTCTTACCCCCATCGAATACTTCATTACGACCCACGGCTCGCGCAAAGGGCTTACCGACACGGCGCTGAACACCGCCAAAGCGGGATACCTCACGCGAAAACTCTTCGTAGTGGCGCAAGACGTCATTGTGACTGAAGAGGACTGCGGCGTGAAAGAGGGCGTCAAGATTTCTCGAAGCAGCGCTTCGGGTATCGATACCCAGCTTAGCAAGAATATTCGGGGTCGTTTTCTCGCCGCGGACATTGTGCAGAAAGACGGCACCGTGCTATTCAAGAAAGGCGATCTTCTCTCTAAGAGAGATGCGCAAAAGGTGCAAGAGGCAGGTGTCTTTGAAGTGCTCGTCCGTTCGCCGCTCTCGTGCAAGAGTGTCTCGGGCATCTGCCAGAAGTGCTACGGACTCGACCTTGGTAAGCACGAAATTGTCGGCCTTGGCGAAGCGGTAGGAACCGTCGCGGCGCAGGCGATCGGAGAGCCAGGAACCCAGCTCACGATGCGCACGTTCCACACGGGAGGTGTTGCGACAGCAGGCGGCGACATCACCATGGGTCTGCCGCGCGTTGAAGAAATTTTCGAATGCCGTATTCCGAAACTTCCCGCTGTTCTTGCTCGCGTTTCTGGTGTTGTCTCTGACATCGTGAAAGACGGGCAGGAGACGGTTATCATGATCCTTCCTGAAGGAGGCTCCGGCAAAGCTGCCGGAAAGACGACAAGAGCCGCGAAGCGCGAGACCGAATATCGCGTGCACCCGCTCCGCCAGATCCTCGTCAAAGAAGGGGCAAGCGTCGCGAAAGGGGATTTTCTCACCGACGGTTCCGCCGATCTCGAAGAGCTCTTCGCGCTCGCGGGTTCGGAGCGCTCACAGGAATACATTATCAGCGAGATCACCCGTATCTATGAACTGCAAGGAGTTTCCACGGCGCGTAAACATCTCGAGGTCATCGTGAAGCAGATGTTCTCACGCGTCTCCGTCACCCATGCGGGCGAAACAGGCATTTCCGCCGGCGACATTATTACCGACTTTGAATTCGAACGTCTCAACAAAGAGGCGAAGGGGAATGATAAAGAGCCTGCACGCGGCAAAGCGCTCCTCCTTGGTATCACGGAGGTTTCGCTCACGCGTGCCTCGTTCCTCTCCGCGATCTCCTTCCAGAACACGCCGCGCAAACTCGCCGAAGCGGCCGTCTCCGGAGCCGTCGACCATTTGGTCGGTCTCAAGGAAAACGTCATCATCGGCCGCCTTATCCCTGCCGGTACCGGCTTCAAGGGAAGCAAGAAATACGAAATGGTGCAGCAGATGGAAGCCGAGTTCGCTGCTAACGAGGTTGTTGAGGTTCCAACCACGGAGCGCGACCGCGACACTGTTGAGCGCTAGCAAAAGCGTGTATAGTCCCCTTTAGCGTGCGATTGTCTTGTTTAGACGCATGTGTGTATTTGTACATATTACGGATTTACGAAGTCCGTAATGTGGCACGCAAAAGATGCATAATAGGAGTGCCATGGCTTCGGATACGGTTCAACAGATTAAGGATCGACTTTCGATTGTCGATGTTGTTTCGCAGTACGTGAAGCTGGAGCGCGGTGGTGCGAATTTGCGGGCGCGATGTCCGTTCCACGCGGAACGCACGCCATCGTTTTTCGTCTCGCCCGAGCGCGGCACGTACCACTGCTTCGGCTGCAATGTGGGCGGCGACATTTTTTCGTTCGTCGAGCAGATCGAAGGACTCGATTTCAAGGGGGCCTTGAAGGTACTCGCGGAAAAAGCCGGTGTGCCGATCGTCTATGGCAGGAGCGACAAGAGGGAGAAAGACGAGCGCGATCGGCTCTTTGAGCTCATGGAAGTCGCGACGATTTTCTATGTATCGCAGTTGAACGACGACGTAAGAAAGTACTTGCACGGGCGGAGTACCAACGATGCGACCATCAAAACATTCCGTCTCGGATGGGCCGGAGAGGGATGGAGCGCTCTTGCCGACCACCTGAAGAACAAAAAGTTTTCCGAGAAAGAGATGCTTGATGCGGGAATTGGAAAACGAACAGAGCGCGGAGGCGTGAACGATAAGTTCCGCAACCGCATCATGTTCCCGATCGCAGATTCGGCGGGACGTGTCGTCGGATTTTCCGGTCGCATCTTTGGCGAGAATGTATCGCCGGAGGCGCCGAAGTATTTGAATTCTCCGGAAACGCCACTCTTCCACAAATCGCGCATTCTTTACGGTCTCGACAAGGCAAAACTTTCTGTGCGGAAACACAACTGCGCGGTCTTGGTGGAAGGGCAGCTCGATCTTTTGGCCTCACACCAAGCCGGATGGGGGAACACGATCGCTGTCTCCGGTACCGCCTTCACCGCCGAGCATGCATCGCTCATCCGCCGCCTCACAGACAATCTTGTCATCGCACTCGACGCCGATGAAGCGGGAATCAAAGCAGCCGGTCGCGCAGCGCGTGCCGCGCTTCAAAGCGGACTCAATGTCAAAGTCGCGCAGCTCCCAACGGGGCTTGATCCGGCAGATTTGATATTAAAAGAGGGAAAAGGCGCATGGAGTGAGACAATTCGCGAGGCGAAAGACATCGTTATGTTCCTTCTCGATGTTTTGGAGGAGCGTTCTCGTGGTGCCGACGGCTTTCGACGCAACGTTGAAAGCGTCGTATTGCCCTACGTCGCCGACGTGCAGAGTCCGATCGCACGTGAACAGTACCTGCGCGAGATTGCGCGGCGACTCGGCGTATCCGAGCACGCTGTTTCCGAGGCGTTCGCTAAGATTCCGAAAGTTCCTGAAGCGATGTTGCGGGAAGACGCTGACGAAGGTCACTCACACGCTGCGGCTCGAAGCGAAGCGAAGACAGATCGCGGGAGAGTTGCCTATTCGATACTTCTGCTGCAGCGGGCGCTCCCCAAGCCAGAACTGGATTTGGAATCGTACGAGCGCGAGCTTGGGGAGGCTATCGGAGAGGATGCGATGGAGAAATTAAAATTGCTTCCGGGAAGTGTGCAGGAAAAACTGCTGTTTAGCGCGGAGCGGATGTATGGTGGGAGCTCGACGCTCAAGGCAGAGGCAAAGACGCTCGTCAGCGTCCTCCTGAAGGAGAGGCTCTCCCGCGAGCTTGTGGAGGCGACGACTGCCCTCAAGAAGGCCGAACATCTCGGCAACGAGGAGGAGGTGGCTGTGCATATGTCTGTGTGTAACGTGTTGACAAGACAGATTGCGAGGCTCCACGAAGTACTGTAGAGTAATCCACTTAGCCTTTCTGCGTCTTCATAGGGAATACAGGCGGGAAGTCTATTCATAAGCAAATTGTCTCCCTCGGGGAAAGGGAGAGGGTTTTTGCACTCTGTACACAACGTGTTATGGCAAAAAAGAAAAAGATGAAAAAAAAGAAAGCAAAAGCGAGAAAAGTCCCGAAGATGCAAAGGGTCGCGAGACGTGCCGTGCGTGTTCGGCGTGTGAGACCGAAGGCGAGCGTGAGAAAAATTTCGCGCAGGGAGAAGGGACTAGGGAGGCCATCCCCAATGAAAGCCTTAGGAGCTAAAGCAGCGCAGAAGGTGAATGCGAAGATCGACGCGCTGACGCGGCTCGGCAAAGAGCGCGGCTACATCACCTACGACGAAATACTCCGTGAATTCCCGACGATCGAGAACAACGTCATACTGCTCGACGAAATGTATGAGCGCTTTGCGACCGCAGGCATCGATGTATTGGAAGGCGGCGGCATGCTCGAAGATACTTCGGCGGATTCCGTGCTCGCCTCGAAGAAGCTCCAGCATCGCAGAAGTGATTCGAGCTACGACTCGGTGCAAATGTACCTGCGCGAGATCGGCCAGTACCCGCTTCTCACGGGCGAACAGGAAAAAGAGCTTGCGAAGCGCATCCTTGTGGGAGACGAAGAGGCTCGCTCTATCCTCGCGCGCTCCAACCTTCGTTTGGTCGTTTCTATCGCGAAGAAATATGTGAATCGCTCGCCGGATCTTACACTTCTCGATCTCATTCAGGAAGGGAATCTCGGGCTCTTTAAGGCTGTGGACAAATTCGACCACACGAAGGGCTACAAATTCTCGACCTATGCGACATGGTGGATCCGGCAGGCTATTACGCGCGCTTTGGCAGACCAGTCGCGCACGATCCGCATCCCCGTTCACATGGTGGAAACCATCGCGAAGTACAAGCAAAAAGTCAGGGAGTTGAGCCAACATTTGGGGCGCGACCCGCTTCCTGAAGAAATTGCTGCGGAAATGGGCATCGAGGTGGAGAAAATTTATACCATCCAGAAGATCAATCAGGATACTGTTTCGCTCGAATCGCCCGTGGGTGAGGATGACGACGAGCGCTCAACGCTAGGGAGCTTTATCGCCGACGATACAATCGCCGCACCCGATCAGGATGCTTCGCGTAGAATTCTTTCAGAGCAAATGATGGAAATTCTCGATGAGCTGTCGCCCAAGGAGCGGAAAATCTTGGAAATGCGCAACGGACTCGCGGGCGATGGAATCTGCTACACGCTCGAAGAGGTAGGACGCGAATTCGGCGTCACACGCGAACGCATCCGTCAGATTGAAGCCAAAGCGTTGGAAAGAATTCGTTTTCACGAAAGAGCGAAACAGCTTCGCAGTTATTAAACATTGCTATACTCGCCACATGGCGCTGCCGATCAAGCACTGGAGCCATTCTTCGCTTGTCACGTTCCTGCGAAACCCGCTCGCGTGGTACAAGCGCTATGTCGAAGGCGTGTACGACATTCCCGCCTCGCCGTCGTCTGTCATCGGACGCGCCGGACATGTAGCACTTCAGCATTTTTACAGTGGTATCGGGAAGGAAGGTGCGATCGAGCTCGGCCTCGAGCATATGCGCAATGTGCCCGACTTTGAGATTAATTTTGGCAAAGCCCATTCGCGGCGCGCGAAGAAGGTCAAACGGCAGCAGATGGAACGCGAATATCTTCAGGCTATTCTCTTTTATCTCGAGCGGCCGCCCAAGTACGATGTTGTCGGTGTCGAAGTAAAGGGGACTGTTGAAGTTGAAGGATTGCCGCTTCCGCTGAAAGCGGTTTCCGACCTCGTCGTTCGCTCGAAAGTCGATAGAGGAGCACTCGACATCGTCGATCACAAGTTCGTAGATTATTTCAGTGTTCTCAAGAAGGAAAAGCCCTTGTTTGTGATTCAGGCAATTTTTAATTACTACGTGGTGCGCGAACTTTTCAAAAAGCCAGTGAAGCGGTTCATTCTGCACGAGTGCAAAAAGAAGAAGAACGCCGATGGCTCAGCGCAGATGCGCCGCTATGTAATCGACTTCGATACCTGCAAGCCAGAGTTCGAACTCTTTCACCGCCTCATCACCGATGCAACCGCGGAAATCTCGCGGTCGCGCGTCTATCTGCCAAATCCTTCGGACATGTTTGAGGGTGAGGATTCATTCAACATCTACCGCCTCGGCCTTGCGGGTGATTAGAGTTGCGCGTCGATCGCGGCTTTGAACGTGCTCAAGTCATCTGCTCCAGGGATGAGCGTTGTGCCGGTGATAACGCCTGGTGTTCCTTGGATGCCGAATTTGGCACCCTCGGTACGGTCCTCATCAATGAGTGCGAGGTATGCATCGCGCTTGTCGGCGACTTGTTGCTTAAGGCGATTAGCGTCGAGTCCGGAAATAGTTCGAATGAGCGCGAGGAGGGAATCTTCATCGCCGAACCCGCCATTTTCCTCGTCTTGCGCTTTAAACATCGCCTCGTGCCACTCATAGAATTTCTCTGGATAGAGATCCCACACCGCGTGCTTGTAGAGAGCCGCGGTTTCCGAGTCGGACCCGAGGAAGGCATAGTCCTTGAAGACAATCTTGAGTTTACCGGTCTCGACGTAATCTTTTACGAGCACGGGGAGGGCAGGCTCGATGGGGATTTGCGGAATGCCGCCGACGTCGAATGCTTTGCAGAAGGGGCACTGGTAGTCGAACCAATAGACAAGCGTGACGGGCGCATTCTTGTCTCCGATGACCGGATCGTCTGCCTGAATGTTGACGTCCTTGACATTGACGGAAGGAAGGCCGCCGCCATCGGGCCCGCCGGAGCCTCCGCTGTTTGAGGAGTAGACAGCCCCTGCGATAAGTGCGCCTGCAACTACGATTGCGATCGGGACCAGATACTTTTGAAAAACGCTCTGCGTGTCGGGCATGATCGGTAGAGTATATCCTATCGGCTGCGCACCTTCAACTTCGTTTGCCGCTTCTTGTTGATTTTCGGCAGGCGGATCATGAGGACGCCGTGGCGTTCGGACGCCTCGGCCAGATCGACGTCGACTTCTTCGGGGAGAAGGATGGTTCGTGAAAAGGAGCCCCAGTAGAGTTCGCGCTGGAAGTAGTGTTCTTCGTCCACTTCTCGCTCGTCTGCACGCGTGCCACTGATAGTGAGCATTTCCCGCGTGAGCGATATGTCGACAGAATTCGGATGCACGCCTGCAATGAGCGCTTTGACGACGATAGCGTCCGGCGTCTGATAGACGTCGACGGCGAGCTCTCCCGCCGGCTCATCTTCGTGGCCGGCCTCTCGAGGTGCAAGACGCGCGTGCCGCTCTCCGCCTTCTCCCTCAAAAACGGCGCGCGTAGCCTTCGGATCGTCAAAAAAGTTGTCGTAGTCGTCGCCCCCGCCTGTCAGTTTGGATAGAAAGCCTTTTGCCATGGTTTTCATCTTAGAAATTTGCTTTTGAGTACCGGATGGATCCGTTTTATGTATTCTAGCATGGCGAGAAGCGCGACAAGGCCGAGCCAGACGAGCCCGAATGTACGCAGGATGTGCTCTTCCGCCGTATTGAGTATAAGGAGGTTGAAGAGTGAGTGCAAAGCGATGGCAAGGATAACTCCGGCGAGTGCATAGAGCCGCTTCGTGCGTTTTGGTTTATAGAACGAGAGTGCGAGCATGACGCCGATCGCCGCCGAGGAAAGTACATGCAGAAGTGTTGCTCCGACGAAACGCAGGTTGCCTGTGAGAATAGTCTGCACCACCGTGTCTCCCGAGAGCGGGGAGAGGAGAAAAAGCGCGTTTTCGAGAGCGGCGAAACCCAAGGCGACCGTGACCATGTAGATCACCGGATCGATGGGCTCGTCGTCTTCGCGCCGCCGCAAAACGGTGACGCGGGCCGCGACATATTTCATGATTTCCTCGATGCCAGACCATGCGGTGAAGATGGCTGTTTGCGAGATAAGGAAGGTCGCGACGAATTTCTGTATGGGTATGACGACTGCCACCGTGACCATACCGGCGAAGAAGGCAAGTGCAATCAGTTTGCGCGGCTCGGGATGCGGCGCGTCTTCCCGCCGCCAAAACCACAGCCACGCTAATGCAGGAAACATTCCGCCAGCAAGCGCAGCAAGGACGGAGAAGAGTTCAGACATTCTAAATATTGTAGCTTGGCCAACGCGCGACCATGAGGAGTTCAGAGTCTTTCTGTGGAAGCTCCTGCCAGATTGCTTCGGTGACGAAAGGCATGAAGGGGTGGAGGAGTTTCAAAGAGGTATGGAGTATGAAGTGTAGAGTATGGCGACGGGAATCGGCCGCTGAGCCTCCGGCCTTGAGAATCGGCTTCGACTCCTCGAGAATTTCCGCCGCGAAGCGATCCCATACATAGTGGTAGACGATATCGGCCGCGAGGTCGAGACGGAACTTGTCAATGTGCTCCGAAACGTGCTTGGCAACTTCATCAGCTTCCGCAATCAATTTTTTATCCTCTTCATTTATGACTTTACTTTGTAAAGTCATATCTAGAGGGGCGGTTTCGTTTTTGTCTTGGTTTTCGAGTACAAAGCGGGTGATGTTCCAGAGCTTGTTCGCAAAGTGTTTGTAGCCGCGCACGCGGTCTTCCGA
>Ga0209542_10013685_pt1 | contig 13929 bp, 11 predicted proteins | sample RifCSPhighO2_01_FD_184028 | JGI IMG/M metagenome (GOLD analysis project Ga0209542, IMG submission 184028) | Soil microbial communities from Rifle, Colorado - Rifle CSP2_plank highO2_0.1 (SPAdes) (version 2) | ecosystem: Environmental > Terrestrial > Deep subsurface > Rock core/Sediment ...
TGATTTGGGTATTAAACTGGCGAAAGAAATTCCTTATTACACCGTTCGCAACATTGTAAAGCCGGGCCTCTCCGGCTGGGCTCAAATCAGCCAGGATTTGCCGCCGCAATCTTTGGATGAAACAAGATTAAGACTCGCTTACGATCTTTACTACGTGAAAAACCGATCATTTCTTTTGGACCTAAAGATTGCTCTGCGCACCCTAAAAACCCTTGTTTCTCGCGGCGGAATGTAGCCCGTGACCGTAGTTCCGCCTGTTATACTGTACCAATAATGATTCTGGAAGACACCCTTACTCATTTATCCCCGGAAGAGCAGAAAAGGCCCGAAAAACAGGTGATTTTTCTTACCGGAGCGGCGGGCTACGTCGGGGCCACGCTTGCTCATATTTGGTCTCAACGTCAAGACGTTTCTTTGATAATTGCTTTGGACAAAGAACCAAAGCCAGAACTCTTGCACGGTAATCCGAAGATCCACTACATTCAGGGCAACACCGTAGACAATTTTTGGGAAGAGAAGGTGAGAGATTTGCAACCGACGATTGTTGTGCACGCCGCTTGGCAGATAAGGTCTTTTTACGGAAAAGAAGGAAACTTAAAGCAGTGGCGATGGAATGTCGTGGGTTCACAACACGTCTTTGAATACGCGTTTGAAATGCCTTCGGTGCGACGCCTCATTTATTTTTCAACAGTGGCGCCGTATGGGGCAATGAGTTCAAACACCCTTGAACATTTTTTTACCGAACATGAGCCCTTCAGGAAAACCAACTATGCCTATGCCGAAGAAAAAAGGGTGGTTGAAGATGTGCTGAAAGAAGAACTCACTTACGCGCGGACAGACGGAAGCAAAGTGTCTGTTTATGTGGTTCGTCCGGTTGCAATCACCGGACCCAGAGGCCGCAAAGAAAGAATCAGATTTGGTTTGCAATCCGTTTTATCGGGCGATTTAAAGCGCGTCTCATTTTCCGGGCGCTTGATATCGCTTCTTGTCACCTGGATGCCGGCAACGTCAAAATGGGCGCGCCAGTATGTTCATGAGGACGATGTTGCGGACATTACAACCATCCTTGCTCTGGATTCAAACGAAACGAATTCTTTTGAGGTGTTTAATTTGTGCCCGCCCGGGCCGTTTGTAACGGCCCGCGACATGGCCAAGGCCGTGGGGAAGAAATTTTTTTATGTCGCTCCGTGGATGGTGCGCTTGGCTTTTTTCTTGTTTTGGCACCTTTCTTTTGGCAAGATTCCCACTAGCCCGGGCGGTTGGAAATCGTACTCATATCCCGTATTGGTTGATGGTTCAAAAATAACCCGGGCCTATGGCTACCATTACAAATATCAATCTCTTGAAGCTTTCTCCAATCTTTCCGGAAGATACGAAACATTCATTAAAAACATTAAAAATCTGAAGACCATGCCGCGGGGCAAACGGCAAAAATTTTCATGAAATCCCGATGAAATACCGCATTTTAGCCTTAATTTCTCTTGTTGTAGCGGGCATTCTCGCCTATGCCTTTTTGCCGGCAAAAAAACCGTTTTCTCTGGGGCTTGATTTGGTGGGCGGCACCGAGCTTACTTACAAAGTCCATACGGAAAAATTAAAAGGCGCGGACATTGGCGGAGCGCTTTCGGTCTTGAGGGATGTCATTGAAAAAAGGGTAAATATTTTTGGAGTGTCAGAACCGGTGGTCCAGCTTGAATCGGCCCGCACCCTGACCGGCACAGAGGACAGGCTTTTGATTCAATTGCCCGGCATTACAAACATAGAAGAAGCGATACAAAAACTTGGGGAAACTCCGACCCTTGATTTTTATTTGGCCAAGCCGGCCGCTAAAGAACAAATCGCCGCTCTCATTGGTGCAGGCGGGCTTGAGGGCGCGAGTATTTCCGATTTAAAAGATTTTTTTGAGCCAAGCGGTCTGACCGGGCAGTTTTTGACCCGCGCCACGGTTGAATTAAGTCAAACCGCCAGCGAGCCGCAAGTTGCCACCACGTTTAATTCGGAGGGTTCAAAGATTCTTCGCGAGCTAACGGGGAAAAATATCGGCAACCTCTTGGCGATTGTTTTGGATGGCAAAGTAATGTCGGCGCCCGTCATTCAAACCCAGATTCCAAACGGCCAAGCGGTCATCACCGGCCGCTTCACCATTCCCGAAGCGCAAAAATTGGCGCAGAATTTAAATTACGGAGCGCTTCCGGTGCCGATTGAATTAATCGGCACCGAAACAATCGGGCCGACTCTCGGCGCGAATGCCATGGGTCTCGGTGCGTTTGCGGGACTGGTTGGCACGACGGTTGTAATGTTGTTTTTAATACTTTGGTACAGGTTGCCGGGATTGATTGCGTCAATCGCGCTTTGCATATACATAATTTTGTCCCTTGTGATTTTCAAATTAATTCCGGTGACTTTGACGGCCGCGGGCATCGCGGGCTTCGTGCTTTCAATCGGCATGGCTGTTGACGCCAACATTTTGATTTTTGAGCGCACCAAGGAAGAACTTGCCCGCGGCCGCTCCATTTACGACGCTCTTCACGAGGGCTTTCGTCGCGCTTGGCTTTCAATCCGCGACTCAAATATCGCATCAATGATTACCGCAATAATTCTTTTCTGGATTGGTACATCAGCCATTAAGGGCTTTGCACTCACTTTCGGGCTCGGTGTTGCTGTTTCTATGTTTACGGCCCTTACTCTTTCTCGCACATTTCTTTTTGCAATTGTGCCAAAGGCGGACGGGGCCATTTCAAGATTTCTTTTTTCCGCGGGGCTGCGCTCTGGTAAAAAAGCATCATGATCATAGCAACCCACAGAAAAATCTTTTTCGCACTTTCGGGACTGTTGTCTCTAATTGCGATTATTCTTCTTATTACGCGCCCCCCTCATTTAGGAACTGATTTTTCGGGAGGCACTTTGCTTGAAATAACGGCCCCAAACGGCATTTCAATTGATGCGGTAAAAGAATCGCTGGCGGACACGCCGGCGGCAGATGCGTCAATTCGCACAAGCGGAGAGAGGGGCATTTCTATTCGTTCAAGGGTGTTAACGGAGAGTGATAAACAAAAAATCTTAAACAACATTCAGGAAAAATTGGCCGAAGAAATCGCGGTTACGCGCGCTACAACCATAGGTCCGTCAATTAGCTCTTCTTTGACACGGAAAGCAATTTACGGAGTGTTGTGGGCAATTATTGCAATCGTGCTTTTCATTGCCTTCGCATTTAGGAAAGTCTCAAAACCAGTTTCGTCTTGGAAATATGGCTTGGCGGCGATTATCGCTCTCGCTCACGATGTTTTAATTTCTGTCGGTTTTTATACGGTGCTTTCAATAATACGCGGCGCGGAAATAGATATTCTTTTTGTCTCGGCAGTTTTGGCGGTGCTTGGCTACTCTGTGCATGACACCATTGTGGTGTTTGACCGCATTCGAGAAAGACTTCGCACCAACGAGGAAAGACACAATAGGGAAAATTTTGTTGAAACCGTCGGTCGCTCCATCCGCGAAACAATGGGTCGCTCAATAAACACATCTTTGACCATTTTCCTAACTCTTCTCGCGCTTGTCATTTGGGGTCCGACAATTACAGCAAACTTTGCACTCGTTCTTCTATTCGGAGTAATTATCGGAACCTACTCTTCAGTATGTCTGGCATCTCCGCTTCTGATTGCTTTTTCGGTAAAAACAGAGAAAAAATAGTCAGAAACAAGACAAACCATAGCCCTTGACTATAAGTTTGTTATTTTTGTTGTCTAAACATATTCTGGTATTTTTTTCTTGTTTTCCAAGTCTTGAGGTTTCTATCTTTATACGAACATTTAAAACACCAACTACCTTGATTGGCGATAGAACCTGGCGTAGCGTTAAAGATATGTCCTTCAACGCATTGCCATCCCAATTTTGTTTTTGAATCAATATAGTTTCTTGATAGCAACTGGCCACCTTTTGATTCAGCAATTCTTTTTAAATTTTCATAAATCTCATTATCATTTACATCAAATCGATCATAATTTAGACCCTTCTCCCTAACTTTGTAACCAAGCTTTCTTGCCTCAACTACTATATATTTCTCCATCTCATTGGCTTTTATCCAGAAAGGAACAGTAATTATATTAATACCACGTGTTTTTGCTAAGTGGATTTTTAAAATATCATCGCTTTTTCTTTTTCTCAATTCTTCAATTCCGTTTTTATAAAATTTAGACTTGACCTGATAGTGTTGGCTTCCATTGTATTCAAAACCAAGTTTAAGTTCTCTATTAAATCCATCGATCTCCATTGATCTACTGACACCCACTGAACGTAACCACTTTGGTCTGATCTTTAAAAATTTTTTATTAAAAATATTCTCAAAAAATAATCGACACAGCCTTTCGGCACTACCTCCAGAACAAACCGGGCACCATTGTTTTTGATGAATAATTCCCACTGAGCTGGCTGTCCACCTGTGTCCTCTTGAACATTCCCAATCTAATTTTGTAAATATGTTTTTATATTCTTTCGATAAGCATTTTCCTCCTCGCTCTTTTGCAATTCTCTGCATTTTCGAGATTCCATGTCTTTTCGTCCCCCTGCATTTTGGACACCACGTGTTGTCGTTTTTAACATCATTGGGTTTAGCCATCCATACATGACCATATTCGCATTGCCACTTTAACTTTGTGTCTACGTTGGTATATTTTTTTGATAAACATTTTCCATTTCTTTGTTTAGCTATTTTATACATATCATCGAGAGTAAGTTTCTTTGTGCCCCCACAAACGTGACACCACTTCTCACCGTTCTTTACATTTCTTGGAGCAGAATACCACTTATGACCTTTCTCACACTCCCACTGCAGAGGTGTGTAAATATTTATGTATTGCCTTGAAAGACACCCGCCCCCTCTAGAACGTGCTAGATTTTGCATCTCTGTGATAGTCAGTTTACTGGGCATAGTTTGATTATAATTTGCTATTGAGCAAAGAATCGTGTTATATACCAGACTTCATTTGACTTGAAAGTAAACTTAAGTAGTATTATTCGTCTCTATTGTTGTCCACATATTTTTTATAAATTTAAGGTTAGAATAAGGACATTAATAGCCATACAAGATACCCCTAGGAAGAGGCACTATCGGAAGGTAAAGAGCACGCACTGATCCAAGCCTGGATCGTTGAGAGAATTGCAATCCTCTCTGCGGTTATAAGCCGCTCAAAGAACCTCCAGCCCTTATCTTCAGATACCGCCCCTTTCGGGGGGTGTTTTGTTTTCCAAAAGAAAAACCCGTACCGAGTTCTCAGCGTGGCGCAACACCTTTCGGTGGACGCCTTGCGGCGCTGATCTTTTTAGAATCCACGCCGAGAACTCGAAACAGGTTCACTGTTTGGTGTTGCTTTTATTATGAGGGAGATCAAGCCCTTTTTGTTAAATTACCCAATTCCTAGCTGAGAATTATACAAGAGAGGTTTTTTTTATGCAAGGGCTGAATGTTGAAAAAACCTTAGATATAACAGCTCTTGACTCTATATGGTGGGCGACTATAATACCCTCCACCTAACCCACAACCTTGCTCCGCAATCTTGTGGGGCAGGTTGTGGGAATTTTTGTACCTTAACAATTACGATATCTCTCGTCCGTTGACGAGGGATAAAGACAAGATAAAGAACATCCCGCCCTTTTGATCTAAAAATCAAAAGGGCGGGGTTAAGTGCAAGTTCAGAATTCTTTTGAGCATAGGATAAAAAAGAGAAATTTATTTTCTCTTGTTTCGTTCGAATTACGAAGTAATTCGTCCTGAGCCTGTCGAAGGACAAAATCCCTCGACTACGCTCGGGATGAAAAAAATTATTTCATAATTTTTTTCAGAGTTTGATCCTAGCTCAGGATGAACGCTGGCGGCGTGGATAAGGCATGCAAGTCGAACGAATAAGCCCGCTGAAGCACAAATGGAGATTGCGATTACATCAAGATTAAAGTTTGTGCGGATGCGGTCGCTTGTTAGTGGCGAACGAGGTAGTAACACGTAGATTACGCACCCCTGAGTCGGGAATAACCAGTCGAAAGACTGGCTAAGACCCGATAGTCTCTTCGGAGTAAGGAAGCAATTCGCTTAGGGAGCGGTCTGCGGGATATCAGCTAGTTGGTGGGGTAAAGGCCTACCAAGGCTATGACGTCTAGGGGAGCTGAGAGGCTGACCCCCACCGATGGGACTGAGAACGGCCCATACACCTACGGGTGGCTGCAGTCGAGAATCTTCCGCAATGGACGAAAGTCTGACGGAGCGACGCCGCGTGATGGATGAAGTTCTTCGGAATGTAAACATCTTTTATGAGGGAGAAATTTTTGATAGTACCTCATGAATAAGGGGTTGCTAAACTCGTAAAGAAAAAGTTATAGCGACCAAGTATAAAACTTGCACTCGTGTTACCGTGGTGCGACTTTCCGCCGTAAGGCGGATCGAACAATTCGGCTTATATGCTGGAAACCTTTTGAGAGCTGTGTCCTCCAGATATGGAGGATCCTTAAAAGATAATCAGCAGGGAAGTCGGTTATAATGGAGATTAAATGGCTCTATCGCAACTACAAAAGCACATTGTGGTGGGCTTACTTCTGGGTGATGGGCATCTTGAGTTTGATAAATTCAAGGCAAGTCGTCTTCAGATTAAGCAGGCAGAATGTAAAAAAGAGTATGTATTTTGGCTTTATAAAAAATTTATGAATAAAGTTAAAACTGGTCCAAAACAGAGACCTGATACTCGTCAATGGTACTTCAGCACTCGCTCAATACCCGACATGGAAAAGTATCGTTTACTTTTCTACGCAGGGAAAAGAAAGGTAGTGCCGAAGAACATTAAGAAACTTCTTGCCTCGCCGCTCTCACTTGCTGTATGGTTTATGGATGACGGTACTTTAGATTATCGAGTAAAATCACATTACTCTTTCACTTTAAGTACCGACGCATTCACCACAGAGGAAGTAATGCTTTTGAAAGATGCTCTCGCTGATAATTTTGGCATTGAATCTTTAATTCAAAGACCAAGTTCGCGAGGGAAAAGATATACAAAACTTTATGTCGGCAAAACGGGAAGGGAAAAATTCCTTAAAACCATCTCGCCGCATATCCTTAGTTGTTTCAGATATAAAATACCTCCGCATTATAACTTGACCCCTCAGAGACTGATCCTGCGAGCAAACGCTCAGATGGTGAGATAGAGAAAATCTATCAGACGCCGAACCCCTTCCAAACTAAAAACTTGCCAGGGTGATGATATAGTCCGATCCTTATAGTGATATAAGAAAATTGGCCAGCAGCAGCGGTAATACGAGTGCCCCAAGCGTTATCCGGAATCACTGGGCGTAAAGCGTGTTCAGGTGGTCGCGTTAGTCCATAGTCAAATTCTTCGGCTTAACCGGGGGTCCGCTATGGAAACGGCGCGACTATAGAGGGTGCGAGGGGCAAGTGGAACTCATGGTGTAGGGGTGAAATCCGTTGATATCATGGGGAACACCGAAAGCGAAGGCAGCTTGCTGGCGCATTCCTGACACTTATACACGAAAGCGTGGGTAGCGAATGGGATTAGATACCCCAGTAGTCCACGCCCTAAACGATGTCAACTGGCTTTTTGGAGTATCGACCCTCTGAGAGGCGAAGCTAACGCGTTAAGTTGACCGCCTGGGTAGTACGGCCGCAAGGCTAAAACTCAAAGGAATAGACGGGGACTTGCACAAGCAGTGGATTATGTGGTTCAATTCGATGGTAAACGAAAAACCTTACCAAGGTTAGAAATGCATTCGAATCCGCCGAGAAATTGGCGGAGCCGAAAGGCGGATGCACAGGTGATGCATGGCCGTCGTCAGTTCGTGACTTGAGTTGTTCCCTTCAGTGGGGTAACGAACGCAACCCTTGTTGCCTGTTATATATTTCAGGCGAGACCGCCCAGCTCCACTTTTGCGAATATTAGTTCGTGAAAGTGGTAATCAACTATTCATGCACAATACTTCTCGGAATTTTAAGCTTAAAATTCCGCTTGAGAGTTAGTGGCAAAAGTGGAGCTGGGAGGAAGGAGAGGATGACGCCAGGTCAGCATGTCCCTTTGATACCTTGGGCTACACACATAATACAATGGCACATACAACGGGTCGCGACGGAGTAATCCTGAGCCAATCCTTAGAAAGTGTGCCCCAGTTCGGATTGAGGGCTGCAACTCGACCTCATGAAGCCGGAATTGCTAGTAATCGCGGGTCAGCTATACCGCGGTGAATACGTTCTCAAGTCTTGTACTCGGGTCGCCATGCGATCGAGTATTCTAGTTGGTGAAAATCCAACCGAGATAATTCACAGTGTCTCAAAGCGAAATACCAGTTCTTACCGCGCGAGTGGTCTGGATGAAGGGGTAAATTAGCATTTGTTAGCTTGAATGCCAATTATGGCGCATAAAAAAGGTCATCCTGCGAGTACATGGAGAAGCCTACTGTGTTTCAAAAAACTTTTATGCGTATCGTGGTATCAAGATGATGAAAAACAGAATATTCGGTTACCGTGGGAGATCTTGCATGACCTTTTTCGTGGTATACTAACCTTGAGAAAGTATAGTAATAAGAAATTATTCTAAATATTATGCAAGAAGTCAGCAGAGTTCGTAGTACTGATAGGCGTCGCAATCCAAAATTGCAACTGCCTATCGGGAAGGAACAAATTCAAAGGGAGAAGCTAAACCCTCATTACGTCGGTGGTTTTATTGACGGTGAAGGCTCTTTCTCAATAAGCATAGGCAAACATAAGACCCTCAAACGGGGGTTTGAAGTCAGGCCGGAATTTGAGATAGAGGTACGAAAAGATGATCAAGAAATTCTTGAACGTCTTCTAATCACAATCGGTATAGGCAGGATTTATGACTGCTCATACGACCGCTACGGATGGTATCCTCATGTAAAATACAAAATCACAAGTATTTGGGATATGAAAGAATATCTCTTTCCGTTTCTTGATAAATATCCATTACAAGCTAAAAAAGCTAAATCGTATGTGATATTTAAAGAAATAGTAATAATGCTTTGTGAGAAAAAACATTTAAGTGATACCGGGTTTAATAAGATAGTAAAGCTTCGAAACAAACTTCGTCAACTCGGCAAGAAAGCGAAGACCTTTGGAAACCGCTAGGGTGCGGGAAAACCGCTTGCCCAGTGGTGTTTGAACACTCGCAAGTGATTGTTAGTGTATTGAAATACCGCCCGTCAAGTCAGGGGAGTTGGAAATACCCAAAGTCCGCCGTATGGCGGCCTAAGGTAAGTTCAATGACAAAGACTAAGTCGTAACAAGGCACGGGTAGCGGAAGCTGCTCGTGGAATCATTCAATTTGTTCCTGAAAGGGAACTAAGTCGATATTGTGTGCTGCAATTGAGCACATAATGGCTATGATGGTGATGCCAAAACCCATTGGACGATCCGGAAAGACGGATAAAAAAGAACGAAACAAGAGAAAGTGAATTTCTCTAAACAAAAAATCGCCCTCGGGCGATTTTTTGTTTTATGGCCTTATTTAACCACTTAATAGCCTATTGACAATATGATGTTTTAGGTGTAATATAAAAAACAGTAAGGAGGTCGTGGAATCCTCTCGTATGGGAGTGTTTCAATGATCAACATCGGACCAAAGGTTCAGACTGATGGGAAAGACGGGTATGTGTCGGTTGCGAAAGCTCTCGACATGGCGGTTCTCGCTTTCGTCATTGCCTTCATCGCCACGAGGATGGTAATCCTCGGGCCGGCGTGGTGGATGAGGTAGTACAAGAAGTTTGGGGGCCGCGAGCAAGTATTACGCTCGCGGCCTTTGTATTTTTCTGGTATATTTTTCGCACGCGCGTATAGCTCAGGCGGTTAGAGCACTCCACTGATAATGGAGAGGCCCCACGTTCGAGTCGTGGTACGCGCACAAATTTAAATGTTAAAATAGCCCTGATGCAAAACAGAAAAACGATATTTTTTATAGGTTTTATCGTTTTTCTGCTGCCGGTTTTAGGTTTCCCCGGAAGTTGGGAATCATTTTTTGAGATAGTGAGCGGCTTGATACTTATGTTTTTAGCCGCTAGGAAAACTCTGGAAAAAAGAATAGTAAAGGATAAGCGCATACGTCTAAAACGTAAAGAGAAAAACCCCATATATATAGAAAGTAATCCAGTCACGGATTCACCCGTATCAGCGACAATAAACGAGACGTCGCAAGGGGAGGTTGAAGAAAAAGAGTAGCATGAGATTTCTTCGCAACAAGCGAGCAAAGGCGCTCATCATTTTTTGCGCCGCGGTAATCCTTGTGACTGCGGGAGTCATTTACTTGCCGAAACTTATTGCGATTGATGTAATCTCCCAAGAAGAAACCGTCGCGCCGGAAGTGCCCAAGTTTGTTGTCACACATTTGAAAACCCCCGAGCCGGTCAAGGGCATTTACATGACGGCGTGCGTTGCGGGCACGCCCTCTTGGCGGGAAAGCATGAAAAAGCTTGTTAATGAGACCGAGCTCAATGCCGTTGTCATTGACATAAAAGACTATTCTGGGACGGTTTCCTTCAGGGAAGGAAGCGAAGGAAGGGGATGCGAAGTGAAAGACTTAATGGAATTCATTGGCGAGCTTCACGATGACGATATTTACGTCATCGGGCGAGTCGCCGTTTTTCAGGACCCTCTTTATACGAAACTTCATCCGGAGCTCGCGGTGCAGAGCAGGCAGGGAGGAATATGGAAAGACCACAAAGGACTCTCTTTTATAGACGTGAGTGCCAGACCTTATTGGGATTACATAGTAGAGATTTCAAAAGATGCATACGCCATCGGTTTTGATGAAATTAATTTTGATTATGTGCGTTATCCTTCCGACGGCGACATGAAAGATGTTCTTTACGCTCCGACCGGCACCACCACCAAGCCGGAAATGCTTAAAAATTTCTTTTCCTATCTTCATGGCGGACTGAAAGAGACTGGCGCGGTCTTATCGGTAGATTTGTTCGGTATGACAACCACCAACATGGACGATTTAAATATTGGTCAACTTTTGGAAGACACTTTTCCTTATTTTGATTTCATTTCACCCATGGTTTATCCGTCTCATTATCCGAACGGCTTTAACGGCTGGTCTGATCCGAATAAAATACCTTACGACATAGTTTATTTTTCAATGCAATCGGCCGTCAACCGCTTGAAAATTTACAATGACACCGTTGCCTCTACGACGGCCCAATTTCGCCCCTGGCTTCAGGACAACGACTATCCCGTGCCGTACACTCCGGAAATGGTGCGCGCTCAAATACAAGCGACATATGATGTCGGTTTAACCAGCTGGATGCTTTGGGACGCCGGCAACAGATATACCCGAGCCGCCCTTTTAACCTCTACGACAACTCCCCAATGAAACGTTGGCAAGACTTTTTCAAAGGCAAGCGTATTACAGTAATGGGCCTCGGGCTTCTTGGCCGCGGGGTGGGCGATGTTCTCTTTTTGGCTAAATGTGCAAAAGAAATCGTAGTCACTGACCTCAAAACGAGGAAGCAATTAAAAGAATCTCTAGAGAAGCTAAAGAAATATAAAAATATTAAATACACATTAGGCAGGCATGATTTGAAAGATTTCGAAAAAAGAGATTTTATTTTAAAAGCGGCGGGGGTGCCCTTGAAATCCGCATACATCACTCATGCCAGAGCTCAAGGCATTCCCGTTTTTATGAGCACTGCTTTGTTTGCGAAATTTTCTCCGGCAAAAATTGTCGGCATTACGGGCACTCGCGGCAAAACTACAGTGACCTATATGATCTACGAATCACTTATTACGATATATCGTAATAGGAAGAAAAATGTTTTTGTCGGAGGAAATATAAAAGGAATGTCCACTCTCGCTCTTTTGCCAAAAACAAAAAGGGGCGATATCGCCGTTTTAGAGCTTGATTCATGGCAATTGCAAGGTTTTGGGGACTTGAAAATAGCCCCAAGTATAGCCGTATTTACCACCTTTATGCCAGACCACCTGGATTATTACGGCATGAAATTAAAGAAATACGCGAAAGACAAGGCCAAGATTTTTTTGCATCAGAAAACGGGGGAAAATTTAGTCATTAGTTTGCAGGCAAAAAATGCCTTGAAAGATTTCGTAAAAATTCCTTCGCGGGCATTGATTATTGGTACAAATAAAAAATTTTCTCTTAGTGTACCGGGGGAACACAACCAGCTTAACGCGTCCCTGTCGTGTGTTGCCTTGAAAAAGTTAGGTCTCAAAAACCCGCAAATTGAAAAGAGTTTGCAAAATTTTAAAGGCGTGCCCGGACGGCTTGAATATCTACGAACCGTGCGGGGCGTGAAAGTGTATAACGACACGACCGCCACCACTCCGCACGCGGCCGCGGCCGCCATTCTTGCTCTCGGCCGCGGCCGCAACCTCTCTCTTATCATGGGAGGCCATGACAAAAAGATTTCCCTGAAAATTTTAAAAAATCCGGTAAAGAAATACTGCGTTTGGGTTTCACTGCTAGACAGTTCCGGTACCAAGAGACTTTTAAGCGAAAAAATAGTTTCCGGGGTTCCTCACAAAGTTTTTTCAAATTTCTCATTAGCCGTTCGCGAAGCCCTCAAGAAAACACCCAAGAGTGGAATACTTCTTTTGAGTCCGAGCTTTGCGTCTTTCGGCATGTTCAAAAATGAATACGACAGAGGAGAGCGATTCAATAACTTCATTAAAAAACTCAAATAAAAACGAACCCCCGCCAGAAATAGCGGGGGCCGAAAGATCCGATCACCTCAAGAGTTTTCCGAGTTCCTTGATGAGACCGTGGTGATCAACGTGAATCCCGTCAACGAGCTCTTCCAGGAGGTCTTGGCGCATTCCCAACACTTCAGGAAGAATCTCGCCGCGACGGTTCCAATGAACAATCACCCGATCAGGCAAATCGTTGCCGACCTTTGTTTGTGACATTCTCTCTCCTGGCTTTGGTCCTTTCACACTTTATATTTTCTTTTCCTCGTGTCAATTGTGGAAATTCATCATTTGACATCTGTCTTTAAGTATGCAATTATTTTATTAGATACGTACACCAATAACTTTAGGTCTTTGGAGGCCTTTGTGAAAACAAAGAAAGGGAATTCCCAGAAAGAAAGCCCGGCTTGGCAGAGGGGAAAGGCTCGGGAGGTTCTCAAGAAGGGCCGTACAGCCTTTCGATCTTCCATGGAAGATCGCATGCCCGCAAGCGCCCACATAGCGCTTACAAGCTCTCATCTCACCCTTATTGGGCGGTACCGGGATCACTGGTGGCAATGGCCGCTTGCGGCTTGGCACACCTGGCGCATGGTCGTTCACCGCGACCTGACGTTCAAAAGCAGCGAGAGGCCGTGGGCTATAGACGCTGACGGGCTTGATGTTCTTCAAAATGCCTGTCGCAAGGCACCGGGCGCGTGGCGCAAGGCATTCCTTGCGAAAAAGTGTATTCGATGGGCAATGGAACAAAACCCGGAACCGCACACCCACGCCCTTCTTCTTGTCGGGGAGGGAGAGTGTGAGATGCTCATCTCTGGGAACGTTGATGCCGCAAGGCAGTATTTCATGGATGCCATGTCGTTCAAGGAAAAAGCACTTGTGAACGGAGACCCACTCCAAGCTTCCCGCCAGTGGTGCCGAGTGGCCAGGGCTTGCGGGCTCTTCTTTCTTGATCACGCCAGGGATAGGGGGGAGCGATGGACCGCACTCAAGATTCTTGAGGATAATCTTGATCGCGCTCGCGAAGTGAGCAGAGATCAACAACTCAAGCTTGAGCGTGAACTCCGGAAACGAAGATTGGTCTGGGATGGCGCAGTAATCAGGAAAGTTTGATGTTCTTCAGGGCGAGGCGCGCACGCGCGCCTCGGCAGTTTTTTCATTCTCTAAAACTTTTTAAACTCCATTCTCAAATTCTGCAGAATTTGAGAATGGAGTTTGAATCTTCTAGC
>Ga0209542_10013688_pt1 | contig 13927 bp, 12 predicted proteins | sample RifCSPhighO2_01_FD_184028 | JGI IMG/M metagenome (GOLD analysis project Ga0209542, IMG submission 184028) | Soil microbial communities from Rifle, Colorado - Rifle CSP2_plank highO2_0.1 (SPAdes) (version 2) | ecosystem: Environmental > Terrestrial > Deep subsurface > Rock core/Sediment ...
CGTTTCTTTTTTGATGGTGCCGCGGACTTCCTGGAAGGGAAGGGTGAGAGATGACGGAAGCGGCAAGAGTTTCGGCTGGTAACCGCGCATCCAGGTGTTGTGAATGGTGAAAATATCCGGGCCGCGGTCTTCGGCCAGGGCGTTTAAGAGTTCATCCTCGTATTCTTCCAGCCGGAATTTGCGGTATTCGATGGTGACATGGGGATGGATGGCCCGGTAGGCCCGGATGATTTCGTCAAAAGCATCGGCATCGTCAATGACCCGCCAGTATTTGAGAGTTACCGGCCGCGAGGCCTCGCGAACGGCCTGGGAGACCCCCTTGGTGCAGGAGAGTCCAAGGAGAGGGAGGATGAGAAGAAGAGGGAGGAGACGGCGCATATTGTTAGGGAGTAGGGAGCAGGGAGTAGGGGGCCTGCCTGCCTGCCGGCAGGTAGTCATCGGATGAGGCGACGGAGGAATTTTTTGAATTCGCCGTTGACTTCAGGATGTTTGAGGCCCAGAGCCACGGCGGCCTGAAGAAATTGCAGTTTGGTACCGCAGTCGTATCGTTCCCCTTCGATCTCCCGGGCATAGAGAGGCAGTCCTTGGCGGAGGGCGGTCATGAAGGCGTCGGCCAGCCGGATCTCGCCGTCGCGGCCGGGTTTTTGTTTGGCCAAAATTTTCATGATCGGCGGGGTGATGACATAGCGCCCGATGACCCCTAGGTTCGACGGCGCCTCTTTCGGGGAGGGCTTCTCAATGAATTTTTTAATTTCCCAAACATGCCTGCCCAACGCCACGCCGCCGACGACCCCGTAGCGTGAAATTTGGGACTTGGGAACGCGTTCCACGGCCATCACGCTGTCGCCGTAGCGGTTGTGCGCTTCTATAAGCTGGGCGATCCCCGGCGTTTTGTGAATGATGATGTCGTCACCGAAGAAAACTGCCACCGGCTCATGTTCGTCCACGAAGGGCAGGGCGGAAAGGATGGCATGTCCGTCCCCAAGCGGCTTTTGCTGGCGGACAAAGGCGAACTTGGCCAGTTTGCCGATACGGGCCACTTCCTCCAGCTCTTTGGTTTTCTTTTTTTGATGCAGCCGATACTCCAGCTCGAAGTTGCGGTCGAAATGGTCTTCAATGGCCCGCTTGCCCAGTGAGGTGACGAAGACGATTTCCTCGATGCCGGCGGCCACCGCCTCCTCGACGATATACTGGATGACCGGTTTGTCCACCACCGGCAGCATTTCCTTGGGTTGGGCCTTGGTGGCCGGCAGAAGCCGGGTGCCAAGCCCAGCGACCGGAATGATGGCTTTTCTGATCTTTCCCATATGTTGTCCCCGCCATCATACCAAAAAACCGCCCGCAAGGGCAGTCTTTTGAACGGAGGGGGTGGAATTCACCCAGTCATTCGACCGTGACTACGAACTCACGAGATAGTCCTGGCAGGCGCGGAGGGGGTGGGATTCGAACCCACGATGACCTTTCGGCCATAGCAGTTTTCGAGACTGCCCGATTCAACCGCTCTCGCACCCCTCCGCGCCGGCCACGACAGTTCAGTTTTGCGACAATATCACGCCTTTCTGTCTTTTGGAAGAGTCGCCGCGGCCATCAGGCCGACGATGGCCCAGAAGAGGATTGATAGGTCGTTTTTAAAGTAGGGAACGTCGACCAAGCCGTGGATTAGGATGGCGGTCATGGCCGCGGCCAGCGGGATCTCTAAAGATGCGTCGCCGCGGCGGCGGGCAAGGCGGAAGAACTCGAAGACGATCCATCCGAAGGCCAAGAGGCCGAGCAGGCCCGTTTCGCTCCAGAAATTGAGGACGATGTTGTGCGGGTACTGAAAGATTTCCACTTTAGGGTCCTTGTGGTAAGGCGCGATGACCGTCGGATAGCCGGAGAGTCCGGCGCCGGAAAGCGGCCGGTCGCGGAGCATGGCCGCGGTTTCCGTCCACATGACCCGCCGAACCGTTCCCGACCAATCCTGAAGAAGTATTTTTTCTCGAACGGACGGCCAAACGCCGGGCGAGACGATAATCGCTGCGGCGACGAGCGAAGCGATGAGAGTGATGATTCGCGTCTTTTTGGTCCAGAACATCCCGAAGACAAATAACCCCGCCAGAATCCCGACTAAACCTGCTTCGGTTTTGGATAACACTGTCGCGGCTATTCCGAGTATCCCCACAAGGATCAACGCAATCCTTCGCCCGAGTCCCCAGTCCCTAATCCCTAGTCCCACCGTGATCAGCAACGTAGCTATCGGCGCCAGCAGTAACCCCACGGCATTGGGATACTCATAGGGCCCGGTAACCCGCAGCTCGGTCTGCCATGGGGCGGGAATGGGAAATCCGGCGAAACGCTGAAGAAAGGCCGTGGCCATTACCGCCGCCGCCGAGACAGCCAGTCCGGTTAGAGCCAGAGCGCGGTCCCTCCGTTCGCGCATTACATTGGCTATCACCAGTCCGAAAAGAGCCGGTTCGACGATGTAGGCCTTCCATATTCCCAGAGCATCCAGGCGTTCCGGCGAGACAACCGCCGCTACCGTGCCGGCAAAAAGAAAAAGCGCCGTTGGAACAAAGAGAGGATGGAGGGCCAGGCCGCGCAGTTTTTTCATGGCCTGGCCTTCGCGGATGATCCGTAACGCCCAGCCAATGATCGTTCCCAAAAGGAGAGCTTCCAGAATCGTCGTTGGAATTCCGCCGATCTCCGACCGCACCAGATAGGAAGGCAGGAGGGCCAGAACCGCCGTTGCCGCCAGAGCAGGGCGGCCGATGGCTAGAAGCGTCTGCAGAATGAAAAGCGCGATAACAATACCGCTCATACGTCAGATGGTTGCCGCCGTAACTGCGCCAGGATCTCCTTTGGTATGCCACCAAGGATAAAGAGGAATGTCAGGTAGATGACCCCGCCAATAGCGATCCCGGCAAGAATCGGCAGGTCCCGCAGAATGAAAAGAAGGCCGGCCATGGCAGCGGAAGCCAGAATGCTTTTGGCCGCGACCGAAAGCCGCAGATGGATGCCGGATCGCCGCAGGTAAAGCGCGCTTGCGGCTATGGCGATGAACAGTTCGGAGAAGACGGTGACTCCAGCCGCGCCCCAGACTCCGAAGCGGGGAATAGCCAGGAAATAGAGAGCCAGCGAGATGGCAGCGTCGGCGGCGTAAAAACGGACCATCTTTCCCTGAAGTCCGAGGGCCACGATTCCATGGCCGGCTACCGCTCCGATAAAGATGGAGGCCAGGCCGACAGTGAGGATGGCCAGGATTCCGCCTGAAACTTCGAACGCGTCTCCGGCAACCAGACGCATCAGCGGTCGGCCGAGGATTGCTGCCCCAGCCGCGAGCGGAATGGCGGCAATGGCCATGGCATCAAAGGCGCGTTGGGTGATCCGGGCCAGACGATTCCGGTCTCCGATGCTCCAGGCATTGGACATGAGCGGCATGATCAAGCCCATGAAGAGAAAAGGGAGAACCGTCAGCACGTCAATCACTCGGTAGGCGGCGCCGTAAAGGCCGACCTCGGCTTGCGTTCTGGTGAGCGACAGGATGAGCGCGTCAGCCCGGAGATAGATGACATTGAAGGCGATAGACAGGCCGATGGGCGCCGAACGGCGCATAATTTCGCGCCACATCCGGCGGTCGACTTCCAATTTGAACGGTTCCGTTTTCTCGGCCAGGACAAAGGCCAGGATAAATTGAACCAGATTGCCGGCGGCAATGGCGGCGATGATACCCAGGAGGCCCCAGTCGTAGAAGGCGGCGGCAACCACACCCAGGATTTGGATAACGCGCGAAGTGAGTTCGCCGGCTGCCGCGCGTTCCATTCGCAAGCGCCGCTGAAAGACGGTGGTCAGAACCTGGACTCCGGCGTTGGCAAACTGTGAGGGCACGAAGAGGAGTATGCCCAGTTTGATGATTAAGGGGTAAGGGAAAGCCAGAGCGACCAGCGGCGCCATTCCCAAAAAAACCGCGGCGGTGGCAAAGCGCAGAGTGAGCGCGTTTCCCAGGATCTTTGCCTGGTTGGCGTCAGCTTCGGAGAGCATCTGCAGGGCGACAATCGAGATGCCGAAGTCGGTGAGCACGCCGAAGATCTGGATGAAGGCCGAGGCCGTGGTATAGGCGCCAAAGCCATCAAGACCCAGCTCGCGGGTCATTACCCCGATGACGGCCACTCCCAAAATCGTAGCCAGCGCGCGGCTAGCAAATTGGATGACCGTGTTTTTGGCAATGGCGCGGGTGGTGGACACGTTAAACCATTACGAACTACAAATGAGTACGAATATACAAACTGATCGGTTCGTACATTCGTAGTTGTTCGTAGTTCGTAATTGTTATAGCACACCGCGAGGATTGACACGAGCTCTTTTTTCTGGTATCTTATTTAGGCCATGACAGAGGAACGGCCGAGCATTTTGTTCAATAAAGCCGCAATCGTTGCCGGATTTATTTCCGGAATGGCTGCGGTATTTTTGTTTGTCACTCTGCCCCGTCCAGCGGTCGCGGCGAGTTACGGGGCGGCAAAAATGATCCAGTCGCCGGCGCCGGTGGTTGTTGCCGGCGGAACGGCGCGATTCAGCGTCGGATTTAAAAATACCGGAACGGAGACCTGGAAAAACTCCGGCGCCAACTTCGTCTCCGCCTACACCTGGGATCCGAAGTACCGCGCGAGCCCGTTTCAAGACGCCTCCTGGCGCAGTTTCCGCCAGCCGGCGGCACTCAAGAATCAATCCGTCGCGCCCGGACAGATCGGCTATATCGAGTTTACTTTGCGCGCGCCGACAACCCCCGGGACCTACAAGGAAACCTTCAATCTGGCCGCCGAGGATCTTTTGTGGATTCCCGGCGGGGAATTTTCGGTAACCATAACAGTCGCGGCTGGAACGGCTGCCGCGGCTCCCGCGCCTTCTCCTGCTCCCGCGCCGGCCGTTGTTGTACCGACACCGACTCCCTCTTTGGCGGGCCAACCCTACGCCGCCCAGCGCATGGTCCAGAGCGCGCCCGCGCTGGGCATGAAGCCGGGGGAAACCAAGGAATTTCAAATTTGGCACAAGAATATCGGCACCGCCACCTGGAACGGGTGGACCCTTCAGGTCAACGATAGCCCTTTGGGCATCGCGACCAGCGGGAGCGGCACGCTGGCTTTTCAGGATGTTACCTGGTCGGCATCTGACGTCGTCAGGCGCGGGATGGAGCCGGTTGCCCCCGGCCAACTGGTCATCAACAAGTTTTTCCTTCGAGCGCCGACCACCTTGGGGATTTATCGCGCGCGGTTTCGGATCGTCACTAACAATGAACTGGTCGCTGGTGGAGAGTTCGACATTCCTATCTCCGTCACCAATGACGGAAACGTGACGGTGTCCCCATCCGAACCGCTTCCGGCGCCGGTCGCGCTCATTCCTGAGCCGAGCATCCGCATCGGACTGCTCACTACCGACGAGATTGGCAATCGGGTGGATGTCACCTCTGACCAGCCATTTGAGATTAAACTTGCCGATGGAACGCTTCTCGGGCGCGTCGAAATCGGCCAGATCGCCACGGTTTCATACGACAAAGGCGCTGACAGATATGTGGTGAAGATTCCGACAAATTCGTTCACGGCAAATCAGCCGGTACGTCTGGTGCCGACAGTCCCCGGGATCATGACCGTGACCAACTGGACGAACCGGCCCAAGTGGAGTTCGACCTTAAACGACAATCAATTCCGCGGTGCGCTGGAAGTCCGCTACGCTTCCACCGGTTACACCTGGCTCATCAACGAACTGCCCTTCGAGCAGTACCTGCGCGGGCTGGCCGAGACCGGCAATGGCTCGCCATCCGAGTACCACAAATCTATCATCATCGCCGCCCGGACCTATGCCTACTGGCATCTGACCCATCCCGGAAAACACATCAAGGGAGGTTTTACCCTCGATGATTATTGGGACCAGGTTTATCGCGGATACGGCAGCGAGCAGCGTATGGGGAATTTTGTGGCCAGCGTCGAGGCCACGCGCGGCCAGATTGTCACCTACAAGAATGATGTCGTGCCCACTGCCTACTTTGCCCGCTCCGACGGCCGCACTCGCGGCTGGCACGAAGTGTGGGGAGGGGCGGTCAAACCCTGGTCAGTCGGAGTTTCAGTGCCGCAGGAGGTGGGTAATCGCCTCCTCGGACACGGCGTGGGCATGTCCGCCACCGGCGCGTATCTCCTGGCGGGCGAAGGAAAATTACATCCTGAAATTTTGAAATATTTTTACACCGGCATTGAATTGAAACGGTTGTGGTAACAAGTGAATAATAAGCGAAATAAAAACTCCACCGAGTACTCGGTGGAGTTTTTAAGTGTTTGTTTAGTAATTCAGCGTGGGAGCGGTGAGATTAAAGTTTTTTGTGTTAGTGACATCAGAGACCCCGTCCTTCCAACGCAGATAGTTGAGCGTCATCCAAATCGAGTTGTCCGTGGTGGCGCTTGAGGTGTCAACGGTGACGATTATTGGCACAGTTGTTCCTCCCGGAATATTGATGTCGAAGGTTCCATCCGTGAAATAAATCTCTCCTCGCGTGGTGGAAGTGGAGCTTAGCCAAACTCGACTGGAGGCGAGCAGATTTTCGCCTGTAACGGATGTCTTATACAACCGGACAGGAGAAGCGGCAGTTGTTTCAGTTTCATGTCGAAAATCGGCCTCGATAGTCAGTTTTCCGCCTCTGACAATAGAAGCAATGCTGGAGGTGGCTGTATTCCAGAGAATGTATTTACCAATAGTCTGTTCAGAAGAACCGGAGGTTGTGCCGGATGGTGAATCCTCGGCCACATTTACGATTAGCTCGCCAGGTACTGGCGCAGGCGCTGCCGCTTCATTGACTACCTTTTTTGCCTCTTCCTTTACCTTCACTTGTCCCGAGCAAGTGGCGTTGCAATACCCTGATTGGCCGTTGCGTCTGCCATCGTCACAGACTTCTCGGACATCTAGTTTGCCGTTGCCGCAAGTTACCAGTCGGGGGGCGGCTGCTCGTCTAACTCCCGGAATGAAGCCGAATCCGTAAGCGGCGAGCCCCAAAAGAAGCAGGGCGCCGACCGCGATGATCACTTTGGTTTGCGTGGCGACTTTTGTTTTGGTCGTGGTGCCGTTGGGCATAACATGAGTGAATTATGAATTAATGAATTAGGAATTAGGGTTTAGATAATTTCTTTATCCGGTTTGCCCACCCAGTCGGCGACAATCTCGCGAATGTCTGTCGCGGTCACTCGCGGCGGACCCTCGCCGGTTTTTTCCTTGAGTTCAGACTCGACTTTGGAGACTGCCGCCAGGAGGTGTTCCATTCGGGTGCGCACTTCTTTTACTTCCGACTCTTCTTTGAGGTGCTCCTCAAGATCCTGGAGATGTTTGATCTCTTCTTTAATTTTCGATTCTTCTTTGCCGAGTTCAGCCAGCTTGTTGGCCACTTCCGCGCCGGCGGCGTGGATCAGGCCCAGGGCGTGGCGGGCGGTGTGAGTAGCCTCGATGGACACCTTGGCGCCGGCTTCGTCCATGAGATCAATGGCCTTGTCCGGCAGAAAACGGTCTTTGATGTATTTTTTGGAAAGTTCCACCGCTGCTTTGAGGGCTTCGTCCTCATAACGGACATGGTGGTGTTTCTCGTAGATATCTTTGATGCCCCTGAGAATCGAGAGCGTCGCTTCCTCCGACGGCTCGCCGACAATCACCGGCTGGAGACGGCGGTTTAGGGCATCGTCGGGTTTGATGTATTGCTCGTACTCCTTCCAGGTGGTGGCCCCGATCATCTGTAGGTCTCCGCGAGCAAGTTGGGGTTTGATGATGTCGGATACATTCATCGCGCCCTCGGCTCCCTTGGCCTGCTCCACCATGTGCACTTCGTCAACGAAAAGGATAATCTTCCGGGCCATGGACTGGATCTCCGTGGTGAGTTTCTTCATCCGCTCCTCGAACTCGCCACGGTATTTGGTGCCTCCAATGAGCGCTCCGAGATCGAGGGCGAGCACTCGCTTCCCTTTGAGAGTGTCTGGGATGTTATTGGCCGCGATTCTCCTGGCGATTCCTTCGACGATGGCGGTTTTTCCGACACCGGGCTCCCCGAGGATGAGCGGGTTGTTCTTGCTCCTTCGGGAGAGAATGTGGATCGTCCGTTCGATTTCTTCTTCCCGTCCGATTACTGGATCGAGTTTTTTTGCTTCCGCATCTTTGGTGAGGTCGCGGGTATAGGCCTCGATCATTGACCTGCCGCGAGTGGCGCCGCCGCCCCCGCCTTCCTTTTTGGAGTTCCAATACCAGTAGAGGATTCCGGCGCCGATGAGGATGACGGCCAAGATGACGGTTTGCGATGGCATAGTACGCGGATTATATCACACTTGTTTTAACATGTGGTATTTTCGGTCCTCGGATACCAGATCGACGATTTTTTTCCTGATCTCGTCCGGCCGAGGCACCTGTTCGAAGACGAAACGCTCGATGGCGCCGGCAGTCTGGATGTGCACGTCTCCGTAGTTGAACATGGTCGGAATTAATCCGCGCACTTCGCTGGTCACGTCTTGAATCTGAAAGAGGTCGAGTTCGGCGATGGTCCGGGCGAACAGACTGTGCTGTTCGATGGAGACGATGCGTTCATTGGTGACGATCCAGGCATCAAGATAATAGTCGACGAAAGAGGTGAAGAAGAACAGCCAGATGCACAGGTAATAGGTCGAGGCGCCGAGAACAAGGATGGGATATGACAATGGGCCGACAAGAATATCTGAAAAAACGTTTGAGATGAGGAAATACACACCAGCGGGAACGAGCGCGAGAACCATAAACCCGAGGAATTTTCCAAACTGGATAATCGGATGCCGCCGAAGCAGGAGAACCAGTTTCTCGTAGGACTTTTGGCGGATGAGATGGTCGAGATGCATAACACTACGAATTACGAACTGTGATACGAATGTACGAACTACGAACGATGTATTAGAGGCCGAGTGACGGGACGTTCGGCGCGAACTCGAAAAGCGGAGCCGTCCAGTCCGTGTCCGCTAGAAGAGTGGCGGTGGAATAGAGCAGGAGAACCGTGCCAGCCAGGTAAATGAAGGTGACGAAAAAAGAAAAGAAGGTCCGCGATCCGTAGCGGACCAGATGGAGAAGACTCACAATGGAAAAGATGGCGAAGATCGCCAGAAGCAGGCCGTAGGGGATGAGGATGAGGGAAAGAGACATGCTCTAGATCAAGGTCTGAAGGTGTTTTGGCGGTTCGAAGCCGAGATGGGCATAGGCCTGGACAGTTGCCACGCGGCCGCGAGTGGTGCGATTCAAGAGTCCGAGCTGGAGGAGATAGGGTTCGTAGATGTTTTCGATGGTGTCGACCTCTTCGGAGGTAGCCGCGGCGATGGCGCCGAGACCGACGGGGCCGCCGTTGAACTTTTCGATAATGGTTTTCAGGATGCGGCGATCAATCTCGTCCAGCCCTACCGTGTCCACCTCGAGGGTGGTTAGGGCTTCAACTGCGAGTGGAGCGGTGATCACGCCGGCGTGCATGACCTCCACGTAGTCGCGGACGCGTTTGAGGAGCCGGTTGGCTACCCGCGGCGTGCGGCGGCTTCGCGCGGCGATCTCGACGACGGAATCCTGGTCGGTTTTCACTCCGAGAAGCTTGGCACTTCGTTCGAGAATCTTCCGGATATCCGCCTCCTCGTAGAAGTTGAGGTGAAGAGTGGCGCCGAATCGGTCGCGGAGCGGGGCCGAGAGGAGCGACATCTTGGTGGTGGCGCCGATCAGCGTGAACCGCTGGAGGCCGAGCCGGAGCGTGCGCGCCGTCGGGCCTTTGCCGATCACGATATCAAGCGCGTAGTCCTCCATGGCCGGGTAGAGCACCTCCTCGATCGTTTTGTTCATTCGGTGCAGTTCGTCGACAAACAGTATATCACCACGTTCAAGTGATGAGAGTATGGCGGCAAGATCACCAACTCGTTCTAGCGCCGGGCCGCTGGTGACTTTGATGTTCGCCCCCATTTCGTGGGCGATGACGTTGGCTAGCGTGGTTTTTCCCAGGCCGGGATTGCCGTAGAGAAGCACGTGTTCGATGGGCTCCTTCCTCTTTTTCGCCGCGGCCATGAAGATGCGCAGGTTTTCCTTGATTTTTTCCTGACCGACGAACTCCGCGAGTGATTTCGGTCGGAGGGAAATGTCAAAAGAAGTCTCCTCTGGTTTGGTTTCTGGGGTGATGACCCTCTCGTTCATATCATCGGATGCCTGGGGTGGGATTCCTCCTCTTCCGTCGCTCGCGTCGTCCCTTCGGGACATTGCTCGTTCCTCCTTCGGAGCCCGGGTGTCTCGCAACGCAAAGCAGTTTGCATTGCTCGACTACCCTTCGAATCCCACTCGGTTTATCAATTTTTGCCTGGGGTGGGATTCGAACCCACACGCTCTTGCGAGCACAACATTTTAAGTGTCGCGCGTATACCATTCCGCCACCCAGGCGTGGCTACACTTTCGCAAAAAAAAGCGGATCTGTCTACCGTTTGAGCCCTTTGAGAGACTTCAGAAAATCATCCACGGCTTTCGTGTTCAGGACGTCAGATTTGGATCCCCACCCGCGGCGGACTTGGGCGACGCCGAGGTCGAGATACTGGAAGTGGTGGGGTGCGTGGGCGTCGGAGTCCACGACGAGTTTCACTCCGAGTTTTACCGCATCGCGGATGTGGGCATCGCGCAGGTCGAGCCGTTCCGGAAAGGCATTCACTTCCATGGCCACGCCGTACTCTTTGGCCGCGCGAAGGACCTTCAGGATGTCCACTTGGTATGGCTCGCGTTTGCCGATGAGCCGTCCAGTGGGGTGGAAGAGAATGTTAACCAGGGGATTTTTTATCGCCCGGATGATGCGCCCGGTCATCTCAGCCTCGCTCATCCCGAAGTGCGAATGCACTGACACGGCGACAGCATCCAGTTTTTTTAGCATTCCGTCAGAGATGTCCAAGGTTCCGTCTTTGAGAATGTTGATCTCTGCTCCTTTCAGGATCCGGAATCGTTTGCCGAGTTTTTTGTTGAGCGCATTGATTTCCTTTCCTTGTTGGGCGAGTTTTTTTTCGTCTAAACCTCCGGTCATGGCCAGCGCGCGAGTGTGATCGGTGACGACCATGTACTCGAGACCGTGGCTCATCGCCGCCTTAGCCATGTCTTCGATTGAGTGTGAACCGTCCGTCCAGGAAGTCTGTACCTGACAGTCGCCGCGAATGGAACCGTACTCAACGAGGTTCGGAAGTTGATCGGACCTGGCCGCCTCGATTTCGCCAGAGGCAGTGCGTAGTTCCGGTGGTATCCAATCCAGACCGAGTTTTTTATAAACCTCCTCTTCCGTTTTTCCCGCGATCAATTTTTTCCCGGAAAACAATCCATACTCCGAAAGCTTGTATCCTTTTTTGATGGCGATTTTCCGCGTTTCGATATTGTGCATCTTGTCACCTGTGAAATACTGCAAAGCCGAACCGTATTCGTTCGGTTTGAGCACCCGAATATCGGCGTCGATTCCCTGACGCAGACGAACATTAACCTTGGTTGGCCCCCGACCGAAGACGTGTTCGACTTCCGGAAATTTCACAAAGGCGTCCATTACGCGCTTTGGATCCTTGGCCGTGACCAGAATATCAATATCACCAACTGTCTCCTGCCAGCGGCGGTAGGACCCGGCTGTGGTTACCTGACCGACACCGGGAATTTTTCGCAAACGTTCTTCCATGTCGCGGACCGTCGGTTGAATATTTCCTAGCAGGAAGCGGCCTTTTGATTTTTTTAAAAACTCGATGCCCTTGAGGATCCTCTCCTCCGATTTCGCTCCGAAATGGGGAATCTTTTTGATCTTTCCGGCTCGCGCCGCAGCCTCGAGATCCTTCAGGTTTTTGATTCGGAGTTGTTGATAGAGAACTTTGATCATCTTCGGACCGATTCCCTCGACGGGGTTCAGTTCTTCTACCGCCACCGGTACGCGCTTGCGCATCCGTTTGTATTCTTCGAAGGTGCCGGTAGTTAGAATTTCCTCCAGATGCGCGGCAATCCCCGGACCCACGCCCGGGATTCCATCGAGCGCCTTTCGTCCCCCGCGCGCAAAGACGTCCGCAACCGTTTCATCCAGCGTCTCCACTGCCTCGGCCGCCCGTTCGTAGGCACGCGGCTTGAACTGCACGCCTTCCATTTCATAGAAGACGGCCATATTCGAGAGCAGGCGGGCGATTTCTGCGTTTGACGGGACGGATTTCATACGGCGGCATTGTATCAAAAATAAACGGGCCCCGCTTGGGGGCCCGCTCGTCCTTGAATGATTATTCCACCACCACTTGGCCGTCCACTTTCTTCACATTCGAGTTAGGCCAGTAAGAGGAGAAGGTGAAGCCGGTCTCCGGTGCTGTGAATGTCACTGTTCTGGACGCGCCGGGACGGATGGCGCCGGTGTTAAAATACTGACTCTTGATTTCCAAGCCGTTGAAATACACTCCGGTCGCGCGGACGCTGAAGGTAATTGAAACCCTGGCTCCACCGCTTACCGTAATCGTGCCGGATGGATAAAACCCGGCATCATCGGCTTCGACGGTGAAATTTTGCGTCGTTTGGCCGGATTGCGATCTCTGACTGGATTGATCGACCGCCTGACCGGTAGAGTCCTCGGCGGCGTCGAGTTCCATTTCTGAGGCGCCGGCTTCCTCTTCCAGTTCCAGCGAATCTTCGTCTTCCAAATCTTCCTCGTCTGTTTCTTCCGAGAGATCGGATAGCAATGACTCCTCGTCGGTTTCTTCGATGAGTGCGGCCGGAGCGGGGGCGACCGCTCGGCGTTTATAAGAAAATGCGACTCCCGCAGTCACCAACACAACCGCGGCCGCAACGACCAACACTAATGTGAGGATTCGTTTCATAATCAGAGAGAAATTCTCAAATGCGGGTAGGGGGAGTCGAACCCCCATCTTGTCCTTGGCAAGGACACATAATAGCCGCTATACGATACCCGCACGTTGTCGAAGAAATTCCTTTCCGGAGCCAGTCTTTAATTGTTTCTCTCTTTTTCTTGCCTCAGATCTTGTGTTGAAGGTTTCCGTGTGAATCAGCTTCCAAGGTTTGTATCTTTTGCTCCAATTACTTGCTCCAGAATTATGTTCCTTTAATCTTCTTGCGAGGTCGTTGGTCAGACCAACATAGATGATCGGTTTGGTCTCACTCAGAAGCGCGTACACGGTGTACATAGTCGTGTATTGAATGGCCGCTACCTGCCTGCCGGCAGGCAGGTACGATACCCGCGTGCGCTACCTAATATAGGTAAGAAGACGCGGACAGTCAAGAATAACAAAGCCCCGCCGGAGCGGGGCTTTGTCCAAAGCGGAAGTTACTAGGCCAAGGCAGCTGATTTGGCCGGAAATTGTGCCGGGGCTCCCGCGGTTTCGACCTCGTCAACTTCGGCCTCCGGACAAGCCGAGCAGAAGAGGAATGATTCTGGATTGGGAGTAAGTCCGATGGTAGCCGGAGCCGCGGCGACCTCTTTGGCCGCCGCCTGGAGCAGATCTTGGTTCCAGATCCGGCGCAGTTCCGAGCGAGGCATCCATACCGGCCCGAGTATCCCCCGGCCGGAGAGAGACCTAGCGATGCCGCCGCGCAGCGATTTTAACGCGTCTTTGAGCGTTTTTCCCGGTTCTGGACGGAGCAGAAGACGCAAATGGTCCGGCAGAACGGCATAGGCGTAGAGGCGGAACAACCGTCCGGCGCGGAGTTGCTGGATAATTTGGACCGCGACCTCGGCGTTTTCCCGAACGGCAAAGAGCGGCGCGTCATTAGCTGTGGGCATGATGATCTGGAAGGCGGCTTGGGCGCTCATATATAGGTGGTGAATAGTAGTTAGTGATTAGTGGGGTGTCGAAGTAGATTTCCCGCGTTTTCGACGGATGAGAACCGCGCTGCCGGCTGAGATGCCGAGAGCCGCGACTGCGGCCGGCAGTCCGGCGGCGAGCGG
>Ga0209542_10013690_pt1 | contig 13927 bp, 16 predicted proteins | sample RifCSPhighO2_01_FD_184028 | JGI IMG/M metagenome (GOLD analysis project Ga0209542, IMG submission 184028) | Soil microbial communities from Rifle, Colorado - Rifle CSP2_plank highO2_0.1 (SPAdes) (version 2) | ecosystem: Environmental > Terrestrial > Deep subsurface > Rock core/Sediment ...
CATCCGCACTTAAACAACAACCATTCGCCGAAAAAAATTCTGATCTCTTCCAGTTCTCTCAAAGTGGAGATTTAAAGACGACAAGAAACAAAGTATTCAACGATTTTTACAAGTTTCTTTCATCAAAAGAATTTATTTCGTATGTCGCAACACTCACATCTACAAAACTTTCAAAAAAGATCGATTGTTCTTGCTTCGTCTATCAGTCAACCGACTATCTGCTTCCTCACGACGACCGCCTCGAAGGCCGTAAGATTGCATACGTTGTAAATCTCTCGTCGTTAAAAGAAAAAGATGGTGGTTCGCTGGATCTTTTCGATTCGCGTAACAATCAACCTCATACAATCGTTAAAAGTTACGCTCCCACATTTAATTCCCTGATCTTATTTAGAGTTACTCCTCTCTCATTCCATCAAGTCGCTGAGGTAGTTGCAGACAAAGAACGTTACACAATCACGGGGTGGTTCCATGGTTAATATTAAATCATGGCTCTCTGTTGATTACCATCGAAAAGAAACACTTGCTGCTGCAGCATCAGTTTTTCTAAGCAACAAGCCTCAAAGTATTCAATTAAGAAATATCTTCAATGATCAGCGGTATACAACGTTTATTGGTGAATTATCTCGTATCCAGTGGAAACAAAAATACGATGCGCTGACTTTGCGATGTTCCACGTCTCTTTTACCTCTTGAGCTCAGTCAATTTTTGCATTCAGAAGATTTCAAGTTGCTCGTTTCGATTGTCACGGGCAAAATTATCCATCAAACAACTGCTGACCTTTGCTGCTTCGGACATAAAGATTATACGCTGATGAATGACGGCCCGTTGCCTAACGGAATATTTTTCCAGCTAGGCTTTACACCAATATGGAATGACGGCTGGGGTGGCTATACATCGTTCGTGTCCGACGGCGAACAGCTTCGCATTTCTCCGACTGCAAATACATTGACGTTAGTCGACACGTCAAAACTCAATCGCTTTACAAAATATATCAATCATCACGCAAGTGAGTCGAAAAGAATTCTCGTCGAAGGAATATTCAAATAAGCAATATAAAAATGCTGCAAAGGTAATCTGCCTTTGCAGCTGATGAGCCCGCCGAGATTTGAACTCAGGACCACTGGTGAGCTTAGACCTTCGGTTTTTTCTTGTGTGCCGAAAGCGGTCATATAAGACCAGCGCTCTACCGGACTAAGCTACGGGCTCGTTTGCTTCACTTTGAATCCCGCATGCTCATCGCTTAACTCCATCGCTGGAGCAAACGAGCACGCAGGGCTCATCGGTGGCAAAACCATAATGGTTTTAAAAAGCTGTCGTACTTTTCATTGATTATGTCTGTCATCTGCGAAGTCTGTCGAAATACGATGGATCATATTAAACAAAAATATATGTGCAGAAAGTGCGGCTCACTCAAGCCCTGCTGCGAAGGCGAGATTTGCAACGAACAATAGTAGCTACTCTGTCGTAATTAAACACGATAACTCTTAAATACACCTGTGCTTAATTCGCGTTCATGAGGGACAAAATAAAAAATACTAGCATGGACATTGGACTTCTACTTGTGGGTACTCCGGATGAACTGGAAAGACGTGCTCGTGGTGACTCTTCTAATACGAGATTATCTTTTCTATCTGCGGGCGTCATGGCTTTGGAAACTTATTATGCTGTGCCTATTATTCCCGTTATTGTTAATGGTTTTTATAGCTATTACCCAAAATATGACGGAGCCCCTCTGATCGCAATACCTGAATTGTTCTTTACTGTTTCTATGTTCACTGATCTCTCGATAAGACTAATGAACACAACAGTGGACACATTCTTTCCGTCTCTGGGCGATACTCGTTCTGGGTTTATAGGTATGGCTCGTAGCATCTACGCAGACTATCGTAAATATCTTAGTACTTCAAAACACAAAATCGAGGAAACATCTGCATCATTATTAGAACAAAAACTCGATCCGAAAAAAACTCCTGCACATATCATCGAACAATCGTCTAATTCTGGTTCTCCGTCAACAAATATTTTATTGGTTATTGGTACAACTCTTTCTCTTACTTTCGGTTTATCATATGCAATGAAATCCTGTTCTGTGCAAGCAGCACCTGCGGAGGTTTATGACGCTCAAGAAAATCCTCGGCATTGAACAAACCGACGAAGAAGTGCTGTTGAAAATCAAAGAAGCGCGCGAATCGCATAAAGAAACAATCGCGCTGAAACAGACTGATGGAACAGAAGTTCTTATCCGCGTTTTCAAGAGTGATTTCCGCGGTCCGGCAGAAAAAGCACAAGGTGGGCATTAATGATGGGTTTAGATGATCGCATTATTCTAAAAGAAATACCATTTTCTTCTCATTTTGGCAGAGACTATCTTGAACTGCTTCTTGATACGTTACCAAAGTCCCGCAAGAACGATCCTTCACGTCCTGAATGGCGGCCGACGCCTATAATTCCGCTTGATCTTCAGCCATTTGGTTATACTCTTGTGCATATCAAAGATGAGTCCGATGTACGAAGCAATCCAACGGGAACATTCAAAGATCGACGAGCGTATGAAAATGGACCTATTCTATTTCGGGCAATAGCAGAGCGCGCTTGGTCTGCACATTCGGAAATCGATGTTCCGCGGCTCACAGATATTTCGATGGGTAACATCGCCTTTGCACAGGCATACATGAACGAACGCTATGGCTTACCGCCCCCTAAATTACTCTTAGACAGTCGAACGCCACCGGATAAACTACAACGCCTCCAACAGCTCCGTGCCGACATTTATCTTGCACCTTTCGACATCAATGTGTTCACAGGAAAATCAGAGCCATATACTGCTGAACAAATACGAACATTGACAAATAATTCCAATGGACACGACGCAACATCAACACGGTTACTTCAGCCGCAGCGCAATTGGTATGATCAGCATGTGCATGAAGCATTTAACTTTTTTCAACGTGATGGCGAAATTTATGTACCTCATGGTTCAGGCGACCTGTTTGCGAACTACGTTACATGGCAGATGATTACCGGACTTCATGGCGCGGCGAAAAAGGATATTCGTCTTCGCGTACATCCGTCTGTTGTGGCATCGCTTGATATTTTAGGAGCCATGCCTTCTGAAACAAAAAGCAACGCAGACAAACTTACCGGACACATGCCTTTTACTTATTATAGCGCAAATGATATTCTGGGACTTCGTCAGTTTGGGTTTACTGGGCAGGAAACAGGCGTTTATCGAATTCCCGAGGATTATGTTGCATATGCCGCAGAAATTATGATTCAGACGGGAATAAAAACTGAACCGTCAGCGTCCATTGGTTTGGGGTTATTTATGTGGCGTTATGATCACGGTCTAATTGATAAGAAAAAAACGGTGCTTATAGTGAATACGGGCAAGGGGATGTTAGAAATCTAAAACATGCGACGGCAGGTTTATCCTAACAACAATTCTTTATTCGATGGAACACGTCGAGATCCAATCCAATGGTTAAATTTTAGATTATTTTTTGGATTATGTGATCCAATTTCTCTAAAGTACTTAATAACATCTTCATTTCTAAACTGCAGATAATATCCCCTTTTTTGGTCGATCATAAAATTCCAACCTCAAATTCTAAACAACAAAAATGCGAGAGCCGGGATTCGAACCCGGGTGACAACGTTGGCAACGTCGTATATTGGTCAAGTCTATCTTTCTAACCACTATATTACTCTCGCATTATGCTCGAACAGAATTCATGTGATATTTAAAGTTAACTACGCGCCTGATTAAGAAAAAAGAATGGACCCGACCAGATTCGAACTGGTGACCGTCTCCGTGTAAGGGAGACGTCATCTTCGGTGCTTTACTGCATAACCGCTAGACCACGGGTCCATTATGTCGAATAAGTTTCTCACCTATTTAAAAAGTTATTCTCCAAAACGTTTAAATACGCAGAATTAATCATAAAATCCATGGAACACGAAGCGCTTCAACTCCTCCTTGAAAAAGATGACGTCACGTGGAAAACCCTACTCTATGATCTCGTCCGTACCGAACAGATGAATCCTTGGGATATTGACATTTCTGTACTATCGCAGAAATACGTTGAAACTCTCAAGAAAATGAAGCAGCACGATTTCCGTGTCTCGGGTAAAGTACTCCTCGCCGCTGCAATCTTACTCAAAATCAAAACCGAACACCTCTTAGAGCATGGTATGAATGAGCTTGACCGATTGCTTGCACGAACGCAGGAACAAGCAGCTGACGAAAATTTCTTCTCTGAATTCAGTCAAGATTTATTTGCCGCAGCCGACAAGATCGACAACGACGAACCACATCTCATTCCGCGCACGCCGCAGCCTCGCCATCGTAAAATTACAATCTATGATCTCGCCGAGGCATTGCAGCAAGCGCTCGAAGTCAAAAAACGAAAGTTAGACCGTGCATATCCTGAAATCAAAATCACGATTCCAAAGCGCAAGTTCGACATTACCATGATCATCCGCGATGTCTATGCGCGTGTAAAAACATATTTCCACCAAAATGAAAAAAGCACATTAACATTTACTAAACTTATCCCAAAAGAAGCAACCAAAGAAGAAAAAGTCTACACATTTATTCCATTGCTTCATTTAGACAACCAACGAAAAATCGATATGCACCAAAAAGAGCATTTCGGCGAAATTAACATCGAACTTCTCAGCGCCCGTAAGCAAGTCGACAAAGAATTAGGGTTGCAAACTTAAAAATATAGACGACAACCATGTGTATTTATAAATAGGCCAAATCGTTAAGCGCTTCATGAGAGAAGTTAATGTCCCACAGCGAAGCTACGTCTTTAAAGATTCTGAACCGCTTCATGTTCGCGTCGGTGGGTCTTGGGTACAAATTCCGGCAAAAGAAGTAGTTGCTGGTGCTTCCATTTACACTGAAGACTATGATCTAACAGCGTTTAACTGGGATCGTGGTCGGATTGAAGAACATCTTCGTACTACTCAACCCGATTTCGGGCGCGCATACAATGCCCTCTATGAACAAAACGGTCAGAATGCTATGCCTAGATTTCGTCGTGAATTAAGCGAAGGTCTTTTACAGCAAAACTCTTTGCTTCCTTCTGCTGCGGTTAGACAATCTCTAAATTCGTGCGAATCATTTGACAGACCAACACTTGATATTCTTGTCGATGAATTGCAGCGAACGGGTCCACTTTCAAGATCAACCTACGAACGATGGCTGCAAGGTGATATTCGACTGCCGACACATTCGAGCATGCAAACTATTTCAGGAATCCTCGATCCCTCAGCATTCAATTCCATGACACAAGGCGTATACCGCGCAGCACACATCTATCATGCAGCGTGGGAGTCTGCGCTGTCCATATGGCTCGAAACAGAAACTGGCCTACGACAACAACCACGTGCGAGCGCTGGTACGTATGCTCATCGTGTGCAAACTGGTATGACAGGCTTCAGCTTAGACGATGCAATACGTGAAATTTCTTCATCAATGATTCAGCGGTATGGCACTGGATATGCAGTTCCGGTAACAGGTACAACTATTGTTCAGCAGAACGGCGTAAAAACCAGTAAAAGCAAACAACCACAAGGACAAATAACCTCGCAGATAGATGCGTTCAATATGATTGATATAGTCTATTGTGCATGGTCAATATTTACCCGTCTAGGATTCGATATGTTAAATCGCTATGCCTTGATGCGTTCTCATTCTGAATCTTTGCTCCAGGGACTTCCAAATGAAATTAGAGCTGTTGATGATGCGTTGCGCAGCACATTAACTGAAGAAGAAAGAGCTGTTCTTCTTAAAGCAAAAGCGGCTGCTGAAAATCTACAAATAGATCTCGGCTCTATTCCTGAAGAACCTGCACACCTCCGAGAAATGCGCCAAATGTTTGGATCAATGGCGATTCGTAATGATGATAATTATCTCAGGGGTATTTTAGTATATTCGATGTTAGGTGAGCGTGGGCTATATAGTTATGATCAAAAATATCGATTCGATCAATCTCTTGCAGTGACGTACGAAGAGTATCGTTCATTTGTCGAATCAAGTACATATCTTATTCGGAGTGGTGTCCTTGATGCGATGTTTAATAACCTCATGGGGTTCGTAGAGCCAAACACTCAGCGAATGCTTACATTTGCATCAGAAGCAGCGCATGTTCTACCACAACAACTTTTACGCGAGTACCTTATGGATAACAGGCTGAGTGGGCAAGCAGGTACGGAACTTAATGTACTGAAGCAGCGCAGCAGCACGCCAAGCTATCTAAGCTCTACTGATCTCAAAGCGAATTACGATCGATTTGCACATGAACGAACTTCAAATTGGGGTTCGTATACACGTTGGCTTTCGAGCAACGGTGAAGCTCCTTGGAATCAGCGTGCAGTGGATCGCTATCTTGGATTAATCGGAGCCCCGGAGTTGATTGGCATCTTTTTGATCATGCCTGAAGAATACAGGGGACATGTGTTGCCCGGCAACTTCCATTTAAGTCAAGAGGTACTTCTCGAACGACATCATAAGCGAGGATTCACGCCCCCAGTTCCCCTTACTTTTACATCAACTATTTAAACAGCAGAGGAAATGAACACAAAATGACACATATCCTTCGAACCTCATTCCACCAAAACCCGAATGTCGGACTGTACGGCTTTGCAAATGATAAGTTCTGTCTTCTCGGCACAAACGTTCCTCATGCAATAGCTGCTGAAATAAAAGAAGTTCTCCAGGTTCCAACACACACTATCAGTATCGCAAGCACATCATTAACCGGCGCGCTCATCGCGGGCAACAACAAGTGCATTCTCGTCCCCAATATCATTTTCGATAGCGAACTGAAACATCTCGACAAGCTCGGCATAAACTACAAAGTGCTTGAGACAGAGTTTACTGCGTTAGGCAACAACATCGTCGCAAACGATCACGCCGCGCTTATCAGTCCAGATCTCGAACCATTAAAGAACGAAATCAAAGAGGCGCTCCAAATTGAGCACATCGGTATCATGGAAATTGACGACCTGAAAGTCATCGGCGCACTCGTCGTATTGAATGACAAAGGCTGTTATCTGTCAGCACATGCAACCGAAGAAGACGCACAGCATATTCACAAATTATTCAATATTCCCGTCACACGCGGCACGGTCAATCTTGGCAGTCCATACGTCAGCGCAGGCATCATCGTCAACAAACATGGGTTAGTCATCGGCGAACGAACGGGCGGACCGGAAGCTGTTGCGATTGATGAGGCGTTGGGATTCCTTAAAAAATGATTAAAAACATTGTTCAATAACCCTACCTCACATAATCTCTCGCAAACAATCGCAGCAAAAGTTGCGTCGCAATCGTTCCTTCTCTGAAATCATTGTTCTTCACTGATACTTCCATAATATCTGCTCCAATCAATCGAGCAGTGGGATGTATCGCCTTGAACAATTCAACGATCTCTTCGGGTTTCAACCCAAAAGGTTCAGGCGTTCCGGTGCACGGCGTATAACACGCATCGAGAACATCAATATCAAACGTGATATACACGTTGCGCCCTTTCGTTTTCTCCGCAAGCCACTTTTTCACCAAACCAAAATCACGATAGATCTCGGCAGGAGTAAAAATCCTAATCTTATGTTCGCGCGCAAAATCTATCTCTTGCTTGTCTGCCTGGCGAATGCCGATCTGAACAAAATCAACTTTCGCATCCTTGAGGAAATGAAACATCGGCGTCGTATGACACAAATCCATGTCCATGTACGTCTCTTTCGCATCTGCATGCGCGTCAAAATGAATAACTATCGGCTTCTTTCCATCCGCTGCCGCTGCACGCAACGGCCAATAGCTCAACGTGTGTTCGCCACCGATCATCAATGGTATTTTTCCTTTGCTCATGATGAATCGATTTATCCCCTCAATAACTTCAAGTTCTTTCATGATACCACTCAATTTTTTGAGTACAGGCGCCATCTTCTTTTCCGATGGGTGTTCTTGGAGTAATGTTCGCTCTGCATCCGTCAGTTTCGTCATTAATCTCAAATCGCCCAGATCAAAAATCGCATGTTTTTCGTAAATGTCGCACTTTTCGTCGATAACATACGTCTCAATTTGTCGCGCTGATGTGTGTCGCAATGCTTCCGGTCCTCGTTCCGCGCCTTTTCCAAACGTAGCAGTATCGTCAAACGGCACGCCATAAACAACAATCTTCGCCTCATCAAACGTCGGCATCGACGGTGGATTGCCAAATGGAACTTGAGCGGGCGTCTTTTCTGGCGGTGTAAATAATTTTTGTAAGTCCGAAGCTGAATTTATTTTTATCATGCGGTGGTGGAGTGGGATTCTACTTATAAAATTATTGTGCTCGAACGTAATTAGGTACTATCGTCGATAAAAAATTCTCCATGGTCTACGCTCACATTTTAATCCTACTGCATCACATTTTTTCTAAAATATTTTCTAATTTTTTATCGACTAAACTCGTTTAAAAATCAAAACATTTAAATATTATTTTTGAATCATTTTTCTTATGATTACATCCACTGCTCATGCATTGCGAATGAAATTGTACATATGATTCAGCAACTTCCAAAAAAACTTCGTGCGATTCCGCCAATTTATAACAAAAAACGCTGGCGTCACTTCTTAGGCGTCGATAAAGAAGGAATTCTCCACATCGAAGGCGTCTCCGTCAAAGATTTACAAAAACGTTTTGGCACGCCGCTCTATGTTTTCGTCGAAGAAGAAATCCGCCATCGCCTGCGCAGTTTCAAAAATGCGTTCAATTACGGGCAATTCAAGCCGCAGTACGCATGCAAGTGCAACTCAAACTTAGAAGTTCTCCGTATTGTGCGCGAAGAGGGTTTTGAATTCGATGCCAGCAGTGTCGGAGAAATTATTTTAGGGTTGCTTGCAGATTTCGAGCCTAACCAAATTACATTCACAAACTTGTACAAGACTGAGCAAGATTTATTTTTCGCCGCAACAGTCGGCGTCCGCGCGATCACGATCGATTCGCTCGAAGAAGTGCAAAAAGTCGTCAACGTCGCAAAGAACCAGAAGCAAGATATTCCGATCATGCTGCGTGTCAATCCGATGCTTCAGGATGGCAAGTATTCAACCCGTTCGCAAAAATACGGTATTCCGTACAACTACATGAGACAGGCAATCGATGAAGCGCTCAAGTGTAATTATATCAAGCTGAAAGGATTCCACTTCCATGGATCGTACGCGTATAACCACAATGGATACTATCTTGCAACAAAGAAAATCATGAACCTCATTAAGTACGCACACCAAAAAGGCGTTGTCATTGACATGCTTGATCTTGGTGGTGGTTTTCCGCCGGAAGCGCCTAAAGCCTATCGCCCAGGAAAATATTTCGATCCGCAGGAATTCGGCCCTCCATTTGTCGATTTTTTCAACGAACTTTTCGACAAAGCGGGTATGCGCAAACCGACATTAATCTTTGAGCCCGGCAAATCGATCGTTGCAACTGCTGGAATTGGCATCATCAAAGTCGTCAGCATTAAAGATCTCGGAAAGAAAACTGCAGTTGTTACTGACTCTTCGACATATTCGATGTTTCCTGACGTTTTGGTTTCAAAATGTTCGTACGATATCCTTCCAGCGACCGACATGAACTTGCGTCGCACACAAAAATACGAAATCGTTGGTTCAACCTGCGATTGTATTGACATTATCGAAGACGTTGAAAAGCTTCCGACGCTTGAGGAAGGCGACTTGCTTGCGGTCATGGACTGCGGCGCATACAGCTACGTCATGAGCTCGAATTTCAATAATCTCAAACGCCCTCCAATCGTCCTCATCAAGCCCGACGGCTCAACAAAATTAATCCGCCGCCGTGATCGCTATTCGGACCTTTTCGGACAAGAACTTGACGTCTTGAAAATTGCAGACCCCTATGAACTGAAGAAGTACTACAATTTAACGAGAATTAATCTTGAAAAATTGTGGGCGGGCAATGAAGCAGATAATAATGGCAAACAAGCAAAAACACCTGAATAATTCTCTGCAAAAAGAAAAGTATTATAAGCCATCTCTCTTAAGCTTATTCCATGGCTAAATCCGAATCTGAAAAAATGGTTGAATTACAAATGCTTCAGCAGCAGCTTGATTTAATGCAGAAGTACAGCGAAGAGCTGGACGAAAAAACTGCTGAATTCCAAAAGACAAAATCAAGTCTCGAAGAAATGTCAACGATTAAAGATGGCTCTGAGATGTTCGTTCCAATAGCTCAGGGGATATTCGCGCAAGTCAAACTTCTTGATATTCAAAACTTAGTCGTCAACGTCGGTTCAAACACTATGGTGTCCAAGACGATTCCTCAAATTGTTGAATTAATTGGCAAGCAGATTGACGAAGTCAGCTCTATTAAAGAAAAAATTGATGCAAATGCTGAAAAACTTGCAACGCGTTTAAATACCATTCTTGAAGAAGAGCAGGCGGAGTAGTGAAAACATGTTCGCAAAACTCCGTGAAAAGTTAAAGAATTCTTTGTCTATTTTCTCTCGTAAAGCAAAAGAAGAAGTTGCGGAATCAAAACGTGAAACAGCAGCTGAAAAAATAGAAACAGTCGAAAAAAAGGAAGTTAAAGAAGTAAAGGCAGAGCCAAAAGAAGTAGTTAAAGAAGAAACGCACGTTGAAGTCAAGGCTGCCCCAGTCATTGAAGCTCCAAAAATCGCTGATTCAAAAGTAACGTCTAAACTAGAACAAAAATCAGAAAAGAAGAAGATCAAAGAATCAAAAACTACTCCCTCTGAAAAATCTGCTAAATCAGTGCAAGCACCTCAGCATCCGCCCGGCATGATCTGCGACGACGAAAAAGGCATCTGCATTCCTGCGGAAATGGCGGCTCCAAAAACAAAGCAAAAAACACCCGTTCAGGAAAAAGAAAAAAAGAAAACAGAAGTTAAACCAAAAGTTGAAGTTAAAGAAATTAAACCTGAAATAAAAATTCAACCAGAACCTATCACAATTCAAGAACCAGTAGAAACAAAAGAATCTGAAACAGATAGCCCGAAAAAAGGTTTCTTTTCCAAAGCAAAAGAATTCTTCACCACAAAATCATTATCCGAAAAACAATTTGACGAATTATTCTGGTCAATGGAACGTGCATTACTTGAGAGCAATGTAGCGTTCGATGTGGTTTCAAAAATCAAGGAAGATCTCAAAGCAAAACTCATCAACAAGCCTCTTCCACGAGATCTTGAAACTGTTGTCGAAAATTCGCTGAAAGAAAGCATTGAAAGCGTTCTCAATTTCAATACTATCGATTTCATGAATCAAAATGCCAAGAAACCGCTGATCATCGCGTTCTTCGGTATTAACGGTTCAGGCAAGACAACAACCATCGCAAAAGTCGCACATTTATTTCAGCAGCACAACAAAACATGCGTCATGGCTGCGGGTGACACGTTCCGCGCTGCTGCAATCCAGCAGTTAGAAGAGCATGCAGCGAATCTGAACGTCAAAATCATCAAGCACAATTACGGCGCAGACTCCGCAGCAGTTGCATTTGACGCCGTCAAGTATGCGCAAAAGCAAAACATCGACGTCGTACTCATTGACACTGCCGGACGCCTGCACAGCGATTCGAATTTGATGGATGAATTAAAGAAAATCGTCAAAGTCTCAAAACCAGATATCAAAATCTTTGTCGGCGAAAGTATTACAGGCAACGACTGCATCGAACAAGCACAGAAATTCGATGAACTTATCGGCATTGACGGCTTAATCTTAACAAAAGCCGACGTCGATGAAAAGGGCGGCACAGCCTTGAGCATCAGCTACGTCACAAAGAAACCGATTTTGTATATAGGTACAGGTCAGAATTATTCAGACTTGAAGCCATTTACAAAAGAATTAGTGATGGATAATTTAGGGCTGAATTAGGGGAATTCATACAACATAAAGAGAAGAAAAAACAAACCGAGTGCCACAAAAAACTTTCCATACGATTTCACCATTTCAATTGCTCGTTCTCGCCCATATACACTTTGCAATCCATTCCAGTATGCTTTTCCACCAACACCTTTATAGAATGGCATATTTATGAACCAATGGGGATATTTTATTTGAAGAACAGCAAATGTAAGAACCACCAGTGAAGTAACCAAAACTGTTATCTTCTGCCACAATACCATAAATTAAATGATTCCAGTTCTGAATATAAACTTTTTCAATAACTCTCAATCACTAGAGGATTCCATCGTTACTAACTATAATTAGCTAATAGGGAACGCAATACAACGCGCGTCGTCACGTCATCGTTTGCTGTTACCCCTCTTTGCTGATTAATCAAATAGTAGTCCACTCGCTAGTTCTCGTCCTATCTCATAAACAATCAATAAAACGTAACTTCCCCATTCATATACACGCCTTTCTTCAATTCTACGGGTCGCCAGTCATCTTCAATCAGCCGAGCATCCAACCAAGTGGCAAGCTCATGTGGATTACCAATCGTCGCACTCAGCGCAACAACCTGTGCCTTCACAACCTGTCTCAGCATAGTCAAAAGTATCTCAAGTGTCGGCCCACGACTCGCATCATTCAATAAATGTACTTCATCAACAATAATTACAGCAATGCTTGTAATCCACGGCGAATGATGCCTCATTAAACTATCCAACTTCTCGCTTGTGGTAATAATAAAGTCGTACTTCGATAGCTGAGGATCAGCTTTGTCGACGTCACCTATACTCATTGCAACTTTACACAGTTGTCCGTATTTATCCTTGAAATCGCGAAACTTCTCGCTCGCTAATGCTTTCAAAGGCACGATATAAACAGCCTTGCCTCTGCCTTCAAGAATCGCTTTCATTCCCGCAAGCTCAGCAATTAATGTCTTACCCGACGCCGTCGGCGTACACACGAGTAAGTTCTGTCCGTCAAGCAGTCCGGCGTTAATTGATTTCTCTTGTGATGGTCGAAACTGTTTGATCTTTTCGTTCAGAACATCGTATAAGTCTTTTGGAATTTTCGCTTTGACGTCGGAGAGGTGCATAAACTCTTATCTCTACGATAACTATATAAACGTAATTACCAACAAATCCTCTATGGAAACAATAACCGTGCCTAAAAAAATATTTACAAAAATTTTAGAAGATGTAGAGGTACTAATTGATGACGTTGAGTCTGCTTTAGACACCAAAGTAAGAAAACGAATTAAAGATATTAAAACACACAAAATAGAAGGAAAAAGTGAAACAGACCTTGATAATTATCTAAAAAATAGGGGCGTTAAGATTGAGTGAATGGGTAATCAAAGAACATCCTGATTTCTTTAAAGACTTAGATAAATTAGGCACGAAAGAACTTGAAATTCTCTATAAAAAGAAGCAGAAAATCATGGCAAACCCGTTACGACTTAAACATCTATCTGGTGGAGAAAACTGTTATCGTGAAGAAATAAATTCGAATATCCGGCTAGTTTACTATGTAGAAAATAATATCATTTGGTTCCTAACGGTGGACACCCACGATGATGCTTATTCTGCATTTAGAAAACGTCTACACACGCTTAGAACGAAGCATCTTTAATCCAAATTACGGTCACTCACTTCATCCACTTCTTTTCCCAATCGTCAATCTCCTTCTCGTCAATATGAAGAATCTCCCGACCGTCCGCATGTTCACCATACAACGGACGCAAATAAAGTCCAACACCAATACCAAATGCAAGTCCGACTAAGTGCGCTAAATTCGCCGTTCCGCTGGGCACAAATATTCCAATTATATCTGTTATCGCCCATACTGCACATGCGACAATCATCGGCATCGGCACATAAGCCACCCATACCTGCATTTTCGGTCGTAACAGCGCAAGCGTTCCCATGACTCCGAAGATCGCGCCGCTTGCGCCGAGTGCCGCCCGATACAAGAATATCGATCCAAAACTCGCAAGTAACCCTGCCACAAAAAATATTA
>Ga0209542_10013694_pt1 | contig 13925 bp, 12 predicted proteins | sample RifCSPhighO2_01_FD_184028 | JGI IMG/M metagenome (GOLD analysis project Ga0209542, IMG submission 184028) | Soil microbial communities from Rifle, Colorado - Rifle CSP2_plank highO2_0.1 (SPAdes) (version 2) | ecosystem: Environmental > Terrestrial > Deep subsurface > Rock core/Sediment ...
GTTTTTCAGGTCTGTCCTCCAGATTATCGCTTGGTCCTAAAAGGAAATGCACCCCAAGAGAGTATGCGGTTACAATGCCTACTACAGCACTACCAAACCCAAATAGTTTTCTTCGTGAAGACATAATGTAAACCTGGAATAGCCAATATTTAAGTGTTACTATCCCAAAGTTTAATCATCCATAAGAATTATAAATTGCTTTTTCCCAATTACCCACATGGATCTTAGCATTATCATTCCAGCTTACAATGAGGAAAAGGTCATTGCTTCTACAATCGAGAACTACATCCAGTTCTTTCGCCAGCAGAATAAATCGTTTGAATTAATTGTTATTCCGAACAATTGCAAGGACAGGACTGTAGAGATTGTTGATATGCTCTCTAAGAGAAATAAGGAAATCAAGTACAAAAATCTTCTTGTTAAAGGAAAGGGTGTTGCTCTTATTGAAGGATTCAAGCTTGCTCAGGGAGATCTGATTGTGTATGTTGATGCAGACAATGCAACAAAGCCAGAGACAGTAGCAACAATCATCAGCAATATAGGCGATGCAGATGCGATTATGGGCTCTCGCTGGCTGAAGCGATCTTTAATCACAAAGCCCCAGCCATTAGTCAGGAGATTTGCCTCGCGCGGCTTTAATCTTTATGTCAGATTGCTGTTGGGATTGCAGTTCACTGACACACAGGCAGGGGCAAAGGTGTTCAGAAAAGAGGCTATCAAGAAAATCCTGTCAAACATCCGGCCTGAAGGCTGGGCATTTGACGTAGGAGTTTTATATCTTTTGCAGAAGCAAGGATTTAAAATCAGGGAGATTCCAATAGTCTGGGAGGACAATCCTGACTCTCATTTGACTAAGCGTTCAGTTGTGCAGATGTTTTTGTCTGTGCTAAGGATAAGGCTGAGAAAATGATTATTGACGACGCTGTCTACGGAACATGGAACATTCACGAGCCTGTGCTCCAGGAATTGATTAATGTCCCATCAGTGCAGAGAGCAAAAGACGTTTCCCAGATGGGCGTGCCTGACAGGATGTATCATTTTCCTGGATTCTCAAGGTATGAGCATTGTGTTGGCGCCATGCTGATTACAAGAAAGTTAGGCGGAACATTGGAAGAGCAGGTCACGGCATTGCTGCATGACATCTCCCATACTGCCTTCTCCCATCTTGTTGACTGGCTGTTGGAAAAGCACAATACGCAGGAAGGACTTCAGGATGATCGTCATAAAGAAGTGGTCATGTGCTCAGAAATACCTGCTATCGTAAAGAAGTACGGCTTCAGTCCTGAGCGGGTTGCGCATCCTGAGAACTTTCCCATTGTTGACAACCATGCTCCAGACATTTGTGCTGATCGCCTGGACTATTCTCTGCGCGAAATAAGGCTGTGGGTAGACAGGAGCCTTCCTGAAGGATGTGTAAACGATCTGGTGTACAAACGAGGAAGGATTTATTTCCAGCATTCTGATATTGCAGAGGAGTATGCTCGTGCATTTTTGCAGTGCCAAATGCAGCATTGGGGAGGGGCAGAGACAATTGTGCGCTGGGAGTCATTTGCAAGAGTCTTGCAGCGGGCTATCCAGAACAAAATAATCTCATTTGAAGATTTTTATGGGACAGAACAGCCTATTCTTGAAAGGCTATATCAATGCAAAGACCAGCATATCGCAAGAACATTGCATGCATTGGAAGGAAAAGTTCAGTTTTCTTCTGCTGAAGAAGATCCAGACATTGTAAGAAGAAAAAAGTTCAGGCATGTTGACCCATGGGTTGCAGTCAACGGCATGTACAGAAAGGTTTCAGAAATTAGTCCGGAATTTAAAAAACATCTTCAACACTGTAGAGAGAAAAATGAGCAGGGAATAAGAGTGAAGGTTAAAGTTCCAGACTTGAGCTGGAGCAGACATGGAGATATTATATCTTCTTAAAATATACTAACAAAGTTATCAAAAAAGATAACTTTATATATAAGAGATAAGATTAATATAATCCATGAAAGAGAAGGAATTACTGGCAAAATTGAAGGGAAAGGCAATATTCTCAATACAGGATATAGAACGATACGGGGGGTTCTCCAAAGCATATGCAAAGCTGGTTTTAAATAGGTTAGTCAAAAGAAAGGAGATCTTAAGGGTCACAAAGAACAAATACGCAATTCAGAAAGATATATACGTAATAGCAAGCAATATTGCTACACCGTGTTACATCTCATTTTGGTCAGCATCTTCGTATTATGGATATACTGAGCAGATATTAAGCAAGGTTTATGTCGCAACAACAAGGCAGGTCAGGAATGTCGAGGCACTGGGCTACAGGATAAGTTTCTGCAAAATAAAAAAATTTTTTGGATACAAAAAATTAAATACCGAAAATGGCGAGATATTCATGGTCAAGCCTGAAAAGCTCCTTATTGACGCTGTTGAATACCAGAAGCAGATGGGTAATTTTGACGAAATTATTAAGGCATTCGAAAATGCAGAGATATCAAGGAAGCGCATGGTAGAATATCTGAAAAGGACACATAGTATGTCAGCAATAAAAAGAGTAGGTTATTTGCTTGAATTAACAAGAGGGATTGATATATCTAAATACTTTTCAATGGATAGGAATTATATCTTAGTAAACAAATTTTCTAAAAAATATCGCACAACAAGCGTTAAATGGAGGGTTAAAATATGATCACAAAAAAAGAGCTTGCAGAATATGCGCAGTTAAGGGGGCTAAAGAACTTAGGGCATGCAGAAAAGGACTACTTACAGAACATTCTGCTCTTCATTATCTATCACAGATTTGGGAGGGAAATTGTATTTAAGGGAGGAACTGCTTTGTATAAATGTTTTGGCCTAAACAGATTTTCCGAAGACTTGGACTTCAATGCGCAGCAGGATGTAGATTCAACATTTATCGGTGAGGGACTGAAACGTTTTAAAATTGAATATGAAAAGAAGGAATCAAGTTTTAAAAGAAGCAAGAGTATTGCATTGAGAATTAAGGGACCGTTATACAATGGGGAAAGAAATAGCTTTTGTAAAGTCGTTCTGGAATTTAGCTTAAGAGAAGAAGCGCAGGAAACGCCAATCATAAAGACAATCGGCAGGTTTATGGAAGAAATCCCAAGTTTCGATGTATTCGTGATGGCAGAAAAGGAAATTCTTTCTGAGAAGGTGCGGGCAATCATGACAAGAAACAAGGCAAGGGATGTTTATGACCTGTGGTTTTTGCTCAAGGAGAATGTCGAATTTGATGAAAAGATGATTAATCAGAAGATGAAGTATTATAAGAAAGAATTTGATGGTGCAGAATTTTTGGGAGCAATAATGGAGAAAGAGTCTATTTGGCATTCAGAGCTCTCAGGATTTATTCAGAATATCCCAGAATTCAAGAAAGTGATAAGTGAAATAAAAGCGTCGCTTAAGAAATAAACTCATTCTTCCAACAGGCTGCTGATAATGCTTGCAAATGCCGGCCTTGTTATTAAGACCCCAATCGTCACTCCTATTATTGTTGTCACAGCAAATCCTCTTACCAGTCCAGCTCCAGCATTCCACAAGGGCAGCATTGCAGCAACAACTGTCAAATACGCTCCAAGAATGATGCTGAATGCCCTCTTGATCTTCTGCTTCCAGTTCAAGTATTCAGTTTCCTTTCTCAGCGCCTCATCTGTTATGATTATCTGGTCATCAACCCCAGTTCCTACAGCAGCAATCAGCCCTGCAATGCTTGCAAGATCCATGTTCCATCCTATCAAAGATGCAATTCCCAGTGTTATGAATATCTCGCTTGAGACAACAGCCATTATTGGCAATGCAATCTTCAATGTCCTGTACCGCAAATAAACAATTATTCCAACCATCACAAGGGCAACCAGTCCTACAAAAATGCTGTTTTTCAGAAATTCCTCTCCCAATGCCGGGCTAATAGTGTCTGATTTGACAATGGAAATTTTCAATGGCAGGCTTCCAGTAATAAGTATTGTCTGCAGCCTGTTCATCTCCTTCAGCGCATTGTCAGCAGCTTCCCTCTCAGTTGCTCCCCTTCCTGGCCCGCTTATGACAATGTCAGTGACTTCCTGCCCTTTCAAGTCAGATCCAATGTTCAGCGTGTTAACCAGCCTGTCATCAAGGTACATGTCCAGTGTCTTGCTTAGGTAGGCGTCTCCTGGTGTCCCAACAACCTCAATTTCTCTTGTCACTTCAGCATGCCTTTGCGCTGCTTCTTGGCTGAGCTTTATCTGGAACCTGAACTGGCATGCCCATTGGCTGTCCTGCTGGCTGCACGGCGGCACTATTCCAGAGCAGCTGCCGTCATTCCTGCATACAAACGGAATGTCTCCTCTTCCTCCGATGAAGACAGTTTCGTTTCCAATTCTTGCCTCAAACTTTCCCTGCTTTCCAATAAGCTCCTGCACTTCTTCCCTTGTTGCTCCAGCAATCTCGACAACAACAAACTTGCTTCCTGCAAGGTCTGATGATGCCCTTATCTTCAAATCAGCCAGGCCATACACGTTCAGCCTGTTTTCAAGCACAGAAATCAGGTCCTGGATGTTCTGGTCAGTCACAGTTGCATTATTCTCATTTTCAGGCTGAATCACTACCCTTGTTCCTCCTGCAAGCTCAAGTCCCTTCTTGATGTTGTTTTTAGGCGCTTCCCTAACCCTCAGGTCAACATTGCCCCTGGAAAGATATGCATATTCCTTCTTGTTTGTTGCAATTATGATGGTGGCAGCAGGCAGGATATTGTCAACTGCATTCTCGAATTCAGATGCGTTTTCAATATGCATGCCATTGATAGATTGCAGGCTTACTCCAGTGGCAACAGGGGCAAACGTGGCATCAATTATTGTCAAATTTGCGTCTATGGTGAACCCTAATGAATTTGTAATCGCATAGGTGTAGCTCAGGTTGCCTGCTTCAACAGTAATGTTCTTGCCTTCCTTCTGGTAAGGCTGGATAGCTGCCCTATAGTCCTGCAATGTTGTAATTGGCTGGTTGTTTATCTTCAGGATCTTTTCTCCTGTCTGGAATCCCTGCTGCGCCTCTATGCTCTGCTCTCCAACGCCAGAAACCACTATTCCTTCTGCCCAAGGCCTTGGATTGATTGCAAACAATGCAAACACTAGCGCAAAGATGAATATCCATACCCTAAGTGTCAGGAATTTCTTAGCCATTGGCTCTCCTTTTCGTGTAGCTGAGCAATATTCCAGAATTTGTCCAGTAAGTGTATACTAAGTCTACAAGCAGTCCTATGAACATTATGAGAAACATCTCTCTTATTGCAGTTGAAGTTGATATTACATATCCGACAATCAATGCTCCTATGGTTGTCATGCTCATTGTCAGGCTTGTTTTCATTGAGCTGAACATCCTTTCTTCAACACTGCCTTCAGACCTCTTGAGCATCCTGCTTGTCTGCAGTATGTCAGAGTCAACGCTGTATCCAATCAACAGCAATAATGCAGATATTCCTGCTGCAGACACTTTCACTCCCAGGATATTCACAATTGCCAGCGTTATTGTTATGTCTGCAAATGCAGCCCCTATTACTGCCATGCTTGGTATTGCTGTCCTGTACAGGAAGAACACCACAATGCCCATGAAAAGGAAGGCAACTAAGATTGCAGTCAGCATCTGCCTGTAGAAGCTTTCTCCCAGGCTGCTTCCCACTACTTCAACGCTGTAGTTGTCATTTGTCAGCTCAATTTTCAGAAAGTCTTCAAGCGCTTGTTTTAATTGTATTTCATCAAGCTCGCTTATCTCAACAATGACACCAATAGGGACATTGCTGCCGAATTCAGCAAGCCTTTTCACGTCAACATCATCAAATGATTTTTCAAGGCTGCTGCGCAGTGCAATCAAGTCAATTTCCTGCTGCGCGTACATTGTGGCTGTAATTCCTCCCTTAAGGCTTACATCCTTGTTCATCAAGTCCCCGGTCTGCTGGTAATGAACTAATAGCAGCACAACAGCTAGTATGCTGAGCATGACTGGAATCCATAAAAGGATCTTGTAGTTTCTCAGGTAAAACTGCTGGTACTGCTGGATAATGCCCATGGCTTATTTTCATTCAGAACGCTTTAAAAAAGTATCTTTGGCAGAAACTGTCGCTTTATCTGGACGTGGTTAAGCGTGTCGCATAAAGGGACGTAAAGAAAATCAGCGTTCACCAATAATGAGTCCATCTTGATTAAGAATGTAATTACTGGATGAGATTGCTTCTTTTTGTGCAACAAAATCTTCTAGTGTTACATAGTCAAATCGATCATTTCTCAGTTTAAGCTTTTCTGCTTCTTCCTTTGGTAGTATACGATAGTAAGTATGCAATTCGCTTATCGATTTTTCCTTAAGGTAAACAAGAACTGGATCAGGAATGCTGGAATTTTGTAGTTTTTCTAAAAAATAATCAATATTTTTGAGATGAGCAAGTTCTGGATATCGTCTTCTGGGTGGCTGGAGTATCATTGCTTCTTTTGGCTGATTGTCCGTAATTGTCATATTTATATAGGTGACAGAGGATTTAAATTATTTATGAATCAAGATAATCTTCTACAAACTGACGTAAAACATATTTCTTGGATGTAAAATGGGGATAACGAAGTACTGGTAAATTTTTCTTTCTTTGTCGAACAAACGTTTGGATAACGAATTGGTTGTCTTCGATTTGCTCAAAGAATCTTAAATCTAAAACTGCAAGAAAATCTCGTTTTAAAGTAGGGGGCTTACATCCATTTTTGGAATCACAAACAAATAAAGGAACAGACCAACAAGAATCGTCAATGGCCAAGCCATTCTTTACTGGTTCTTCATTATGAATAACCTTTTTACCATGCATATTAAGTAAATCTTTTGAAGCATATCGTTTAAAAAAATTAGCTAAATTGCGAAGTTCCTTCTCTGATTCTACAGCAATGAAGAGCTCATATTGTAAAGATTCTCCTACTACTAAACGTTGAAATCCTTCTTTAGTAGGAATTAAAGGGAAACCTTGAAGGTCATAGTAATGCATGTCCGAAGGATTTTTCCATTCCGGTTTAATTAAATAAACTGCATTTCTAGGCAAAACAAGAGAAGAGCTCATAATATTCCCTCTAATGACAGGTTGTAGATTTGTTGATGAGTAATTTCGTATTCTCTGAAAAAGTGTATTAAAATGGTCGTCAGTGGGTTTTAACTCAGAATGATAATAACTAAAACCAAATCTGAAATTAGGGGTTGGTAATGGAGCGAGATAAAGATTGTAGCCGGTAGCCAAACCTTGGGCAATAAGTGGGTAATAGCGTATCCGTAAATTTTGAAGCACACTGCTATGATTCTTTACAAGGTCTTCAAGAGTCCTTGGTGCCATAAAAATGATGGGGATAATAAATATTTAAACTTTATGAATGTAACCACTATTAAGTAAATAATATATGCCTTAAGGTATATTTATATATCTTCCTCTGTTTCCAACAGCAGAGGTGTATGCTGTGGGCCGTTTGTTAGTCGCATTTGTCATCCTTGTCCTGCTGGCTGTAACCATCATATTCTCCCAGTTTCCCTGGACAGGCTATTTAGTCTCAGATTCATCAGTTTCACTACCAAAAGTGTCAATTAACCTTTCAAGAGCAGCCTACTCACAGGATGAATCATTGGAAGGGTTAATCTCAATCAACTTCACCTCCCCCTATTACAGCGATGCCCAGTTCAAAATCGCATTAGGCTCAGATGAATACAAGCTTTCTCTCAGGGAATTATTGATTGACCAGGATGTCCGGTTTAACGAGACCCAAGGCGGCCAGCAGGTAGTAAACCCAACAGCAGTGAAAATCCTCTCTTTCCAGAATGCAGGCCAGCAGCAGGTTGCACTGAAGGTCCCAAAATCTTCCATAATCAGAAGCTTCTCACTGATGATTGAGGGAGACAGCCTAGATTCAGCTTACCCGCAGCAGCCTTATTTGGACATTGGAGCAGATAATACCAAGGAGTGGAAATACTTAGGAAGCTTGGCAAACTTCTCCCAGCCAGTTTACCCAGAGGGATTCAGCTCATCCTCGGAATCAACAGCAATAATGAAGGATGACGGCAAGTTCTATTGTGAAATCATCAGTCTTCCAGCTGCAAGGGACTTCCAGGTCCAGTCAAAGTACCAGTATTATGATGCATCAAGCGCAGGCAACATAACAGCCTACTTATTCTCATATTCAGGCTCAGGAACAACTATTACTGCATCAGGCGGGGCAAACCAGTGCGACCTTCCAGAGCCTTCAGGCCTGGGCACTTACACTTGCAATGTCTCATTATCATCTGAAATATCTGGAAAGTACTTGGTATGCGTCACAAACTCCAACAGGCCAAACCAGCAGAAAAACAGCTACACTTTGATGACAGACCAGGCTTCATCTTCAACATCCTACACCTGCCCTTATTTCGCTTCATCAGGAGCATGCGCTAAAGTCTCCTTAAGCCATTTCAATATAGCTGCAAGATCAGGAAACTACCAGGGAAGGTTGTCCCAGAAACTGTCATTGCAGGATGGCAAGACCCAGTTCGATCCTCTTCAGGCACTGAAAAAGGCAGTTGCTGACTGCGTTCCTGTAAGCTCTATCTGCACTATTCCTCTGCAGGCAGGAACCCAGAGCAAGGGCAAAATCTACTTAAGCGACTTGCTGATTGCATACACAAGCGAAGGCCTGGACAAGGAGGAAAAAAGCTTCTACGATACTGCTATACAGCGCCCAGTTATCCAGATGGTCAATGGAAAGGATTTGGCAAGGGCATCATCAAACATTACTATCAGCTTTGATGATATATCAATTGACCTTCCATCCAGCCAGGGAAGCAATTTCACTCTTAAGGTATTTCTTGATGGCCAGCAGGTTGCCTCCTCTGTTATAAAAATGGAAAAGAAATTCTCTGTGAACTCCACATTGTCAAGATTGGATCGCACCAAGACAGAAATAGCTTCATTGAATCTTGCATTGCTTAGCCAGCTTGGAGTTGCTGCAGATCCAAATTCTGCTCTTGTGAAGTTAAGCTCAATAAGAACCAGGCTTCTTGATATGCAGTCATCTTCAAACACAACTGTCCAAAAGGAAAAGGCACTGGAGCAGCTGAAGAAAGAGATAGATGCTGCAATAAAAGGTATTCCCAAGGATATTGAAATTGTGCAGCAAGTGGCAGACACAATCATAACAAGCCCAAATGATATTCATGGATTCAGTGATGACTCCTCTCTTGCGACTGCGCAGCGCGCCTACAAGGTGAAGGGAACTGCAAAAGTGTACAGTGTTGAGTTCTATGGCAGCGCTTCAGAGAAATATACAATAATTGAAAAGCAGGTTGCAGGAAATCTTGCCTCTGCCAGGATAGCAGAAAAGCTTCCGGCAGGCATTGCAATGGATGATGTCAAGTTTTCAAGCTCAGTTCAGGAGCAGGATGAATATGCTCTGCTTCCAGCAAGCAGCTTATATACCTATGTTGTCCAGGGAGACGCATCGCAGGATATTTCCCTGTTCAAGACAATTGTCCTTGTTCCAGAGAAGGTTACAGAGCAGATTTCATCTGTCCAGGTTGAGTGCGGGGACAACAAGTGCACTTCTCTTAATGTAAATGGAGAAATAATTCCTTTGGAAGATGCCTTGACATGCCCTGTGGACTGCAAGAAGAATATTCCCTACATTCCTATTATCATTATTGCATTGGCAGTTATCCTTGGAATATATTTCATTCACTTCTATCGCGGCCCTGGTGCCCCTTTCCCGCACGGCCAGCCAAAGCCAGAGCAGCTGTTCAGGACAAGGATGGACGAGGAGAACCTTGTGAAGTATATCATTTCAACGCAGGAAAAGAGCATTGAGCGTGCAAAAGTTGAGTCAATCCTGCTTGCAAAAGGCTGGACAAGGAAGCAGGTTGAGTATGCATATAATGAGGCAAAGAAAATAAGAAAATGAAATGGTTTATTCTTCTTCTGTTGCTTCCGTTCGTGATTGCAGCAGTATGCACTGACGGTGAAATAAAAAGCTGCGGTCAGAGCAGCGTAGGTTCATGCAGGCTTGGCCAGCAGCAGTGCATCAGCGGCGAATGGTCCTTCTGCCAGGGCGCTGTTTATCCAGGGGAAGAAACATGTTTTGACCAGCAGGATAATGATTGCGATGGCTCAATAGACGAGCAATGCGAATGCTATTCAGGCCAGATAGAGAAGTGCGGAGTTTCTGATAAGGGGATTTGCAAATTCGGAGCGAGAACATGCACAAACAACCAGTGGGCTTCTTGTGAAGATGCTGTCTATCCTTTGGCTTCTGAAATCTGCAGTGATAATCTTGACAACAACTGCAATGGTTTAACAGATGAGAACTGCCAGTCTCCATCATCATGTTTTGATGGCATAAGGAACCAGGGAGAGTCTGGCATCGACTGCGGAGGCCCTTGCCCGTCATGTGCCACTTGCTTTGACAGGATTAAAAATCAGAATGAGTCTGGAGTTGACTGTGGCAGCCCTTGTTCAGCTTGCCCGACATGTTTCGACAATATTCAGAACCAGAACGAGACTGAGGTGGACTGCGGAGGCCCATGCGCTGCATGCACTCTTCCTGAAGAGCTTGATGAAGATGAAGACACATTGACTGCTACCCAGGAATTGATTCTGGGAACATCTTCGACTAATCCGGATTCTGACAGGGATGGAATGAAGGATGGAGAGGATGCATTGCCTTTGTGTCCCAACAAGACTTGCGATCTGAATTACGGGGAGTCAACAGATAACTGCCCTGTGGACTGCCCAAAAGAGAGAAAGTTTTCTTTGGCTTATGCTCTTGGAATACTTGGATTTATGCTTCTTGTTGTATTTGCTGTTCTTTTTAGGATGTTCAGGAAATCAGCTAAAACTATGCAATCAAGTAATTCTCAAAAAAGGCCTGAAGAAAAGATTGAGATTTACCTGAAGGAAAGCTCGCAGCGTTCCCGCACAACCAAGACTGAAAAGGATTTGGAGAAAAGTTTTGAGAAAATCTCCAAGGCATTGAAGAGAAAATTGAAGGTACGGTAGATTTATAAAATATCAAAAGTGTTTTGCTTGTCGTGCGTCAGTCGTCTAGTGGTAAGGATCTCAGCCTTCCATTCTTAAGAAGTAAGCTGAGCACCAGGGTTCAAATCCCTGCTGACGCATATATCTTAAGTCAGGGGTTTCCCATCCACATGCAGAATGCTTTTGTCTGCAGCCCGAAGATCATCATGCCCTGCAGCGCCTAGCAACCTGTACATCTCCTTCTCAGTGTTTTTCACATAGCTGGCTACCTTGCTTTTCTTGTCTTTTACATTCAACCCTCTTTCGAGTTTCGGATCGTGCGTTGTAATTCCTGTCGGGCAATTGTTGGTGTTGCACTGCAGCGCCTGGATGCATCCTAAGGAGAATAAAAATCCTCGTCCAACATAGACAGCATCTGCGCCATAGCAGAATCCTTTCAAGATTTGTTCTGGTGTAGCTAGTTTGCCAGATGCTACAAGTTTCACATGATTTCTTACTTGTTCTTCCTCAAGAATGTTCACGACAATATCAAGCGATGGAAACAATGGAATTCCCAGTGAGTCCAGGAAGCTTTGAGGGGCTGCTCCTGTCCCGCCTTCTGCCCCGTCAATGACGAAATAGTCAGGCAGGGAGCTAGTGTCGCGCATCACTTGCACAAGCCTTCTGAATTCTGCAGGCTGCGCCAGCGCCATCTTTATTCCAACAGGAAGTCCGCTGACATCCTGCACCCGTCTGACAAACTGTGCAGTGTGCTCAGGAGTGTCGCATTCAACATGCCTTACAGGAGATACAACGTCATGCCCTAATGGCACTTCCCGCGCCTCAGCAATCTCGGGAGTAAGCTTTTCTTTGGGCAATACTCCGCCGCTGCCAGGCTTTGCGCCTTGGCTGAACTTAATCTCCACCATCTTGACTTCAGGGTGCCTGCAAAGAGCGCGCAGCTTTTCGTCATTCATGCTGGAGTCATTGTTCCTGCACCCGAATTTTGCAGTGCCCATCTCATAGATGATGTCGCACCCGCCGCTAAGGTGGTACTTGCTTAATCCGCCTTCTCCAGTGTTCAATGGGATTCCTGCTTCTCTTGCTCCATGGCTTAATGCTTGCACTGCCTGCTTTCCAAGCGCCCCGAAGCTCATGGCGCTGATCATCATGGGGTGATTAATTGAATATGCAGTGGAAATGCCCCGCTCTTCTCCAAATGTAGCGCAATAAGGCCTTATTGTAGAAGGATCTTTTGGGTACAAAGATGGGACAAACATTACCCTTCCTTCAAGATCAACCTGCGTTCCAAACGGCATTGTCTGTTCAGTATCATTGTGCGCTCTGCGGTAGATTGCCCTTCTCTCATTTCTGCTGAATGGCTTCTCTTCCTGGTCATTGGCAACAAAGTACTGGCGAAATTCTGGCCCAAAGCTCTCAAAGAAGTAGCGCAGTGTTCCAAAAAGTCCGAAATTCCGCAGCAATGCATGCTGTGTCTGGAAATGCCTAAGGTAGGAGTCAGCTGCAGTCAGGCCTGCAAAGCCTGCGCCAAGAGCAACAAATGAAGGGCTCTTAAGAACATCAGGATTTATGCATGCTGCAGCAGCGCTCAAGGCAGTGCCAGCCCACAGCGTTCCTGAAAATGTGCTTGCAAGTTTTCCGATGTCAACATAAACTTTGGACATGCTCTAGACAAGCAAAAAGGGCATATTTAAATCTTTCTACTAATTAATTACTATCAAGTAGATACATTTATAAATGAGACATCATGAAAAATAGCATGGCAGACGATCATGTGATGGATGCAAAGCAACGCAGGCGCTATACACTTGAGCGCAAGCTTCCGCATAACAGAGATGTGCGTCATAACATACTCAGGAATTTGAAAGGAGTAGTAATTCATAATGCTTACACTATGAGAGAAGTAAGAGATAATCTTCAGAACCAGATGTCCATTCTATACATTCCTCCTTGCTCCACAGAAAGCCACTGGTTTATTAGGAGAAGAGGAGAGATCCATGTTGTGAACTCCAGAGGCGTCACGCGTTTGGAACGGGACAAGGACCAGGCAGAGGAGTTGCAGAAGATTGTAGAGAGGGCCATTCCTGTAACAGTCCTGCATTATAGTGATGACCATTGCCAGGCAACCCATCGCTTCCAGGATTTTGCATTTAAGCTTGTTGATGAGGCATTCAGCCAGATAGATGCGCAGGCGCTTAAGAGGGAAGGGAAACTCACCCTGATTTTTGGCCCGCATCGCTCCCTGCCTGAGAAAGAGCTAAGGAATAGCATGCGCGGAGTAAATGACTTCCTGAACTATAGGATATTCCATATAGCAGGCAATTATACCCTATCATTTGATTATTCATTTGCAGACCAGGCGCACAATGTCCTGCATCAAGTATATGCCCGCTTGAGCGCACGTTTCCCTAGCATTGCTGTGGACTTGTTTCATTATGGGAAGATAGGCGCGCTCAATCCTGATTTGGCAATAGGCGATATTGGAATCCCCAAAAGTGCAATGGAAGAATCAGATATACTTCGCGGAGATGTGAGAAGTTCAGCCATCCATAACCAGTGGGACGGAGCTGCATTAGGAACGGGTGGAACTACAATTAATTCTTCATCTGTATTGCGCCAGCGCCGCAGCACCTTGGAGAAATGCCTTCAGGCAGGCGGGGACTTTATTGAAATGGAATGGTCTGCGCTTGCAGGCGTGCACCAGGGATTGGCAAGCAAGTATCCAAACCTTGGAAGGGTCAGGTTTTACGCTGCTGGTATAATATCAGATAAGCCATTGCAGGGATTAACCTTGGCAGATACAAAGTACCCTGAGGAACAGGAGAGGAAGGTTGCGGAATATGTTATAGAACAGGTTAAATTAAATAAAATTTCTGTATCTCGTTAGACATACATCTTCTGTTTCTCTTTCAAATCTCCTATCAGTGTTAAT
>Ga0209542_10013698_pt1 | contig 13922 bp, 11 predicted proteins | sample RifCSPhighO2_01_FD_184028 | JGI IMG/M metagenome (GOLD analysis project Ga0209542, IMG submission 184028) | Soil microbial communities from Rifle, Colorado - Rifle CSP2_plank highO2_0.1 (SPAdes) (version 2) | ecosystem: Environmental > Terrestrial > Deep subsurface > Rock core/Sediment ...
AAATTCCTTTCTTGTGTGCTTCCCATTTTTCTATTTGGCCAATGACCTCTCCCTTTTTATCAACCTTTGCAATTATTTGTTTTTGTTTGTAATAATCTATCATTTACCCTCATTTCTTTTAACCTTACTATAATAAATAAGAGAATCTGCAAAATCTTGTTCTGAAATTTCCGGGAAAAGTTTGTTCGGGAGAAAATAAAGAACTGTGTGTCTTCCGTTTATCCAGCCCACATCAGAAGTTCTGGTTTCTGATGGTCTTATTATTAAATCTGCTGATCTTATTAATCCCTGAGAATCTCTTAATTTCCATAAAGTCTCTTCTGTTATTGGTTTGTTTTTTGGTAAATTCCGTGTATTATCTACCATTCTAATAGCCTGATCTTCTCCGCCAAAATCAAGCGCAAGGCAGATTATTTGCCCGGGATTATTTTTAGTTTCTTCCTCAGCTTTCTTAATTTTATTAAGTAATTTTTTTGGAATCCTATCGCGTCTTCCAAGATGAATAAATCTATTATTGTTTTCTTTTAATTCTTCAAGATAATTATCAATAAGAAAACCAAAAATCTGCATTAAATTATTGATTTCTGTATCACTCCTGTTCCAATTATCAGATGCAAATCCCCAAAGCGTTACTGCTCTTATTGGTAATGGCCTGAAATATCGCAATAGTTTTACGACGACCTTAAATCCAGCACGGTGGCCCCAAGCCTCAGATTTACCGTGTTTTTTAGCATATCTTCTATTCCCGTCAGGAATTATAAAAATATGCTGGGGAAATTGCTCTGGAGGAATTTTTGCGAGTTTGGGAAATTGTTCGAAGATTTCCTCTCTTCGTTTTTCAAGAGATTTCATGGATGCTAATTATACCCGACGCGAGGCTAAAGAACAAATGTCGGGGTGCGGAGAATCGAACTCCAACCGCACGGCCCCCAGCCGCGCATTCTACCACTAAACTACACCCCGTTTCGCCGAAGGCGAAAATTAGCTATTGGTCGCTAGTCTTTAGTCTTTTGACTTGATAAAGATTTTATCAAACCATTGAGCTCTTTTCCAACAATATCTGCTTGTTTTAATTCCCTAGATACATCTATGTGAAATAGAGTTTCTGCAATTTTTAATCCCGCAACTGTTTCATATAAAGACTTGCGTGCTATTCGCAGAAAACTTTTGAACTCTATGTCGCCAAGTCCTCCTGTCTCTTCAGCAATGTTTAAAATTATTGAAGTAACTGATCTTTTTAATTGCGAAGCGAGCGCAAATTGTTCTTCTTTGGGCAATGAATTCGCAATTTGATAAACCATTTTTACCAAAATCATTGCATTTTGATATACTCTTAATTTCTCAAATCTTACATGCTTAGAAGCTGGAGACCAGAGACTAAAGACTAAAAGCAATTTTATCACAAAATCCTTCTTGTATTTTTTTGAGAATCTGTTTACAATGGGGCAGATGGCAAGGCAGGCGAAAAATCCACTCCCAAACGGGCCTTCAGAACAATCCGCAAAATTAGACGCAGTTAGGCTTGCCATGGAACAAATTGAAAAGCAATATGGCAGAGGTTCAATTATGCGAATGGGAGATGCTGCACAAAAGCTTGAGATCTCAGTCATTTCCACTGGCTGTTTGCCTCTGGATTTAGCGCTTGGAGTTGGGGGTTTACCTAGGGGTCGCATCGTTGAAATTTACGGGCCTGAAGCTTCTGGAAAAACTACGATTGCTTTATCCGTAATTGCTGAGGCTCAAAAAAAAGGCGGAGTTGCCGCTTTTATTGATGCCGAACACGCGCTTGATCCTCTTTGGGCAGAAAAAATAGGAGTAAAACTTCAAGATCTTTTAATTTCACAGCCTGATACTGGAGAACAGGCGCTTGAGATTGCCGAGAGCTTAATCCGCTCAGGAGGAGTTGACGTTCTGGTAATAGACTCCGTAGCGGCACTTGTCCCACGCGCAGAAATTGAGGGAGAAATGGGAGACTCTATGATGGGACTTCATGCGCGTCTTATGTCCCAAGCTCTTAGAAAATTAACAGGAGCAATTTCTAAATCTAAAACTGTTGTTATTTTTACTAATCAGCTCAGACAAAAAATCGGAATTATGTTTGGTAATCCTGAGACAACTACCGGTGGTTTGGCTCTTAAATTTTATGCTTCCGTTAGAATTGATTCACGAAAAATTGAAACTTTAAAAGATGGAGATAGGGTAATTGGATCGCGTCACAGAGCAAAGATTGTAAAAAATAAAGTCGCCTCTCCATTTAGAATTGCTGAATTTGATGTGATGCACGATGGAATTTCCAGAGAGGGAGCAATAATTGACGTTGGAGTCGAAATGGGAATTATACAAAAATCAGGAGCATTTTACAGGCACGGTGAAACAATGCTAGGGCAAGGCAAAGAAGCAACAAAAATGTTCTTAAAAGAAAACGCAACACTTGCTCATAAAATTACAGAAGAAATAATGAAGCAGAATAAAGCTCAGGGAACTCCTGTTGCTGTTGGCGTTGAAGAAAAGAAAGAGGAAGATGAGCTTAGCGCCCCTTTAAATGGATGATTCCGTAAAATTTGACAGATATTATAACTTAACTCTTCGTTATTTATCGTATAGACCCCGCTCGGAAAAAGAAGTAGTAGATTACCTTACGGATAAATTAAAAAGTCAAAAATCATCCGTTCGGCGAACTCAGGACAAGCAAGTCAAAATTGAAATTCAAAATGAGAAAAGTACTGACGATTTGATAAATCAAATTATAACTAAGCTTAAAGAATATAAATTTATTGATGACACCGATTTCACAAAATTCTGGATACAACAGCGGACTAAGTTTAAGCCTAAACCGATTTGGATTATTGAATCAGAGCTAAAACAAAAAGGAATAAGCAAGGATGTTATTGATGAGGTTTTGCTAGAGTTTGATGAGAAAAAAAGCTTGGACGAAGAAAGCGCAAAAAAATTAGCCGAGAAAAAAATGGATTTTTATCGAGGGCTAGATCCTAAAAAAAGACGCGAAAAAGTTATGAGTTTTCTTCTTCGAAAAGGTTTTAACTATGATATTGTCAAAAAAGTGGTGAGATAAGAATAGTAAATCTACGAGGTTCTCAGATGAACTTGCAACGAAACTCAATAAACCCCCATATTTATAATTAGAATAACAGGCCATTTATGTAATCGAGGCTAAAGAACAAATCTAATGTTATACTTTATTAATGAGCGAAACTCCAGTTGTAGATTTAGGAATAAGTCGAGCAGAAGTAGATAGCGCAACTCCAAAACCCCCGCCCCAGCCTAAGCCGAATCCGCCCGGTAAAACGGAAGCAGTTCTAGATAGTATAGCTGGCAAAAGACCAGATCAGGCTTTAGCTAGGCTTGCTAATCCAGTGACAGAGGGAGCACAATTTCCGGAAGAGAGATCTAAGCTTAATTCGGACACTGTTGTAGAAGATGCATCAGTAGCTCTTCTAAAAAGTAAATATAATCTTGACGCGGCGCCTGAAGTGAAAAGTGCATCTGATAGAACTAGAGCGAGAACTGGAGAAAGTGTTCCTCAAGACCCTTTAGCACAAATAACAAATTATCTTGACCGGTTTCACGAAATAACGGACAGACAAGACCCAGCATATAGAGAACACGGACTTAACGCAGCAAAGAGATTGTTACGCCGAAAATTTGTTATAAAACCTGAAGAAATCCCAGAAAGTTATTTTGATAATCAGAGGAGGCTTGCCCGGGAGCAGGGACATGGGGATATTGAAATAACTCCTGAAGCAAGGGCTCAATTAGCAGAAGTTATTATCGCTGATCAAGAATCAAGTCTTGATAAGTGGGTTGATTACCTTTCCTCACCAGATGCTCCATATTCTGACGGATTAAAATATAACACTCTTCGAAGCGTTCTTTCTATGGGAGCTTATGATAAAGGAAAACATGCTTTTTCCGAAAGAACGAAAGAAACTACAGCTCCTTATCCAGATTTAAATCGCGAGGCTTTAGGTGTCGCCATTGATGTCGTGATCAAGCGCATGAACAATGCATCAGAGTACGCGCGAACTGAACACCAGATCAGACAGACTAGAAACAAAATAAAATCATTAAGTGGAGATCTTCGCAGAGGAAATACGTCAGTCCATGAAGAATTAGAAGCTTATCAAGAATTGCTTAATAGCTTGAGAAAAGAAGAAGACATGCTTTTAGGCTTAGGTGATATATTCGAGCCTCGAGAAGCAGAGACTGGTGATCAAAAGAAACTTCGCCTAGATGACCGCAGTAGACTTCATCAGGATATAGAAAAAGCAAATTTTGCACAGTTATACTCCTGGGCCATAGAAAAAGTAACCCCTGCATCAAAAGAACAGCTAAAAACCACAGATGGAAAATGGGTGAAATATGATAGGGGCTCAGACCCTTTACCGCTAGTCCAATCTCTCCAGGGTTACGGGACAGGATGGTGTACTGCAGGTGAGTCAACTGCAGAAGCGCAGCTTCAGAAGGGAGCCTTTTATGTCTACTACTCGCAAGATTCAAAAGGAGAACCAACTATTCCAAGGGCTGCAATTAGGATGCAAGGGGACTCGATCGCTGAAGTAAGAGGTGTTGCTGCTGAGCAAAATCTAGATGGAGGAGTAACACCAATAGTAGATGAAAAGCTTAAAGAATTTTCAGATGGAGAAGCCTACCAAAAAAAAGCTTCAGATATGAGAAGACTTACGGAAATTGATAGAAAAGTAAAAGAAGGACAAGAATTAAGTCCTCAGGAACTGACATTTCTTTATGAGATAGATTCCAGTATTGATGGCTTTGGATATGAAGAAGATCCACGAATTTATGAGATCAGAAACGCAAGAAACCCTGAGAAAGACATGCCAATTATTTTTGAATGCGAGCTAACTCAGATTGCTCGGAATCCCGAGGAAATTAATGAAAATACAAAAGCTTATGTCGGCCCTCTCGTACCAGGAATTTTTGACAAGATAAGGCAATTTCGTATAGAGCATGTATATACTTCTTTTCTTGAAGGAAAGATAAGGTTTGATCAAATGACAATTGGTGGCAGATCCAGGGACGAGTTGCAAAGAGAAATAAAGGACGCTGGGATAGATATATATAAGAGCGCTGTTGAAATAATGGGGAGTAGAGATTTTACTACACTTCCTACCCCCCAGAATATACCTCTAGTTAGAATTAAGTTCGCTGATTTATTTGCTGATTATTTACGCAGCCCTAAAAATAATGGTCATGGATATCGAGTTCCAACATATGACGAAGCACGCAGTTACTCTAGTACTTATAAAATTTTTGAAAGGGCAAAAGAGCTAGGATTGGAACTCTGTCCTCCGGAGGTTGGGCCGTATTATGTACTAAAATATAAAGACCAGCTAAAGGATGCGTTCCAAATCGGAATGAAACCAATTGACGGCTCAGATGGCGATCCACATATTTTTGAGATTGCGTTAGGGCCGGACGGTCTTTATTTTGGTGCCCCCAATGCTAATCCGATGCAACAGTGGGATCCAAGGAGTGAGTTTATCTTTAGTTTGCCTACATCGAATGCTACAGTGGTAGATTCAAGTCTGGCTGAAGATAAAAATAGAGGAGCAATTGAATGGATAAGGCAGAGGTTTTTCCCTGACAGAAAAGCAGCATAAAAAACGAATGTGATTGAGTTTTATGGCAAATAGTAGTATACTGTCTTAGACAAGAAGAAATTGTCAATGTAGGTATGAATTTTAAATTAAACCTCACCTTGATCAGAATTTAACTTCCGGGTTTAATCCCGCTTTCTTCGTTGTCCAAAATTATTTCTCAAAATTCGAAGAATTTTGAAGAGGAAAGGCCGGCCAAAAAGCTGAAGTTCGATTTGTAATCGAACAAAGGCCATGGGCCGTGACTTGACGATATGGCAGATCAAGATTTAATTGCACTTGAGAAAAAGCTTATAGAAAGACAGGAAAAGCTCGAAAAAGAACGAGAGAATTTGGATCGAGAAAAAAAACAAATAGAAGAAAAAAAAGACGAATATATCCAAAAGCTTCAGAAAGTTGCGAGTCTAACATCGGAAGAGGCAAGGAGGCAGCTTCTTTCAGAAATTGAAGAAAAAGAGGCAGCAACCTTAGCTAGAATAATAAAAGAACGGGAAGAAGAGGCAAAAAGAACCGCAGATAAAAAGAGTCAGGAAATTGTAGTCGAATCAATGCGTCATGGTGCCGTAAGTTACATTCCGGAATATACAGTTTCTATTGTTAGGATCCCTGATGAAGAAATTAAGGGAAGAATTATTGGGAAAGAGGGAAGAAATATTCGTGCTTTTGAGCAAGCAACAGGAGTAGATGTTGATTTAGATGAGGAAGGTATAATTCGATTGTCATCATTTGATCAGATACGCCGCGAAATTGCTCGCCGATCGCTTGAAAAACTTATTAAAGACAGCCGAGTCCAGCCATTCAGAATCGAAGAAATAGTTGAAGAGACTCGAGGGGAAGTTGAGCGAATAATGTTTGCTGAAGGAGAAAAACTGGCTCATGAAGTAGGAGTATTTAATTTACCGACAGATTTGATTGGAGTCTTGGGAAGAGCAAAATTTAGAACTTCTTTTGGACAGAATTTAACACTGCACCTTCTTGAAACTGCAAAAATTGGAACTCACATCGCACAAGAAGTTGAAGCAGATGTAAATATTGTTAGAATTGGCTGTCTTCTTCATGACATTGGAAAAGTAGTTCCGGGAGATGGAAGCCACGTAAAACTCGGTGTAGAATTACTTAAAAAATATAATATTCCACAAGCCATAATTGATTGTGTTGCCCAGCACCATGAAGACACACCTTTTACATCTGTTGAATCAGTTATAGTGCATGTTGCAGATGCAATTTCAGGAGCAAGACCTGGAGCCCGGTACGAGGATGTTGAAGAGTACGCGACAAGACTAACGGAGATGGAAAGTATTGCAAAAAAATATGAAGGAGTTGAGGATGCGTATGCATTTGAAGCAGGAAGAGAGCTTCGGGTAATCATTGATCCGGGTAAGCTTGGGGATGCGGAGACTTTAGTTATCGCTGATAAAATAAGAGAAGAAGTCAGTAAATCTTTAGCAATTCCAGGAGAAGTAAAAGTCACTGCTATCCGGGAATTCCGCGCCGTATCCTCAAATGAGTAAAAGTTAGCCTCATATATTTCCTCAATTGAACACATTAATGGGACTTGACAAGCTTTTCAAATGCATTGTATTGTTAATCTAATCGGGTTAATATTATCCGTTTTGATTGATTCGATAGCTAAAACATGAGGGAGGTGATGATTTTTGACAAAGAAAGACTTAACAATGCTCGTTGCTAAAAAAGCAAATCTTACAAATAGAGCTGCCGCAGATGCAGTATCTGCAATGCTAAATGGAGTGAGAGATTCTCTAAAAAGAGGAGAAAAAGTAGTAATTACAGGTTTTGGAACTTTTAGTATTAGGAATAGAAGTGAACGGCCCGGCAGAAATCCTAAAACAGGAGAAAAAATTATGCTTGCGGCAAGGCGTGCACCGGGCTTTACTCCTGGTAAAACATTAAAGAAAGCTGTACGCTAAATTTACTAAATGTTCAAAGTCATAAGAAGAGCTTTGGCGATAATTTTTTCGTTAATTCTCTTTTTTTTCTTATTCTCCCTATTCTTTTATAACAAAAAAGCCTATGCTCAAAAACCAAAGCAATCTTTTATAACTATAGTAAACCCGGTTAGGGTTTCTCCTTATACGATCAATTTAAAAGAGAGCATAGAAGCGCAGTATTTGGAAATTAAAAACAGAGATTTTCCTGCCACGTGGCTTTTGAGCTTTGATGTACTTAATAATAAAGATGCAGCTCCGTCATTTAGAAAGTTTGATAATAGACAGGAGTTAGGAATATTCATGGAAGTGTCCTCAATTTCTGCAAAAGCTGCTGGAGTTGCCTATAACAAGAGAGATTCTTGGCATAGAGCAACAAGTATTTTTCTCCCTGGATATAGTCAGAATGAGAGAATAAAGCTGATAGATTCTGTTTTTGAAAAATTCAAAGACGAGTTTGGTTATTATCCCGCATCCGTTGGTGCTTGGTGGATTGATTCATTTTCACTTGATTATATGTCCAGAAAATATAAAGTAATGGCCAACCTTAATGTTTCTGACCAGGCCGGAACAGACGGTTATCATGTGTGGGGAACATATTGGTCAACTCCTTATTATCCAAGTAAAATTAATGCTGCTTTTCCTGCAAGTTCGACAGAAAATAAGCTAAACATAGCTACTCTCAGATGGGCTCACAGAGATCCCCTCAATGGTTATATTAGTCCTGATAAACGGGAATCAACGCGGTTTAGTACTCAAGATTATTTTACGATTGGCCTTACCCATGATTATTTTGAGCAGCTACTTCGGTTTTATACAGATAGGGATTTTGGCCAGATAACTATTGGACTTGAAGGAGATTTTCCAGCAGAAACATACAACAAAAATTTTAGTACTCAACTGTCGATTGCGCAAAAACTGGTTAGCGAAGGTGGGATTGAACTTTCAACAATGAAAAACTTTGCCATCGCTTACATGCATAGATATAAAAACTTTTCCCCAGAAGCTTTGATTGAGAGCTCAGATATTTTAGGAAGTAGCAGGAGAATCTATTGGTTTCAAAATCCCAAATATCGTGTCGGAATAATTCATGATTTTAAAGATAATAAGACTCAAATAGTTGATTTAAGAGCCTATTATCAAGATTTCCAAGAGCCTTTCTATGTTGCTGCCAACAAACAATATGATTTGTTTTCCATAGTCCCCTCTATAATTGACTCAACAATCGAGCCGGATCTAAGGATCACACTTGATACTGGAGTTCTAATCGCTTCGAATAATAACTCAATTACATTTGAAAAGGGGAAACTGGTTTTTGAAGAAGATGTAATAAAATTAAATGGAATTAGGGCAAGAAATGACCCACGATTATTAAATTCTGGTTTGGTTGGAATTAATTCTTCTGGAATATATCTTTCACAAAAATATCCATATTCTCCTGATGGATATATTTTTAGGGAGTATTTGCCTAAAATCCCATTTGCCTTAAAGTCAAGAATTTCTGTGGCGGCAATCTATTTTGCCTTGATTATTTTTATTCTTTCGGTGATAGTCTTTTCACTCATTTTAAGAAAAAGAAACCCGAAATATTACCAATATTTTGTTGTTTGCGTTGGAATTATTTTTTTGATCTATGGTTTTCTCAGATTTACTAAGCCATTATTTGTTAGTCAGTCAGAAATCGATGCTCTTTTTGTCTTGAAAAACCTTACTAATGGAAAGGTTTTGCTCTATGATAAAAATTGTTTGCGTTGCCAGTGGAGTAGTAAAAATAAACCTGCTGCCATGGAAGGACGAAAAGATTATGTCAAAAAGTTAAGTTCGAAAGAAACAAATTATAGTCTTGAATTTGTTTTGGCAAGAAATCCGGATGAAGCAAAAGAAATAATAAAAAAAACAAAGGTAAAGTATATTTATCTAACAAAGCATGAGGACTATATTGAATCTTTGTCTTTTGCTCCAGAAGATTTGGGAATAGATAGAGTTTATGAAAACGCAAATGCGGCAATTTATGAAGTCAAATAAAAATGCTGGGAAGATAGTAAGCCAGATTCTGTTTTGAGTTCGCAATCTATCTCAGTTGTGATATTTGGTCACACTGCCCGCCTAAGGCGGATGCCCTTCTTTGATGCTTCCCAAAAGCTGGTCAAACGCATCTGTCGAAGGTTACAGCAGGTGGGATTGCCCGTTTCACTTCCGCACGTCTCTGTTGCTCTCAGATTTTGTTATTTCAAAACCTGTTTCAAACTCGTTTAGCGGTATAAAGTTTGAACACCGGCTATTACTAGCTGGAGCTTACGCTCCATCCCTTGCTTTTGTGCTGTCTGGACTTTCCTCCCCGTTGGATAACTTTGTATCCAATGGGGTAGCAAACCTTCTTCCCAGCAAGCATATTATACCACATCAGCTTATAGTATTGCAAGCCGCGTCAGACGCGACGCAGCCACGTCAGACGTGGCAAAGCATTTTGTATTCGCAATTAACGCAAAGTATAGATCCACTGCATTTAAAATCGCTATTTTCAATCTCTTTTATTTTTTCAATTAATTCAGTCTCCAGCTCATCTAATTCTTCTTTTTTAAAAGTCATTGATTTTTTTGTATTTCCATCCAGGAAATGAAGAGTGAGCGTTATATCTTCTGGGTTTTTATTTAAAATGTCATCTTTAACCCTATTTGCCGCAAGCGCATAAATTGACAGCTGAAACCTATGTGCTTCCTGCGCCTTTGGATTATCTTCCCCGGTTTTATAGTCAATTATTTCAATTCCTTTTCCTTTAGGGTCAATTCTGTCAATTTTGCCAAAAACTTTTACACCATTTTTAAGCGTAAAATTAAAAGGATACTCAAGTTTTAGAGGAATTTTAGAAGGATTAAATTCTTTTTTATAATAAGTTTTTAAGATGTTTACAGCCTGGGCAAATCTTTCTTTTTCATATCTTTTATTTTCATACCCTTCATTTTCCCATTCGATTTTGAGAATTTTCAAGAGATCAGACTCTTTGGGCTTTAGTCCGTCCTGAGTCCTTTTATAAAAATTCTGGAGAGTTTTATGAAGAGAAATACCAAAGCTTTGAACAGCAGATGTGGGGGAAGGAATGTTTAAAATAACTTTAGCCTTATAATGAAGGGGGCAAATGTCAAACATCTGAAGATTTGAATAAGTAATATAGCTAAGCTTTAGGGGCTTTTTAGCTTCCTCTTCTACTTCAGAGCTTTCATATGAAGAGAGAACTCGTGAGAGACTTAATTGCTTAGCATTATTTTTTGTTTCCATAGCGGATAACTTTGGCAGTGCCTCGTAAATGAAAGGCGAGAGTTTTTTAGGGCGTTTCCCCGCTGCGTAAAAGCGGGCCGTCGTAAAATATAATCTTTCTTTTGCTCTGGTCATTCCCACATAGAATAATCTTCTTTCTTCATCCAAATGAAAATCAGAATCCTTGGCCAAAGTTTCTTTAATTAACTGCAAAGGCAGCGGAATTTTTTCAGCACGTTCTCGTGAAGGAAACCGCTCATTTACAAGATTTACTAAAAATACAACTTTAAACTCAAGGCCTTTACTTGAGTGGACTGTTAGGATATTTACCGCGTTTTTATCTCTAATATCAACATCTGCTGCTGTTGGGCTGTCTCCCATTTGCATCATAAGATGAAGCCATTCGCAGAGTGTGAATATATTCGCGTCAGATCGTTCCATTTCAAAACTTTTAACTCTATCGAAAAATTTTGCAATATTCTGTACTCTTCTCTCATCCTTTACGGACTCAGTTTTTCCAAGTGTTGCAAAAAGCCCTGAGTCAATAAGAAAATCATAAAGAATTTGCCCAGCTTTTTCTTTCTTGCTTTTTTCAAGATGTTTCTCCGCCATTTTTCTAAACTTATCTAACAATTCTCGGGTTTCTGGTTTTAGAAAACTTTGATTCAAGTCGAAGAGTGCTTCAAAAAGAGTTATATTTTTTTTCTTTGCAAAATTTAAAAGATAATTTAGCTCAACCTGAGAGATTTTAAATATATCCATAGAAAGGACTCTAAATAAAGAGACAGAATCCATTAGATTTGTTAAAAAAGTTAGATAGGCAATTAAGTCTTTTACTTCTTCTTGTTGGAAAAGATAGCCAGGTCCTAAGAATTGATAGGGGATTCTATGGCGTTCTAGCGCCGTTGTAATAAGTTGGGAATGATTATTTGCTCTAACTAAGACTGCAATATCTCTATATTCATATTCCCTAATTAGAGTGCCAATTGTTTTCGCAATCTCATCTGCCTCATCTTCACTTCTTTCTTCGTAAATTAGCTCTATTTTTTTACTAGGTTTACTTGACATGCTCTCAAGTTTTTTATTTATATCCTCAATTACCTCAAGCCTGTTAGGATTATTGTGCTGAATAAGTTTATAGGCGCTGTCCAAGATGATTTGAGTCGATCTGTAATTTTTTGTGAGGGTTACAACGGAGGCATTGGGAAAATTTTCCTTAAATTGTAAGACATTTGATACAGCAGCTCCTCTAAATCTATAAATTGATTGGTCATCATCTGCAACAACAGTGATGTTTTTGTCATCTCCAGCTAGCAAAATCGCAAGCTCATTCTGTGCATAGTTGGTATCTTGAAATTCGTCAACTAATATAAATTTAAATTGGTCCTGATACTTCTTTAAAATATTTTTTCTTGTTCGGAACAGCCTAAGAGTATTTGAAATTAAATCCGCAAAATCCATAACAGATTCTTTAATTTTAAGCTCCCCGTATTTTTTATAAGCATTCGCAAGTTCAAGATATTGTTCAATTTCTTGATTTTGACTTTTTCCTCCAGAGGCGGATCCGCCTTTGGCGGAGATATTTGACTTTTGACTTTTCGCCCAATTGAGATACTCAATTGGGCTCGCGTGTTCGTCCGCAAGTCTTGAAAAATGAGTCAAAAGCCCTTCCAGGAATTTTGTGGGATTTCCAAGCGGCCTAAAAAAATTTAGACCCAGATTAAAGATATTTTGCCGCATAAGTAAAACAGATTCAGATTCCGAAATTAATTTATAATTAGGATCAAGCCCTATATTATGGGCATCATCACGAAGAACCGCATCGCAAAAAGAATGAAAAGTCTGAATCCAAAGATTTGAATAGCCGTAAGGAAGTAAAATATCAACCCTTTCCTGCATTTCAAACGAAGCTTTATCGGTAAAAGTTAATGCCAATATACTTGCGGGAGGAATCTTTTTTTCAACAATTAAATAATTAATCCTCTTCGTAATTACAGTAGTTTTTCCTGTTCCCGCTCCTGCAATAATAAGGAGCGGTCCATTTCCGTGTTGTACTGCCCGAAGTTGTTCCGAATTGAGTTTTTTTTCCGCCATTTCTCTATGATCTTGAGGTGATTATTAACTCTAGCACAACTTATTGTTATAATCAACGAAATATAAGTGAAAAAAGCATCAAAATTTGAATTAGAATTTATTAAAAAAGAATTAATGGCTAAAAATATATATTCTTTTTATTTTAACCGCGTCCACGTCGAACGTGGCTTAGGCAAACGCGGCTCCGCAGAATATTTTGATTTTAAACCGGGACAATATATGAAAATTTTTTTATCAATTCCTTATCCTGATGAGAGAGGCTCGTCCCGTTATTTTACGATTTCTTCTAGCCCAACTGATGTAGATTATCTAACAATAACAACAAAAATTGTGGAAAGCTCTTTTAAATTGAGGTTGAACAAGCTGAAGCCAGGAGAAAAAATAAATGCATTTGGCCCGTTGGGATATTTTGATTTTAACGAAAAAAGCAAAGAGCAAAAAGTTTTTCTATCAGGAGGAATGGGAATCACGCCATATCATTCCATTTTAAGATATGTCGATCATAAAAAATTGAATTTAAACATAATTCTTTTAGCCTCATTTTCATTTAGAGAAGAGGCTATTTTTCTTGATGAATTAAAAGAAATTGAGTCTTCAAATCCCTCCATAAAAATAGTCTATGCTTTGACAAAAGAGGAAAAATATTATCCAAATTTCGAAAGAGGAAGAATAAACTCAAATATGATTAAAAAATATGTTCAAGATTATAAGAAAAGTAAATTTTTTGTCGTGGGACCCGGAGCTTTCGAAATTTCAATGCTTGAAATTCTTGATAGAATGAGAATTTCGAAAAATCAAATATTCAGTGAAAATTTCCCCGGGTACTAACCGTTAAGCTCTTTCGTAGTATTCAACTTGTCACCAATTTTTCTAAATAGGGAATTAGTATTTCCAAACTGGGTTGACGCATTATTCAAGTGTTTACCCAAAACTGAAAGACTGTCATCTACTTTTCCATAATCCACTTTTAATGCCCTAAGCAATGCAAAGA
>Ga0209542_10013699_pt1 | contig 13921 bp, 13 predicted proteins | sample RifCSPhighO2_01_FD_184028 | JGI IMG/M metagenome (GOLD analysis project Ga0209542, IMG submission 184028) | Soil microbial communities from Rifle, Colorado - Rifle CSP2_plank highO2_0.1 (SPAdes) (version 2) | ecosystem: Environmental > Terrestrial > Deep subsurface > Rock core/Sediment ...
TATTTACAATAGGATTTTCGGAAATTCCAGACATATCATCAAATTTAGGCATGAATGGATTAAAACCTAATTTTACAAAATTTCTGCTCACAGAAACTGTATCTGCTTGTCTCCAAGAATGCCAATCAGCAATAGGAGAATCAATCATATATAATCTTACTATCCCTGATAGCAACAGAATCATGGTTACGTAGAAATATTGATTTTTAAATACGTTTAATATTTTCATTAAAATTTATTACGCTTAAATTCAAACCTAGTATCATCCAAAAAAGCGATGCTACCTTTGACGCTTCAAATACATCAATGAAAAGTCCATTTATTAAAAAGGTAATTAACATTGAAAATACTCCAACTGAAAAATATCTTAAAAATCTATTTTCATTATTAAAATAACTAACAATTTTTTTACCAATTTCTACTATTACTAGAAATAAAGCTAAGCTTCCTAAAAGTCCTACTTCTCCTAAAGATCTTAGGAAATCGTTATCTGTTGCAATACCTAATGATGAATATCCAGTACCTAGAAATGGATTTTTTATAAAAGCCCTAATCGCCCTTGGCCATTCTATATTTAACCTTATTTCAAATGAGCGAAAAACCCCAAGTTCCGTTGAATCTATCGGTTCCCCAGGAGTAATATCAGTAGCCACTCCCCCCGAAGGTGAGGCAAAAGTGGATGTAGAAGCTGATACACTTGAAGTTTGAATTGCTAAAGTTGGTATATTTAATTTACTTCTTGCCTGCTGGTCAGCAGTTTTACCTGTATATCTTTCGCCCATATGAAAAATATTAATAGTTATTGTTGATACAAACCTATCTCGAAGTTGAGATGGATATATCAAAATTAAAAAAACAGAAATAAAAAGGAGAAGAATATATTTTTTCTTTTTCGAAAAAATTAAAGCTGAAATTATACCCACAAAAGCAGCGACAAAAGACAATCTGGCTGCAGTCATAATCAACACAAGTAATGATAAAGCTCCAATTACTAAGATAATTGGTTTTAGTCTCTTTCTAACTGCAAAGAACATCGGAGTAAAAATTACCAAAACACCAGCCAAAAATACGGCCAAATCATAATGGCCAGCAAATGTTGAATTAACTCTAGCATCAGGGGTAAGTCGTAAAATTAAACCCTTTGCAAACTCCGAATTAGTAGTGGATATAACCGGCCAATCTAAATATTTTTGGCCTAAAGCATACATATCTACAGTCACAACAGTAAACAACAAAGCAAACAGAATTAAAAATAATCTTTTTTTGCTGTTTACAGCATATATTATCACCGGCAACAACATCATAAATTCAACTCTTCTTAAGAAATTTAATAAACCTAAACCATAAGTCACAGTATGAGTTAAAAAAATCGCTGAAAAAGTAGAAACAAGTCCTATGAAAAAAAATAAAAGCAACGACTGATTAAGCCTATTTTTCAAAAAATTTCTTATTTGTCCTGAAAAAATAACAGACAGTCCCCATAACCCAATTGTCAAAGCTATAATTAAATCTTCAATTCGGATAGCTACAAAAGTTCCGTTAACATTTAGTAATGGAAACTTTGGGTATAGTGGAATAAAAACAAAAAGAAATAGGACTAAAAGATATATTAAATTGTTTAAAAATCTTAAACCTTTACGCATTATTTTAAAATTTTCCTTCCCAACCTAAATAGTAAATAAATTGAACTAATTATTCCAAACCAAACAATTATCCTCACCACTATATTCGATGGATAGAATCTTAGGGTTGTTTTTGTAAAAAAAATATCTGTCTCAGCAACAAATCTAGTAGATCCCCAAAATTTTGGTGTACTATCTGGGTAAAACGGTTCAAAACCATTAACATATATTGAATCCCTTAGAGGATAGACCAACTCCTCAATATAAGTTGAATCCGTATGTTTTTTTATAACTAGCCATGAATATTCAGGTGGATGATTAAGTTTTAGAGGAGGGAATGGCAACCAGGTATTTTGATGATAATTTCCTAAGTAATAATCTACTACAAATTTTCGATAGTTATCTGAAAAATATGCAGCTACATTTGAAACTTGAGCTATATTATCTCCAGCTAAAGTTGACTTATCTGACTGTGGCAAAGCTTTAAAATCAGAGATTTGACTAGGACCTGGCATGATCATATAAATCAGTAACAAAACACAAAATCCTACGTACAACTTTTTCATAAATTATAAAAACGAAGTTTTTTCAAGCTTCGCTTATTGAAATAACCTAGCTCTGCCTAATTTATAGTGCAGATCTCTTAACTTTCTCTCTCCAATAATTTGAGCGGGAACTCCTCCAACTATTTTAAAATCTTCAATATCTTTAGTTACTATAGCACCAGCAGCAACAATAGCACCTTTACCAATTTTTACTCCAGGAAGAATTATCACCCGAGGCCCTATAAATACATAATCTCCTATCTCAACTGATCCTAAAATTGCATGAAAATCTTCTGAGTTAATATCATGTTCAGAGTTATAAACCATAACATCTGATGCTACATCTACATGACTTCCAATGTTTATTAACGCCCTCCCATCCAAAAATGCATTCCTGCCAATAACTGTATCCTGTCCAATTTTCACTTTTTTTAAAGAAAAGAAACTTAGACCCGTATGAATACTGGATCCACTACCTACTCTTGCACCTCCGAGTCTCATTACAAATCTACGCAAATGATGAAAAGGAAAATTTACTAATATTTGAGCTAAAAATAAACAAAGATCAGCCAGATAATTATACATTCTGTTACTAATTTTACTTGATGCTTCACCAACACTAAGCTCATTACCATTTCTATCACGGAGTATTGCCATATATAGTTAATTATATGGGGAATATTAAACAGAAGCAAACACTTTTAGAATAATTTCTGCCATTTTGTTCCAGGAAAATCTTCTAGACTGGATCAAACCGAGTTTTGAATATCTTTCTCTTATTTTTTTATCAGTAACCAAAGTTCTTATGGCCTGTTCTAATTGATCAACAGAATAAGGATCAATTAATAATCCTGCCTTTCCCACAATCTCAGGAAGAGACGAAACATTCGATGCAATAATCGGCGTACCACAAGCCATAGCCTCTAATATTGGAATTCCAAATCCCTCATATAATGACGGCTGTACACAAGCTAATGCGGATGATAAAAGATATGGTAGATCTTCAGTATCAACAAAACCTGTAAATTTTACTCTATTTTCAATCCCTAGTCTTTTGGGAGTTTCTAAAGTTTCTTCAAATTTCCAACCATTCTTCCCTTCACCTTTACTTTTTCCAACCAATAATAACTGTAACCCATCAATTCTGGCTACTGCTTCCATTAATCTAATTAAGTTTTTTCTGGGTTGTATTGTCCCTATATATATAATGTAGGAATCTTTAATACCATATTTATCCAACACTTGTTGATTTTTGCCAGGCTTAAAGATTTGTTTATTAAATCCGGGATAAGCCACAGTAACCTGGGTATTTTTTAAACCATATTCTGAAAAGATATCTCTTTTTGTTGAATTTGAGATTGTTATCAAATGATCAGCATTTTCTACTGAATATCTTGTCCCTGTTTTAAGTTTCCATAAATCATTTTTTAAAAAAGTTTCGGGAAATTTTAAAAAACTCAGATCAAAAATAGTAGCTATCCTTTTTATAGAAGAGATACGAGGAATATAGTGAGTTGGAGAAAAAATTAAATCAGGTTTTTGCTTACTAAAAAAAAGCGCAAGCGGTAAAGCCACTTTTGTCCAAAATCTTTTAGGTTTTAAAATTTTATATTTCCATCCTGGCCTTTCCTCGGGCAAATCCGCCATTGGATAATTAGGCAAATAGATTAGATATTCATTATCATGATCAAGCCTTTCAAAACTTTTAAGCAATTCAAAAGCTACCTGAGATGAGCCGAGTCTTTGAGTTACATTTGCTTCATATCCATCAATAGCAATTTTCATATTACTTATCCTTATACAGTTTCTGATAAATTTTAAAGGTTTCCTGAGCTGTTTTTAACCATGTAAATTTTTTAGCATTTTCAAATCCTTTTTTTATAAGTGTCTTTCTTAAAGCCTCATCTTCCATTACTCCTCTTAAAGACTTTTTTATATCATCAACATTTAAGGGGTTTACATATAGAGCTGCTTGTCCACCAACTTCTGGCATACTGGAAACATTAGAGGTAATAACGGGAATACCAACAGACATAGCCTCTAAAATCGCTAAACCAAAACCTTCATAAAGGGATGGGTAAAGTACAACTTTGGCAGAAGCATACAAGAGAGGCATCTGAGAATCATCAAGCCAGGGGATATCTGTACCGGAAATAACTAAATTGTATCCTTGAGTAGCCTGTTTTACTCTATCTAAATTTCTTCTCTCGCCAACTCCTCCAATAGCCAATATGAATTCGTCAGGTAAACCCATTCTTTTTTTAAAATTAGCTATATCTCTATTATTTTGTACTTTAAAATTTTCACCAACTCCTTCGTATATAACTGTTATTTTATTTTCGGGAATTTTAGATATTTCAAGTAAATCTCTTTTAGTAGTTTCTGAAACAGCTATTACAAAATCTATTTCTTTTTCCACTATCTTTAATCTTCTTGTATGAACAGCCACAATTTTTGGGTGCGACCACTGGGGATATTTTAGAGGAACTACATCATGATAAGTTGTAACCTTTTTTGCTTTGCTTGGTGGCTGTGTCCAATCACTAGAATGAAAAATATCTACCGGACCAATAAATTTCTCAATTCCAACGTTCCTCCATTTATAAGCAAGGCTTGAAAACTTGTTCTCAGGCGGAGCTTTCAAACTTCGTTTATTAAACAACATTTCAAAAAGAGTAGGTGGTAATTTGTATTTTTTAACGTTTTTTAAATCACCTTTATATTTTTTTCTGAGAGAGGAATAGAAGAAAATCATTTCTAAAGCCTGATTTTTAGAAAGTTGTTCAGACAAATTATTTGTATAAACCGAAACCCCTCCTGGGAAAGCAGTTTGAGAGATATCCATTCCAACTCTTAACATAAATTAATTGTAGCAGATTAAAGGCTATTGCGATTCATTATAGAAGTTGTTCCCACCTGATCAATTATCTTATAATTTTTTTGAATATATTGATCTATATTCTTTGCATAATCTGTAATTGCTTGTCCCTCAATATTTATTGTCCTATCAGAAATAATTATCTTAGGCTGATCTTTCTCTATACCTTCTAATATCCTACCTTCAGCGACAGCTAAAAACCAGGGGAATTGAAATACAAAAATATTTCCTGCAGGTAAAGTTTCTGACATTTGATAAAGCTGGGGGACTGCTCCAAAAATAAATATTTTCTCCCCTACATTTGTATATTGCCTAATCTTTAACGCAGTTTGTTTAGTCTGTTCATCAAAGAGCAAAACCTTGTTAGATATATGCCCTGAATAAAAAACCTTCTGCCACCAAAATGTTATTACTACATAAATAAATATTCCAAATTTAGCCAAAGTAGTTTTGCTTATTGAATAAACACCCAAAGCAGTAGCAAGTAAAGCAAATGGCAGTGAAGGTTGAAAGTGTACAAAATCAGCTCTATCAAAAATTCCTATCAGCGATCCCGCTAAAAATAGGAACAAGATTTGTATTAATCTACGATCTTTATGAAACCATAATAATATCGATGTTGAATATACTAGCAAAACTCTTGTAACAAAGCCCACAGAAGCAGGAGTACTTGTACCGAACTTAGCATAGGTAGTTAGATTAAACACTACAGTCCAATACCAAAAATCTTTTATTACTCCGATACTAATAAAATATAGAAGCATTAATGCCATTGGTATGAGAATACCACCCACCAGCTTGATTATTTGATGTCTATCTCTACTATCCCAAAATGAATAAATTAATACTAAAAATGTTAGTGGGATAAGGGTTTGTTTAAAAACTATCCCAATACCTAATAATAAACCACAAATGAAGAATTTATTTTTATACAAACAATAAAAAGATGGTAAAAGCAGTAAGGGAAGTAGGTTATCTATCCAAAATACCCACCCTTCAAAAAAAGGCTGCCAAAAAAGATATAAAATATTTACAAACAAAGCTTTTTTTTCACTTTTCAAGATACTTCTGGCAATTAAGAATAAAAATAATTGGATTATTATTACAATGAAAATCAACCAAATCCTAGCTATTTGAGGATCAGTCATTCCTAAATTATCAAAATTTATTGGCAGAAACATTAGACCAGGAAAATGCTGATCTAAAATTTCCTGATAGGGCTTTAAGCCGCTGTTATTTAAATATGGATAAATAAAAAGTTCAGGATAAGGAAAAAATTGCAACTTAGTAAGTATTAGGCTATGTACCAATACTATAAATACTAACAAGATCTTCATCATAGAATTTTTTGATAATGATAAATAAACCCTACTCCATGAAAGTCATTTGTCCCAACTAATTCATATCCTAAGTTAATAAGTTTCTGGCTAACAAGTCTTTTAGGATCCGATATATCTACTAGATAATCAACCAAATATATATCCGGTTGGTCATTAGGAATACTCAAAACGTCATTTTCATCTTTTGCTGGGAAATCTTTTAATGCTCCCTTAGCGTTTACTGTATTTTTAGCGTAATAATCGAAAGGAGCAAGAGTACCTGAGCTCTCAAATAGGATTAGATTATTTTCTTTTTTTGCTTTAAGATAACTCACAACCCCCCTCCAATCCTCTCTTTGATATGCAGGATTAAATAAATACACAAAAGAGGAAAAAATTTCAATTGCAGCAACTATAATTAAAGATAAGTATTTAAATTTATATGGGAGAGACAGAACTCCCAAACCAGTCAAAATCAAAAACGATGGAAGAACAAAAAGTATCCTGAAATAGCTATATATTGGTATATAGAGGGAAATAATAGTTGCTAAAATTATGGGAATTACTAACCAGCAACTCAATAAATTTCTTTCCCAATTTTTAATATATCGAAACCCTCTAAAAATCAGCGAGGAGAATATAACAATTAAAGGTAATAGCATTAATCCATAAATAGTTTTATCGGGATAGCTAATTCTTCCAATTATAAATTTAACAAAAGTTAATGGAACAGTCTTTAAATCAAATCCACCTACTACAAATTTCCAGGTCGGTAATCTTGAAGATGCTACTGCCCCTACACTCAATTGAGATATAAAAGTTGGTATCCAGAAAGCTCCGGCAAGGACTGCCAGCAAAAAAGTGATAGACCACTTTTTAATCAGATTTTTATTAAAAAATACTAAAAAAATAAACTGTGCAGGAAAAACTAACCAAGCTACATAGTCTGAAGCCAGTACTGCTAAATTACTTGCTACTAAAAAAAATGAATTGACTTTTTCTTTTTTCAAAAGTTTTACTAGAAAAAAAATATTAATTGATACTGCCAATGTAGCCAAGGCATACATTCTGGCCTCCTGAGAATAATAAATATGCAGGGGATTAATAGATAAAAGAAATCCTGCTATAAGTCCTAGCTTCTCTGAATAAATTTTTTTCCCAGTCAGATAAATCATGTAAATAGTAGTCACACCAAAAATTACAGATGGAATCCTAACTAATATTTCACTTATTCCAAATATTTTTGTCCAAACCCAAAGGACAATAAAAAAAAGTGGGGGATGAAAATCTGCTTTAGCGTACTCAGTAATCATTCCTAAAAAAGAGTATTGCGTCAAGGCTACTACATTAATTGCCTCATCTAGCCAAAGACTCTGGTTTAGACTAATGCTTCTTAAAATTAGACCTAGTACTAAAATTAACCAAATCAATTTTGTTTCTCCCTTTCCCAAAGTTTAATCATTATTTCTATTTGATAAATCATCATTAAAAATGTTAATGCAAACCCATAAAACCCATCTAAAAAACCTGCATGCTTAATATATCGTACTAGAAACTCCCTTATTGGTTTCCAAATTAGTTTAAAATAAGAAAATCTCTCTCCAATAGAAAATAAATTTTCTGCTTCAATACCTGAATACTTATTTTGTCTTTCTATAAAATCAGATAATGAGTGATAACCAAAATGAATTATTGCTAAATTCTCATTTGCTCCTAAATCTAAAACGTTACCATCAACATTGGGATAACTATGTATTTTTTTATTCCAATGTACAGCTCCTCTCCTAAAAAATCTTATGTGTTTATCTGGCCACCAATTTGTATGGGAAATCCATTTATTTAAAAAAATATTTTTTCTTGGGATATTTACTGCAACAAATTTATCCTGTTTTGTAATATCCTCCAATGTACTACGTAGCTTTAGTGAGATTTCCTCATCTGGGTCCAAAACTAAAATCCAATCCCCATTTGCTTTTGATATAGCATAATTTCTAACAAGTTCAACATATTCAACTTTTTCATGTTTCAACAATTTTACATTAAATTTCTTACAAACCTCTTTTGTATGATCAGAAGAACCCAAATCTAAAACTACTATCTCTTGAGCGAAATTTTTTATAGTTTGAAAAGACTTTTCCAATTTTTCAGCTTCATTATAATTTACATACACTACTGATATCATATTTACTATTTTATTAAATCTTGCATAACTTTTTCATATTTATCTGCAATTTCATTCCAAGAAAATTTTTTAGCTTGCTGTCTAGATTTCTCAACCCAATTAATTTTAAGTCCCCTTTCAATTGCTCGTTCGTATTCCTGTATATTTTCAGTATTAACAAATATCCCACCGTCTCCAACAATCTCCCTTCTCGATAAATCGTCTGGGGCAATCACCCCCAAACCGGACGCCAAAGCTTCAAGATATACTAACCCAAAGGCTTCCCTATCCCAAGAAGGTAAGGAAAATAAATTGACTGAGCGATAAATTTTTGGCATATCTTGATATTTAAAATTCATAATTTTAAATCTATCACCTAAAAAATTTTTACCCATTTTTTCTAACTCATCTTTTTTGTTTCCCTCACCAACTATTAGTAGAGAACCATACCCTAATTTATCTATTGCTTTAATCACTCGTTCATGATGTTTATACCAAACTAAAGATCCGACAGATAATATAATTGGCTTTGGCAAATTTACAGATATTTTTGAGCCATCTGGACTAAATTTATCTAAATCTATGCCATTTGGAATTTTTACTATTTTAGTCCCCCATGCCCATTTCTTTGCCCAAAAGGCTGTATAATTTGTTAAGGCAATAAATATATCTGGTCTAACCACTGCAATATTCCAAAGATCATCTCTTCCAATTCCACTATGGCCTGTGATTAATAGCTTATATTTACTAAACATTCTTCCGAAAGAAGCTTTAAGGCTCTGCAAGCGACCATTAATCGGAATGACAACATCATAATTACCCTTGTAGATAATCTCCATGGAATCTGCCTTTTCATCTGAAAGGATATCAACTTCATGTTTTTCTGAGAGTCTGTTAGATATTTCACTAACAAAATTCTCAGCACCTCTATTAACTTTATTTTGATATCTACTTAAAAAAACTATTTTCATTATTGAACAAATCTGTATTTTAATAAGGTTAGTATAGCTACTAATCCATCTATAAAGCCAATTTTTTTACCCTGATCATATGTCCTTGGCTTTGTAACAATTGGTATTTCAATAATCGGAATATTTAACTTCAAAATCTTAGCAGTTATTTCCGGCTCGAAATTAAATCGATCTGATTTTATAGAAATTTTTTTTAAAACCTCTGAAGAGAATAGTTTATATCCTGTTTCCATATCAGTTAATTTTGAGCCATAAAGAATATTCGTTAATGCTGTTAAAAATTTATTTGCAAAAAGATGTAATGGTAGAACAGTTTTATTAGCTCCCCAAAATTTGAATGGATAATATAATAATCTTGTTCCAAATACTACCTTAGCATTTCTTAAAATGAAAGGATTTAACAATTTATGGTAATCCTCAGGATCATATTCTAGATCAGCATCCTGAATGATTATTATTTCTCCAGTAGAATTATTTATACCAGTTCTAATTGCAGCACCCTTACCTAAATTTTTAATGTGAGTAAAAATCTTGATTTGTTTTTGTTTAAATCCCTGAAGAATATCAGTAGTTTTATCTACAGAGCCATCATTTACTATAATTATTTCCTTAATAAATTTTATGGGCAAATTCACGTCTAAAACCTTTTTTACTATTTCACCTATTGTTTTCTCTTCGTTGAAGACTGGAATTATTATAGACAGCTTCATATTAAGATTTTCTAGCAATTATTAAGAATGATGTTCCGAATACGGGTTCTATCATATCCTCTATTCTTAAGAAAAATGGAGCCAATAGATTAAAAAATTTGATTTTAGATTGATCAACAATTTTATTTTTTAGAATTCTCCCTGAAATAAACCAGCCAATTGCACCTATAAAATTGAGCGTTCTAAATTTCTGAATATAAAAACCGTATTCATCTAGTTTGAAACTAATATCTTTTTTGGTATATCTCCTAAAATGACCTATTGCTCTATCAATCTCACCGTATAGAAATGGGTGGGCAGGAATAATTAGAATTAACACTCCACCTTTCTTTAATAAATTATCCATATTTCTTAGAGCCCTAACATCGTCCCTAATATGTTCTAAAACATTTATACAAACTATACTATCGAATTTTTCGTCCTTAAAAAAATATCCACCTTTTTCAATATCCCCCAAACCAATTTTTGCTCCATTAGTTTTTAAAATTTTTTTAGTTTCGTTAACGTAATCTTCTCTAATATCTATTCCATAAACTTGCCCAAATTCCAAAAGAGTTTTGGTAAAATTTCCAATACCACATCCTATTTCTAAAATTTTTCCTGTTAAAAAACTTTTAATTTTGTTCATAGTCCATTTGTTATACCAATCTGCTTGATTCATACTTTCCAATGTAAGTTTCCCAAATTTATCAATCATGTCATTATTCTCCGTTTAATTTTTCTTAGAGGAGTCAAAAGCTTCGATAAAATAAGGGACTTCCCTGATATTTTCACCCAAGGCGATGGAACGAAAAAAGGGCGGTCTTGGTATAAAACTGCAGGAAATTTAAAATTTTTAGAAATCTTATCTCCTAATTCATATTTAGATTTATCAAATTTTCTTCTAGTACTTGATCTTTCAAGATGAGTTACGTGTAGATATGGGGTATCTAAAAAAATAGTCTTTTTGCTTTCCTGAATTAATTGATTATTCTTACCTCTATATCCCTCAAGCGGGTAAGGAGTATCGTCAACATGCAAATTAGGAATTCTTTTATTGATTGCTCTTAAATTAAAATGTCCCTTGCGCCCTAAAATCTGATATTGCCCAGCTTTTTCTTCCTGCATGTGATAAATATCTCCCACAGGAATCATTGTTGGTACTACAATTGCATCTAAGTCTTGTCCTTCCCAATTTATTTTTTCTACCAATTTTTTTATGGATTCATCCCACCAAACTTCATCCCCATCCAAAAGTATAATCCAATCACAATCTGATTCTTCCAGCATTGTCTGTCTAAGTTCTGTTAGTCCGCTCGCATCAACTTCCCCCATTTTTCTTATAATAATTTTATTTTTTTTGATTTTTTCAATTTCTTCAATTATTTTTATAGTACTATCTTGTGAACCTGTATCGTAAATTAATATTTTATCAACATAATCTATAATACTCATAATCGAAAACCAAATAAATCTATCCTCGTTATTAACAATAGTATTAGCCCAAATTTTCATTATTTAGTACTTTTTTTAATTTTGACTAAAAACCATATTAGAGGCGAGATAAAATTAAAAATTGTACCTACCAAAACTGTATAGGCCGCTCCCATTAATCCGAAATTATTGATTAAATAATATCCCAAAAAAGCTACTATTATTAAATGTCCTAATGATATCCAAACAAATATATCGGGTCTCCCAAAATAGAAAATAATACTATTATGTATAGGTACAGCAATTAGAAATACTGTCATAGCCAAAAACAAAACAATAAAGGGATTAATTGCTTCTATATACTCCATCCCGAAAAATTGTGGAATTAAAAATATAGCTACAGGAATTACTGCAAGTACTAATATTGATAAACCTAGAATAAATAATTGAAACTTCTTAAAATAGATAAGCATATCTTTATTATTTTGAAAACTTGAGAACTTTGGAGCTGCTACAATTCCTAATGCTCCGATTAATTGAGGGATAACTTGTACCATTTGATTTGCCACTCCATATATACCAACTTCAGAAGTTGATAAAAGTCTAGCTGTTATAAACGTATCCAATCTTGAAGATAAAGCTGCAATAATTGTGAATGTACCAACCCAAAAATTATATTTGAATAATTTTCCTGCAATACTTGTTTCATTTTTTACTTTAAATATTTTAATGGTAGGTAGGAATAGTAGTGAGAGAGAAAAACCGAAAAAAGGAAGTAAAATATATGTCAGCAAACTATTATTTAGAGTTAAACTTCCAAAGTTAAAAAGGATAAATATAAAAATTAGCCTTAAAAAATTTGTCAAAACATTTATTAAACTCCATGTAAAATATTTTTGAAAAGCTTGTAGGGATGCTGTGCCAAAGGAAAAAAGTAATGCGCTACCAACTCCCAGCATAACCAACCTTAAGGGACCAGTAAGTTCTTCTTTATTAAAAATATATATTGAAATCCAGGGTGAGAGAAAAAATCCGAAGATCAAAACTATTATGCTTATTAAAATTTTAAATTCTAAACTTAATTTTAAAAATTTTGAGGCTTGATCCTTATCCTCTGCTAAGCTGCCTGAAACATATTTTACAAGACCTGTATTAGATCCAAAATCCACACTATCAGCAATTAAAGTTAAAGCTGCAATTGATATAGTAAACAATCCAAAATCTGAAGGTCCTAAAAATCTAGCCATAAGTATATAGAAAATTGCTCCTAATCCCCCATTAATGATAGTGCCTAAAATAGTAATTTGGGATTGTTTAAAAGTGACTGTCTTAAAAACTGATTTAAACATGTAAATATTATATAGGGAATTATGGACGTTTGCTGGACCTAATTAGAAGAAAACTAACTATAAGCAGAGACAAGCCCGAGACTATTAAACCAGGATAAACATACTTCTGAGCCTCAAATTCAACAACGTATTGTCCGTTCCTATCAATTCTAAATCCATCTAATAGAGCATACACAGGAAGGGCTGATTTACCCTCAATTTTCCAAAAACTATCATAGGCCTCAGAAAAAATTAAAAATGAGCTGGAAGTTAAATTACTAACATTTACGAGATATTTACTAGGATTTATTTTTTGATAGCTAATTTGAGGCACCGTATCATTTGATAAACCTTTTTCATCAAAATTTACTATCCTATCTTGTAGGTTCTGAGATTTATGTTGATAATTCATCCACTCTGCCTTATCTATAGAGGCTAGTGCATTCACAACATTAATATCGCCTGAGGTTTCAATTTCAATATTACTATTGTTAAAGGATAGTTGGCCAATCTCAAACCATCTTATATTAGTTGAAGCTTTTTTAGTTTTTACCTTACCAATTAATTCACCATTTTGATAAACACTTACTTGACCACTTCTAGAACTTTCCATTACTCTAGCTAGAAGAATCTTACCTTGTTTAAATTTTTCACTTTCAACTTTTAATTTTAATTCTTTCTCACCTACTGCCCAGCCACCACCTAAATCAAAATCCTGATTATCTATACCATATTTAGTTTGTAAAAAATTTCTCCAACTTATCAAATCGCCAACTCCTCTTTTCCACCAACCTGACTTATCCGGATTAAAGCTTAGCTGGCTAGCTGGAAATATCAAATCTGCTGAATTAATAAAACTAGCAGCTAGATCAACCGAGGTCTTGTCATTAAGAACAATTTTTGCCTGAGGCAACTCATCAATCCTCTGACCCAGCCCTTGATGCTCTTCAGTAAAAATTAAAGCATTTTTAGCA
>Ga0209542_10013700_pt1 | contig 13920 bp, 13 predicted proteins | sample RifCSPhighO2_01_FD_184028 | JGI IMG/M metagenome (GOLD analysis project Ga0209542, IMG submission 184028) | Soil microbial communities from Rifle, Colorado - Rifle CSP2_plank highO2_0.1 (SPAdes) (version 2) | ecosystem: Environmental > Terrestrial > Deep subsurface > Rock core/Sediment ...
CCGTGCATCAGTTAATAGTATTTCCTTCACTGCAATCGCCGACGCTCTCTTCGCAAGATGCCGCGCTGGTGCGCCAACAACCTCTCCTGCGCCAGTACCTCGACGCTGCCGTCGCGTGCGCACAGCGCATCGGAGCACAGCGAGGAATCGCCGTGGTCATACCGCACGTGCCGCCCCGCGCGAAGCGCGTACGCCTTGCGAGATTTCTTTTTGTACTCAAACGGATATTGTTGGAGACAGGCATACATCTTTATAATGCCGGTATTGTGCTCTTCCGATCGCGCAGAACGCCGCGTATCTTGGCATCTGATTACTGGCGGAACATCGAGCCGATCCTGTCGCAGCTGCCTCAAGGAGAGCTCATGCTCTTTGATCGCGGGGAGGCATTCAAAGCCGGCATGCGGAATCTGTGGCGTTTCCGAGTACGCCTTTTTAATTTCAGCTCTTTCTCCATTCGCGGGAGGAAAAGAGAACGTGCCGAGACACAACGATTGTTTGAGGAACGGTGGCATGATCTTCGCAGGAATGAGTTCCCCGAGTACTCTTTCGGCAATTTTTCCTTACGTCCGCTTATGGTGGAAGCGTTTGAAGAATTATTCATGCGCGTCGTTCCCCAAACGCTCCGTGATATTGACGGTGCGTATGCGCTGTATAAGGCGCTTGCGCCCGATATCGTATTTTTGCGTGCAAGCGCGAGTCTGCAGACTCATTTCGCTATTTTGGCTTACGTCGCGCGCGCCCTTGATATCCCATCACTCGAGCTTCAGCACGGGCTCGAGTATGTAGGCCCGAACTCGTACGGTACGCGCCATAGCGCCGAATATTTCGCCGTGTACGGACAAGTGGTGCAAGATGAATTCGCCGCCCTTGGATTGCCGCGCGAGAGATTTCCCATTATCGGTTCACCTCGATTCGACGCCTATAAGAAAGAAGCGTCTCCGGCACCCTCGGCTCACCCCGCAGGAGACGGCCTCTCTGTGTTGTGTGTCGGATCGGTGAGCACCCCCAATGAGTACGAGCTGGAGAACTATTATTCTGCCGTTGCCCGAGCGCTCGAAAAGGTCCCGGGCAGTTCCGTGGTTATTAAACTGCGTCCCGGCCCAGCCCGCGAACGGTATTATCGCGAGATGATCGAGACGCTCTTCGCTCGCGTGCCGCATACTATTACCCACTATGAGTCGCTTCCGGAACTTTTTGCTTCTGCAGATGTTGTTGTTTCGTACTTCTCGACGTTTATTCTGGAAGCGCTCCAGTTCAGCAAGCCGACGGTCGTCTTTAGTGTTGAACCCTTTGAAAAAGAGATGATCCGTTTCCACTTCACCCGGTACGCGGAGGAAGGCGCTCTCGCCGTTGCGTATTCGCAGGAGGAGCTCGAAACGGCATTGCGCTCGCTCTCAAGCGACCACACTCTGCGTAGCCGCCTGGCCGAGCGCGCAGAGAACATGCTCGCTCAGCTCTACGCGTTTGATGGAAGAGCTTCAGAACGTATACTAGAGCTTATTAAGCGGCTTGCATGGAAACAACATGAACGGAGGGGGTAAACGGATGCATGAGCTCGCGGCCCGGCTATTCCCTCTATGCCGGAGCATAACGGGAAACGGCGTGCGCGCGACGCTTGGCATATTGAAAGAGTCTCTGCCGCTTACGGTACATGAAGTGCCAAGCGGCACCCGCGTGTTCGATTGGACCGTCCCCCCCGAATGGAACATCAATTCTGCATGGATACGTGATTCAAAAGGGAATACGATAGTTGATTTCTCGAATAACAATCTGCACGTTGTCGGCTACTCTCCGCCGGTCGACGCGCGTCTGTCATTAGCAGAATTACAGGAACATCTCCATTCCATTCCCGAACAGCCGGATGCGATCCCGTACGTAACCTCGTATTACAAGGAGCGGTGGGGGTTTTGCATGGCGCATCGAGCGCGGAAAGCGCTTGCCGACGGCGCGTACCAGGTGCGTATAGACAGCACGCTCGCGCCAGGCTCCCTCACGTATGGAGAATTGATCCTTCCCGGGAAAAGCGAGAAAGAAGTGTTTCTTTCAACGTATATCTGCCATCCGTCCATGGCGAACAACGAACTCTCGGGGCCGGTCGTTACGGCCGCATTGGCGAACTGGCTTATGAGCGCCCCGCACCGGTACACCTACCGCATCATTTTCATTCCCGAGACCATCGGATCGCTCGCGTACCTCTCAAAGAATCTGGACGTGATGAAAAAGAACATCATCGCCGGCTTTAATATCACCTGCGTCGGCGACGACTGTGCGTATTCATATCTGCCGTCGCGAAGCGGCACGACGCGCGCGGATTATGCGGCACTGCGGGTGCTCCGAGCACGGCATCCTGATTTCATCCGCTACAGCTTTCTTGAACGCGGCGGCGATGAACGGCAGTATTGCAGTCCCGGGGTCGATCTGCCGGTGGTATCAATCATGCGTAGCAAATATGGAACGTATCCTGAATATCACACATCGCTCGACGATCTTCGGCTGGTGACGCCCTCGGGTTTACAGGGCGGTCTGGATGTGCTTAAAGAATGCATCGAATGGATAGAGAACAACCCGACCTATCATGCCGTGCACTGCGGAGAACCGCAGTTGGCAAAGCACGGATTGTACCCGACAATCGTGGACAGTGGCGGAGCTCTTAGTGTAGACATTCCCCTGCTTCAAAATCTCCAGAACGTGCTTGCGTACGCTGATGGCGCTCATGACATACCGACCATAGCGGAGATATGCAACGTTCCTGAAGCAGATATACAGAGTGCCGTCGCGTCCCTTATGGAAGCGGGGCTGTTGGTTGATTCTTGATATTCCTTGCGTATACTGTCTTAATCTTATTGAATATATGAAGAAATCCCGCGCATTTTCCCAACTGGCTGAAGCACTTCCCGAGGCGACCTCGATCAGATACAACACGTTGGTCTATGAGCTCCAGCGCAGGCATAAGGATGTGACGGTGCTCTCACTCGGCGAATCGTTCTTTAAAATTCCACTGTTTCCCTTCAAGACGCTCAATTACGAAAAGGGCTATCACTATTCCCATTCCCGTGGCGTTCTCGAATTGAGGGAAAAACTCAGTCAGTATTATAAAAAACACTATGGCGTCGCCTCAGACCCCGAGAGCGAAGTGCTCATCAGCGCCGGGTCGAAGGTCATTTTATATATGGTCTTGCGCACCATCATATGCCCAGGCGACGAAGTCATCGTCTTCGAGCCGGCGTGGGTGAGTTATACCGAGCAAGTGCGCCTTTCCTACGGCATCCCCATGATGGTACCTCACTACGAAGGCATCGCGGATATTGACAAGTATCTCACCGAACGGACAAAGGCCGTCATCATTAATAATCCGAATAACCCGAGCGGCAAGGTGTATTCGAAGAAAGAGCTGCAGGAGCTCTACCGTTTCGCGCAGAAACACAATCTCTATATCATCGCCGACGAGGCATATAGCGACTTTGTGGACGAGGAGACGTTCTATTCGATGGGCCGGTTCGACCCGGCAAAGAAGCGCGTCATCGTCGTCAACTCGCTTTCGAAGAATATGGGGATGTCGGGACTGCGCATCGGCTATGCAATTGCAAACGAGAAGACGATCAATATGCTGCTCAAGATAAATCAGCATCTCATTACCTGCCCGGCGACACTCATCGAGCTTTATGTCATCAAGTATCTCGACAATATCTTGCGGATCACGTTCCCGCAGATACGGCGCGTGCTTCGCGAGCGGAAAGAGATCTCGCGCTACATGGATTCCATCGGTCTCTCGCGTCTTCCTGGGACCGGTACCTTCTATTTCATGGTCTCTATCGCGCCCTCAAAACTTTCTTCAGAAGCATTTGCTTCCCGACTCCTGAAAAAACACTACGTGGCGGTGGTGCCGGGTATCGGATACGGCAAATCCCTCGACGCGTATGTGCGCGTCGGCGTAGGAACAGAGTCGGTCGCGCGAATCAAGAAAGGGCTCGATTGCATGCAGGCGCTCATCAAAGAAACGATGTCATAGTATGGTCGGAATTGGTATCGATATTATCGAGAGCAGTCGGTTTCGAGGAAAGAAGTATACGCGCGACAGTGCGCTCGTGAAGCGAATGTTCACGCCGCATGAGCTCAAATACTGTTTCTCTAAGCAGGACCCCGCTCAACATCTCGCCGCGCGATTTGCCGCCAAAGAAGCCGCATGGAAAGCGCTCTCGGGAACCAAGGGACTGCCGTCACTGCCCGCATTTTTACAGGAAGTTGAGATACTGCACGGACCGGACGGCAAACCGGCGATAACATTTTCGACGCCCTGCGTAAAGAAAATTACGGCTATGGTAAGCTTGTCGCATACGCACACCTCTGCCGTAGCGGTTGTTCTGGTGACGCGCTGATCGTATGCCCGCTAACCCTACCCGCCACGCCGTCTTGCGCAAGCACTCCCGCGTGCTGGTTGAATGTTGCGCAGCAGTGAAGCCGAAGGAAAAAGTACTCTTCATTTTCGACGGAAGTACGCGCATCATCGAGCCCTATCTGCGCGAAGCAGCACAGCGCGCCAAAGCGCACATTATGATCGAGCATATGCATGCCTCTATCATGCATTGCATCGAGCCGCCCCCCAACGTCATTCGCGCGATGGAGCGTGCCGACGTTATCCTTGCGGCGACGAAATATTCCATCGCGCACACCGACGCGCGGTTCCGTGCCACGAAACGCGGCGCGCGGTATTTGAGTTTGCCACAATACGGAATAGAACAGCTGTCGCGTTCATCGTTGGACGTTGATTTTCTTGCACTGGCGGATACGGGAAGGAGAATTAAGGAAATCCTCGACAAAGGCAACAGTGCGCGCGTCACAACTCCCAAAGGGACTGACCTCGAAGTATTTTTCAAGGGTCGAGTTGCCAATTGGGCTCCGGGATTTTGCCACGAGCCGGGGATGCTCGGTTCGCCGCCGGACATCGAGACCAATATTGCGCCGGTGGAAACTCAGAGCAAAGGCGTGCTCGTTGTTGACGGCAGTATTCCCTGTGAATCGATAGGCTTGTTGAAACACCCGGTCCGTTTGACGGTCGCACGCGGGAACATATGCGACATCAGTACGAATAGAGAAGGGCACATTCTCAAAACACTGCTCGAGGCGGTGCCAGATAAAAAAAGGACCGTGCTGGCGGAATTCGGTATCGGACTTAATCCGAAGGCGCGCCTCTGCGGGCTCATGCTCGAGGACGAGGGGTGTCTCGGCACTGTGCATTTCGGGTTCGGCTCTAACGCTACGATCGGCGGCAAGAATAAGACGGCTTTCCACCTCGACATGGTGATACGAAGGCCGACGGTTGAAGTCGATGGCGTGCGCATCATGGAGAAGGGCTCTCTCTTTCTGGCGCCGCATATATGATTGACGCTGCCTCTGCAAATGTTGCTGTCCTGCGAAATGTCTTTCTCGAAAATAAAAACGAGGTTTTTCTGATTGATGCCGGCAGCGGCACAGCGTTCACCTATCGCGAGCTCGAGCAGACGTCTCTCCGGCTCGCGTCTTTTCTGCATTCACTCGGTATCGGTAAGGGCGACCGGGTCGCTTTCTTACTTCCAAATTCTATCGAGGGCTCTTTTTTATATTTCGCGTGCATGCAGGTCGGGGCCGTCATCGTACCTATCAATCAACGCCTTCACGCAGAAGAGATACTCATTCTCATTGAAGAAGCCACGCCCAAAGCGGTGTTCACGACGCCTTTCTTGCTTCAGGAGAAAGGGAATATGGCCGCGTCGTTAGGAGGCGCGCGCCTCATCACTATCTCGCCGCGCTTTACTGCGGACGCGCAGGCGCTCCGCCACGGGGAACCCGGCGCGGCTGACCTCTGGAAAGAGGCGGAGAAGCACACACCCATTTCAACGAGGTCGTTCGATACGATAATTGATGCCGATATGCTCGCGCTCATCTATACGTCGGGGACTACCTCTCGTCCCAAGGGCGTACCCATTGCGTTCGGAAAGATTATCAGCAATGCGCACACGTTCATTGCCTTCTGTGCTATTCCTCCCGGGGTCCGATTCCTCGGCACTTTTTCTCAGGGATATCTGGGCGGCCTGTACAACACACTTCTCTTTCAGTTCATTGCACAAGGCAGTGTCGTGCTCGACGCGGGGTTCACCGCCGATGTCGCGCTCCGTTTTTGGGAAACGGTACAGACATACGAGGTGACCGCGCTCTGGCTCGTGCCCTCGATGCTTTCGATTATCCTCTCGATTGACCGCGGGACAGTCGGCGAGACATACGCCCCCCGTCATTTGAAGTTCGTTCTTGTCGGTACTGCCCCCCTCGCCGCAGTCGTCAGGGAAAAGTTTGAAAAGCGGTATGGCACCGCGCTCTACGAGAATTATGCATTATCAGAGACCCTTTTCATCACCACAAACGCGTCATCATTGCCGCAGGTGAGGGGAGCCGGTCAGGTGATACCCGGTTGTGGCATCGCTATTCTTGACGAAGAGGGGCATCCCTGTTCGCCGGGAGTACCCGGGGAGATTGTGGTGCAGAGCGACTATATGACTTCGGACTATTTCAACAATCCTGAGGAAACGGCGCGCGCCTTCCGCGACGGGGCGTTCTATACAGGCGACATAGGGTATATCGACTCCGACCAGTACCTGTTTGTCACGGACCGAAAAAAGGATATCATCATCCGAGGCGGTATCAATATAAGTCCCAAAGAAATAGAAGAAGTAATAGCTGCCGTGGAAGGAGTGCGCGAGGTCGCCGTGGTAGGAGTTCCTCACGCTCTTACTGGGGAAGAAGTGGTTGCCGTCGTCGTGGGAGAGGGTAATGACCCGCGCCGCATACAGGAAGCATGTATGCAGCACCTCGCTCCGTTCAAGATTCCCGCGAGCATACACTTCGTGCGTGAATTGCCGAAAACCGCAACGGGGAAAATAAAGAAACATGCCGTCCGAGCACTCGTACTCGACACTCTATGAAAAAAACCATTCAACAAAAAGTATTAGATATCATACGCGACTTGTCTCGAAGCGAGAAGAAGCTCGACGACCACACGCTGCTCTCCGTCAAGTATCTTGACGAAGGCATCATAGATTCCTTTACCCTTGTAGAAATGATAGCGACGCTCGAACAGCGATTCGGGATAAAATTTTCGGCTGGAGAGCTCACCTCGCAAACCTTCAGGACGCTCGCCGGGGTCATAACTATCGTTGAAAAAAATCTGGCTGAGCAAAAGAAATGAACACGTCATATGATTATAATATCCATTCAGTCATTACAGCCCTACGGGAGGCGGGAGTAAAAAAAGGCGATGTCGTTTTCTCCCACGTGGGGACGGGGTTTCTCGGGCGTCCGCAGGGAGAATCGAGCACTTTCACCGCCGCAGCTTCTATCATTGACCATGCCTTCGCCGAGGTGCTGGGAGAGGAGGGTACTCTCATAGTCCCAACGTATACTTACTCATTTTGCAACAGTGAGGACTATGACCCGCAAACGACGCCGTCTACCGTCGGGCATTTTACCGAATGGTTCCGCACGCGTCCCGACGTGCTGCGCAGCCGCGAGCCGATTTTTTCGGTGGCGGCGCGCGGCGCGCGGGCACACAAGCTTCTCGACGCGCTCCCGCCGGATTCCTTCGGAGAGGATTCCATCTATGGGCGATTACTCCGCGCAGGCGGCTCGCTGTGCAATATCGGGCTCGGGTTCCAATATGCCACGTTCGTACATTTCGTCGAACAATCGGTCGGCGTGCTTTACCGTCATAAGAAAAACTTTCATGGGAATATAATTGAGAAGGGGAGAAAGACGTCCTTGGACGTGGCGTATTACGTGCGGAACGAAGAAGCGGGGGGCGATTCGCTTCCTGATCTCTCACGACTTGAGGACGACGCTCGTCGCGCCAAGGCGCTTGTCGAAGTACCGCTCGGCCGCGGTCTTGTTACCGCTGTTTCCTGCCGTGATTTTTTTACCCTTGCCGAAGCAGGCATTCGGAAACATCCTTGGTATCTCACGAGGGGATTCGCTGCGCATCCCGCATCTCGCATCTCGCGTATGAAGATCACCGCAATTGATATACAAAATTTGACTGAACTTTAGAGTATATGGCCGCCGTCGACGCTCAACACTTGTCCATTGATATAATCGGAAAGCGGTGATGCGAGAAAGAGCACTGCGTGCGCGACTTCTTCAGGAGTGCCGAATCTTCCGAGTGGATTTTGGGCGATGATTGCCGCACGCGTCTCATTGGTAAGCGATGCGGTCATGTCGGTATCAATAAATCCTGGCGCAATCGCATTGACGGTAACTCCAGATGAGCTCGCTTCTTTCGCTACAGAAAATGTCAGACCAAGGATCGCGGCTTTGCTTGCTGCGTATGCGGCTTGTCCGCGATTCCCTCGTACACCTACGATTGAAGAAATGGATATTATTTTCCCGCTGTGTTGCTTCGACATTATTCCCAGAGCGGCGCGCATGCATAAAAAAACACTACGAGCATTTATCTTTATCAGTTCATCGAACTCATTTGTTGAGGTCATGCGTAAGAGATTGCTCTTCGTGATACCGGCGTTTAGGACAGCGATGTCAAGCTTCCCCTGTGCCGATTCGATACTCTCGAAGAGTTTCGCTACTTCAGATTCTTCACTTATATCCGCACGGAGCGCTTCCGCCCGCCCGCCGATGTCTGTTATCTCTCTCACAAGCCCCTGGGCTTCTTTTTCACTGGTGCGATACGTAATGATTACATACGCTCCGGCTTGCGCGAGTACACGAGCGACCGCCTTACCAATGCCACGCCCCCCGCCGGTTACGAGCGCCACTTTACCTTGTACGGTCAGATTCATATCGTAACGATAATACCATGCCGGACAGATCCTAGCTCAAAAGTTCAGGACGATTTTTGTACTGTTCAAGTGCTTCTGGATTCGCCAGCGTCTCGAAGTTTTTAATCGGCCGGCCGGCGATAACCTCTCGTACTGCAAGCTCCGTTATCTTGCCGCTTTTAGTTCTCGGGATGTCACGTACCTGCACTATTTTTGCCGGCACATGATGCTGGGTCGTATTTCTAAAGATATGTTTTCGTATCGTTGTAGTCAACTCATCAGAAAGCATCATACCTGGACGCAGCTTCACAAAGAGGATGATTCGTTCGCCATCGTGCCACTCTTGGCTTGTCGCGAGTGACTCTTCGACTTCTTCAATCTGTTCGACCTGGGTGTATATTTCGGCGGTTCCGATGCGTACACCGCTTGGTTTGAGCACCGAATCAGAACGTCCGTAAATCTTATATCCGTAATGGCTAGTCATCTCGGCGTAGTCTCCCTGTCTCCATACGCCGGGGTACTTTTCAAAATATGCAGCTCGATATTTTTCTCCATCCGAGTCATTCAAAAATCCAATAGGCATCGCCGGAAAGGGTGCCGTACACACGAGCTCTCCTTTTTCCCCGATAACAGAAGTGCCGGTGTCATTATAAACAGCAACTGCCATTCCTAATCCGCGACACTGCATTTCACCGCTCCATACTGGAAGTATAGGATTCCCCTGTAAAAAACACGAAATGATATCCGTGCCTCCTGAGATAGAAGAGATGCGTACCGGTTTAATGTGTGCATATGCATATTCGAAACCGCGCGGAGAGAGCGGACTTCCCGTCGAAAGTATCGTTCGCAGGCTCTTCAACTGATACGTGTCCCGTGGCACGATATTGTTTTTCATCAATGTTTCAATATAGATAGCGGATGTGCCGAATACGGTCGCTCGTGCCGATTCCGCATACTCGAACAAGATAGTTCCCTTGTTGCGGTAGGGAGAACCGTCATACAGAAGAATCGTAGCGCCGCAGGCGAGTCCTGACACTAACCAGTTCCACATCATCCAGCCCGTCGTTGTGTGGTAAAAAAGACGGTCATCTTCATGCACATCGACATGAAGCATGTGCTCCTTGAGATGTTGAAGCAAAGTGCCACCCGCTCCGTGCACGATGCATTTTGGGATACCCGTCGTACCTGATGAGAAAACGATATAAAGCGGGTGCGCAAAAGACATGCGCGCGAAAGAGATCTCTCCTCCTCTATACAACGCAAGATAGTCCTCGAACAATACTGCGCCGGGTAGAGCTGTCGTATCCGGCCGCGCCGAAATATACGACACGACAATAATAGACTCAAGTGTCGGTAGTTTCGCCCTGATGTCCACTAAACGCTCCAGACAATTAATTGTCTTCCCGTTGAAATAATACCCGTCCACAGCGAGGAGTACTTTAGGTTTTATTTGTCCAAATCGGTCAATAACGCCCTGCACGCCGAAATCAGGAGAACAGGACGACCAAATCGCACCAATACTCGCCGTGGCGAGCATTCCGACTACCGCTTCAGGAATATTTGGGAGAAAGCTGGCAACACAATCGCCAGGCTCCACGCCCGAAGCTCGTAGCGCCTGCGCTAGACGTGATACTTTGTTATAGAGTTCTGCATGACTGATCTCACGCTTCACGACGTTTTCTCCCCAAAAGATCAGTGCCGGCGCAGCATCTCTGCGCCGGAGCAGGTTTTCGGCGAAATTAAGGCGAGCATCAGGGAACCAATGTGCGCCCGGCATGCGATCTCTATTCACGAGTATTGCGTCCGTACGTTCTCCGATAACTCCTGTAAAATCCCACACGAGTGACCAAAAATCCTCAGTATATTCCACAGACCACGCATCAAGGTCCCGGTAGTCCTTTATATGAAGCGAATATCGTTCATTCGCTTTTACTATAAAACGCTTGATATTGCTTTCTTCAATTTCCTGAGACGACGGTTCCCATAATGGCCGTGTCATACGAGAGGCTAGGATAGGTGTTGTACCACGAGCTTTTCAATTGCCTGAACGGTTGTCATCTCTATAATCGTTTCAACAGGCAGCGTAATCCCGAAAGCCTGTTCCAGATTATTCATGAGTTCGAGCTGTCGAAGTGAATCCCATGTTTCGTATGTGCTTAGTGGTGTCGTTGGCAGAAACGTCATTGGGTCGCCTTTCAGTGTCTGTGTGACGGTTGTGAGAACGATTTGATGCACTTCTTCGTTGGTATATTTTTTCATACGCAATAGTCGAGTTCAGATGGGGTAAAAAATTTCTGCAAAAAGACCCCGTCTTTCTCGCGGGTAAGACCGGTAAAACGTCCTATATCAGCAATGTCTATTTCAACCGACGGAAGCATAAGAGAGAGTATAACACGGCAGTATGTACTTTCTATTTCCTTCTCGGTTTTTTTCATTTGTGTAATACTATAATCATGCAACTTTGCGCGGAAACAACATGAATCTACAAGCGGTTGATATACGAGAAGCGGCTCGTGCGCCCGCGCTCTGGCAGGAGATAGTAGACGCATCGGACGACGGATGGGTGTTGCACACCTGGCTCTTCCGCGAATTCAATCTGTGCGCGGGGAAGCGCTATGGAGCGAGGGATCTTTCTTTTTTTATATATGAGGACGGAAAAGCGGTCGGAGTCGTCCCGCTTATCATTCAAGAAAAAGATATCGACAATACTGTCGAACGGGAAGCGATGTACTATTCAGGATTTCTCCCCTGGCCATGCTTTCGGCAGGGCGTTTCGGATAGGGAGGCACTCGAGGATTTCGCATGTGCAGAATTGGAACAGCGCATCCGCGCAGCCGATGCACATCGTTCGCTGATTCTCTTGATGCCGCCACAGAGTACCGGGGATGAAGAGGCTCGCGCCAAGCGGATTGCGGCACGGTATGGCTTTAAGCCGAAACAGTTCGATCGCCACGTCGTCAGTATTACGGACCGGACACTGGATGCAGTTCGCGAGAGATATCGCCGCTATCACAAGAAATATTCACCTCTTTTCACTCTCAGTATCGCGGAAGGGACAGCGGTAACACTTGAGCTCGAAGAAACCTTTTTTCAGCTGCATGTGAAAGATGCGGGCGGGCAATTCCGCTCTCGGGAGAGCTACACAAAGCAGGCGGACCTGGCGCGCGGAGGAGAGGCATTCTATGTCGTGGCAACCTATAGGGAGGGCGGGGCAGTCGCCGGCATGTTGCTTGTGTCATTATATAAACATGCGGCATATGATAGTTCAGTTGCGATCGATCCGGACTTTGCCGATCGGTATGTCAGTCATCTCTTGAAGTGGAGAGCGATAGAAGAACTGCAAAAGAGACACATCCCGACCTATGAATTAGGGCCGAAGGCCGACCTCGCGTCGGCGACGCAAAAAGAACTCGGCATCACGCACTTTAAAGAAGGGTGGTCGCGCGGCCATATGCGGACGACCTGGGGAATGGAGCGGTAGATGACGTGCGTACGAGCGTCGCGCATATCCGGTGCATCTGCGCTTTGGAGATCCCTTGGTGACAAGGCACGATGAGCGAAGGGGCATAGCGCGGGGCGAACATATTCCGGTGTACGTCGAAATGGTAGAGAGCGCTCTCTATGCCCTGTTCGGCAAGCGCCCGTATGAGGTATGCAAGCTGATCGTAGTCCGTAAAGTAAGGTATGAAGAACGGTACGATATCACTGTTGTCTTCCATACTCTTCGGATACGCGGGCGTACCGGCGAAGTAGCTTTTGAAGATAGCGAGATTTCTCTTACGTATCTCAATCTGACACAAAAACTCGTCGAGTGTTTTTGGAAAGAGGTGACACACCCTCTCATTGGGATTCGGGAAATATATGAATTGACTATAGGAGACCGTAAGCAGATGATTCGCTATGCGCCGTACCCATGGCCATACCGTCGAGGTATCAAATACCGGCGGGAGGAGTGCCAGCGTTGAAACGCATCGCCACACGAACGTATCCTGCTTCCGCAGATATGCGTGTGCAAAGTCGAGTATCTCTTTATCCTTGGTTACGAGACAGCCACCCAGAATCGTCTGGAACGCCTTCGGGAACGTGAAGATTGCGGCGTCGCCGAAACTCCCTACCCTCTGCCCACGGTACGTTGAGCCGAAGGAAGCCGCCGAGTCTTCTATGACCAGTAGGTTATGCGTGCGTGCAAGTGCCATAACTTTGTCCATGTTCTGTGGGTAACCGAATTGATGGACGAGCAGTATCGCTTTTGTCGCGGGCGAAACGTGGAGAGTAGGCACGGCGCACTCAGTTATGGTGTTCAATACGCACTTTGACATATAGGGAGGCACCAGCACTTCATCGGTCCGCTTGAACCCTTTTGCTGCGAGCGTGAGGTAGAGGCCCGTACGCGCGGCATTCAGCACGACGACCGGCTTGCCGAAATACTCGCGGAGTATTGATTCTACGCGGGTGATATCACGCCTACTCGCCCAGAGAAGCTTGTACAGTTCGTGCGGCGGCAACGATTGATAATGGGTAATCATATCTTCCTATTCTTTTTCTGCGATGATATCTTCGCGAGTAAAACAGAAAGCCAGCGTCTCAGGCAGGCGGACTCGCTGTGCAGATATATGCAGTTCCTTCAGCATCGCAGTGATTCTCTCCACGAGAGCGTTATCTATAGCGACAGTCGGGGTGTCTGTCATGGGTAATTGATGTTCCTGGCCTCCCTCTCTTCTGTCAGCCGAGACCTTTCTCTGCCATTCGACAGTGAATTTCTTGCCAAATTCTGAAGCGAGGAACGCATCCTTCATATCTTTATTCGGGATCTCGCCGATGAGCATCACCCCTTTTGGCCGCAAGAGCGCCGCCGCCTTGCGGATGAACGCCAGCACCTCTTTCTCATCGCGAAGATTATGAATCACTCCATAGATCAAGATCCGTGAAAAGGTTCCCGGCACCTCGGTCGTAAGAAAATTCCCGGGAATCAGCGTCAGCATCTCGGTATCTTTCGGTGTCCGGTTTTTTATCTGCGCGAGAAGGTTGGGATGGTCTATGCCTGTTGCCGAGTGCACGAAGAATGAGAGCGGGATGAGCAGATTGCCGGCTCCACAGCCGATCTCAAGCAGGTCGTCCTGCGGCG
>Ga0209542_10013701_pt1 | contig 13920 bp, 16 predicted proteins | sample RifCSPhighO2_01_FD_184028 | JGI IMG/M metagenome (GOLD analysis project Ga0209542, IMG submission 184028) | Soil microbial communities from Rifle, Colorado - Rifle CSP2_plank highO2_0.1 (SPAdes) (version 2) | ecosystem: Environmental > Terrestrial > Deep subsurface > Rock core/Sediment ...
TTCATCTAGTTTCTTGGCCCTTATTCCTAAAATTAAAAGCTCCCTTATTAGCTTAGATTTATCACTATCATTAAGAGTCGCAATTCTCTCTATTTCCTTATCAATCCCTGCTGGAAGCCTAAAGCTTATTAATTTCTCTTTCATATTCTCTAAGTATTACATATTATATATATTGTATTATTTAAATCTTTTCTCTTTAATGCCTCGCACTCCGCTAGCGATTCACTCTCAGCAAACCGCAGGGTAAAATCATTTAACAGAAAGTTTGCAAAAATACGAAATTCTATTAAAAAACTGAATTATTCAAACTTCTCTTAACATCTTGTTTTCTTTCCATTCTTTTTAGTCTCTCTTGTTCATCTAAAGTTACCTGAATACTTAAATCAGGAAATCACAAAACCCTTCGGGTTTTAACTCCACACTAAAGTGTGGAGTTTGTTTGCGGTTTTGTGAGACCAAAGAAATCTCCTGATATTTTACTCCCATCTAAAGATGGGAGATTTCTTTAGGGTTAAAAATGAACTGCAAGCTTCCAAAGGCCATTTTATATGTCAAGAATTGAGTTTTCTAAAACTCGTTATCTCAATAATCTTTAGATTCTTGATGACCATCAAAAACTAAAAGTTTTTGAGGCTTTAGTGGTGAGATACAGAAAACTCAATTCTTGAGCATGCTCAAGAACCAGCCTTTGTCACGCCAGCCACTTTAGTGGCTGGTTCTTGACATTTCACACTTTCTAGCCAGTTTATGCTCGTATAATACAAAGATTTATAAAGTATGTTATTTATAATAATCATAGAATTAAATCTATGATAAATAAATTTGACACATAATATGGATAAAAATATAATAATGGAATACATGCGAAAAGCAAATCCCTGGTGGAGCGAGAGCTTTGCTAAAATAAATCTCGAATATAAGGAAAGGGAAATTTATGCAGAAGTAGCAAAACGCATGCGCTTAAGGATGATAATAGCCCTGACAGGATTAAGGAGAGTAGGAAAAACTACCTTAATGATGAAATTAATCTCACAGAGAATTGACGAGGGGTTTGATAAAAAGAAAATCATATATTTTTCATTTGATGATTTCTCAGAAATGCGGCTTATGGAATTGCTAGATTTATATGGGGAAATCCTTGAAAAAATAGAGGCGGATAAAGATTATCTTATTGTTTTTGATGAAATACAAAAGGTAAAGGATTGGAGTAACCAACTCAAGGTTCTTTATGACTTATATCCCAAAATAAAGTTCATTATCTCAGGCTCCGAATCATTGTTTATAAAAAAGAAATCCAAAGAGAGTCTTGCAGGAAGAATATTTGAGTTTAAGATTAATCCTCTAAATTTTGCTGAATTCTTAAAATTTAAGGAAGTGAATATAAAGAATATATTTATTCAAAAAGATAGCATTTTAAGTAATTTCAGACAGTTTTTGATTACTAATGGGTTTCCAGAGATAATTGATTATAATGAGGAGGATATAAGAAAATACATAAAAGAGGGCATTATTGACAAAATAATTTACAGCGACTTTGTCCAGGTATTTGAAATAAGAAACACAGATATTATAAAATCAATTTTTGACATTATTTATAACGATCCTGGGCAGATAATAGAGATTCAGGAATTATCCAAGGAGCTGGGAATCTCAAGAGGCATATTGTCAAATTATCTTGAATATCTCCAAGAAGCCTTTCTGATCAAGAAGCTATACAATTACTCAAAAAATGCAAGAAAAACCCAAAGAAGACTTAAGAAATTCTACCCTGCTCTTGTCAATCCACTTTTAATAAAGGATAATTTTGGTAAGGTATTTGAGCAATTCGTTGCTAATCAGTTAGATGCGGAATATTTTTGGAGAGATTCCTTCAAAAATGAAGTCGATATCATAAAACTAGACCCTCTGACAGCAATAGAAATAAAATCCGGAGAGATAAAGTTAAAAGACCTTGTCTCTCTTAAGCAGTTTATTAAAAAATACAAGCCGAAAAATGCGTTTGTTATATCCTTTAATGTCGAAAAAGAAATAGAGGGCATAAAAGTTATCCCATTTTACAAATATTTGATTGAATTAGGCAAACCTAAGTCTAGCCAATAGCCAATGGCATGTTATGGATCAACTGACAAAAACATCACAGGATTGAGTCAGTTATCCAGACAGAGAACTGAATACAAAGGGTCACACAATTAATTCAGCTCTGTATCCAGATAAAAGATTCTATACAAAATGTGAATTTTCTATACCTCTCACAGAAATTCTGGAAAAATATATGCTACAATTACCAAAATTCACGATGAATCATGCGGAAACTCAAAATGCCCATCATCACTTTTAGAATTTGTCCTTCCAAAGCTAGGCCTAATCAATATCCCCCCACTTAGCACATCATCAAGTGCATCATAAGCTTGTGAATATGTAATCTCTCCAGGGTTCTCAGGGAATTTTGCCCTCCATTTGTCGGCCAGTCCCTTGTCCTGATAATTCTCCATTACAATTTTATAAGCTTCATCAATGCTCAATCTTCCCATTATTAAATAAGACAATCAGTCTTTAAATAATTTTCTCCAATTAGGGTATGTAGTATCCAGAAATTATTGCACCCCTATCTGGAACGCTATTTTGTGTGATTGAACACAATAATTACGATAAGCAAGAAGCTTTAGCCTTCTTGCGTATGGTTAGGCTAAAAGAGAGGAAATTAGAATGGGCTTTCAAACAAAAAGACAATGGAATAGCAAACAAAGAATTATTAATCGAAGCTGTCAAGAACCAGCCACTAAAGTGGCTGGCGTGACAAAGGCTGGTTCTTGAGCATGCTCAAGAATTGAGTTTTCTGTATCTCACCACTAAAGTAACGAGTTTTAGAAAACTCAATTCTTGACATATAAAATTTAGATACGAACATAGAAAGCAAGATATTTCCTTTTTCGATGCAGTAGGCTACATATTTGCACTAAAGAATGGATATCAGTTTGTCACAGGAGACAAAGAATTTGAAAATCTCCCAAACGTGGATTTTAAGAAGAAATAAGTTCAACTCCTTATTAACCACTTCAACAATTTTTTATCTGAAATATGCTTATCCTTGTCATCAATATCTCTCATGAAATCCTCAGGCTTTTCTCCCCAATATCTCTTTACCAATGCAAAAACTTTGTTTTTGACAGGAGACCTAATGCTATTATAGTCTTCCAACTTGCACAAGTTCTCATATACCCAGAAGAACCATCTTTTCCCTTCTTCCTTGCTTTGCTCAACTATTTCATTATAAAGGATATTATAATCAATTTCTCCCTGCATAATCTTATCACAATCTGCGAGATCGCCTTCTCTTGAAGTCATCATCTTGAACAGGAATATATCTTCATTTGAAACAAGATAAACTTCTAACTTGTTATATGTCTTATATTTCCTGGACCTTCGAATCATTCCTTCAGTTAAAAAAAGCATTTTTCCAACCTGCTTAAGAAAAACATCAATTCTGGAATCTTCTTTCATATAAACTGCAAGGGCAGTAAGATAAAACTCAGTTTCTCTCTCAGTCATTAACTGAAAACCATTCTCCCTCATAGATTCATCAAAAGTATCAAAATCTTCCTGGCTTGCAACAATGATATCAATATCTTTTGTTCTATCTTTTATGCCCTTGAACGAGAGAGCGCATCCTCCAATCATGTAGATACTTATAGGTTTCTTGACTTTCTTTCCAACATTTACAAGAAGACTTTCCAATTCAGATTTAGTAAACATCGTACACCTCATACATATGTGCAATTCTTATAAAATCTCTCCTATCAAATACAGGCAGGCCTTCGAGCCTAACCTTCTCTTCTTTTGCCCCTATAAGTTTTACAAAATTATTGAACATGGAGTATTTGCCATATTTCATAGCAATAGACATGACTTTACCATAATTAAGCTTGTTCTTCAGATAAAAAGCAAGGGCTAAATGGAGAGTTCGAGGATCTTCAACCTCAAATAAAGAGTGTACGAATACTTCTTCCTTGGAGAGGTCTTTCTTAGGAATGATGCATAATGCAGAGATAACACCTACAGACACCTTATATTCTTTATAAGTATACATCCCAGTCACACTTCCCTTAAGACTTTTTTCTTCCTTTACCTCAAATAAAATCTCCTCATTATATCTCCATCTCACCCTGCCGTCAATATTAGAATAATTCTTATAGGCTAGAATAAACTCCTTTAGCAATGGCCAGGCTTTTTCATTAATAGTGTAGAGGTTTTTATCTCTCTTAAGAATACCTCTATTCCTAAAAGAAGGCCTATATCTCTCAATAGTATGCTTTGAGAGGCCACTTAGTTTCATCGCAGAGGGTATGCTCATCCAGTCCTCACTTACAGCAGCCAAAAACAATAGTCTTCCCTCAGTCAACACATTATCAAGGCGTATCCCTGAAAATTCAAAGAATATTTCTCTCAACTTTTGGGCATATAATGTGGGGGCAATCTCTATAATTAACCTACTGCCCTTTATTGTATAATTACTCTTCTTTACTACAAATCCCTCTTTTTCAAGCTCATTAATGACATTATCAGCCCATTTTATTGACTTTTGCATATTCTTTGCTATCTTTGCTATTGTGTTTTCGCCCAGCATTACAGATTCAAAGGCTTTAAGCATAGGTTTAGTTAATTTCATATAATTGTATTAATACAAGATTAGTATTTAAATATTCCTGTTTTAATACAAAAATATGACATCCTCCCTGCCCTAAAGGTTTTTTGCTTCGCAAAAAACCTGCCTTCGGCAGAGCGGGGTTTCCCACGCGCCACCTTCGCGGCGATTACCACAATACGCGGACCTTCCTTTCAATATTTGCAATGCATACGAAAGAGCCATGTTTAATGGCAGTTCTACTTCGCAATGCACGTGTTCAGGTAAAACTCCGAGCACGACAATTTTTATCCCATGCTCTGATGCTGCTCTTCTAATACAAGTACCCATAAAATTGCAGTACTCTTCCTTGCCAAACATTTTATACCTGTACTTTGAGCACCATTCAAAGTGCCAAATCGATATTCCTACGCTGTACGCCCTCCTTTCATATTCTTGATAGCTCTCGCTAAGTTGTGTTTGTTCCATTTTATCCTCCTCGCGAAGCGCGTTGTCGCGCTCCGCAAAGTTTATTTGCGAGAAAGCTCTAGCTACATCAAACAATCATGTAGTGAACTAGAGACAAGCTCACTGTTCCATAATCATTTAGAAATAATCTACTAAGCTGGGAGGCGACGCTCCAGCTTAAAAGCTGGAGATATCTTCTTAATTATTTTTTTCGGTTATCGTCTAGGCTTTATAGTTTCCATTACACGGTTGTTTCATTCTCCTTAACGCACGACTAAAAAATAATTTTGCTTACATCTAATTTTTATAAGCTAGTGTAAAATTCATGGCTATCTCATGGAGGAGTTATATCCGGTAATTTATTCTTTTGTTTTAAAGCGATTTAAAATAGAGAAAGCATTAATTTCATGTTTCCTGAGAGCAAACGTATTGCTTGTTTTATGCAAGGGTATCCTTTTTTCCTAAGAACGTTTATCACAAACGTTCTTAAAAGAGATATATTTTGAGGAGCATTTCCAGTTCGGATTCTTGAACGGTCTTCGTTAAGAGTTACATCCTTTACGTAATGCAGAGAGTTTTCTATTCTCCAATGCTGCCTTATGCCTTTGTTAAAGAACCCCGCGTCCTCGTCTAAATTGGCAATAAAATAAGCAATCTCTTCTGACTCTTTGCCCTTGGTTTTAACAGTTCTCTTTACCTTGATAATATATTTTAGATCATCCCACGAATGCTTCAAATCCAATCCTTCTTTGTAAACACACACCTCTCTTTTTTCTAGCCTTCCCCTATTTTTTTCTTCAGTCACATCTGAAGAAACAACCGGAAAATACCTGCAGATAAATTTAACTTTCTTTAGTAACGCTTTTTGATTTTCTTTTACGTCTAAGACGTAAAAGCTGTCTTTTTCTATAATCTTTTTCACGGTTTTCTTCTGGCAATGCATCGCATCCATTCTATAGATGACTTTTTGAACAGGAAATTTTTCAATTAACTCCTGCACCTTTGGTATTTCATTACTCTTATCATCTACCTTTCCCATTGAGAATACTTGTTTCTTTTCTATGCAAAACAAAGAAACAAGATTAACAAACTTATGTTTATTTTCTGTGCCCTTAATGGCTTTCCCATCAAGGGAAATCCATTCTTTCTCTTTGATTTCGATGTGGGCTAAAGCCCATTTCTCAAATAAGACGCATAATTCATCAAAATTAATGCTTTTCAGCACTCTTCTTACAGTCGAAAAGGACGGAAGCCTGTTCTTTTTTGGCTTAAACATCTTAATTAGCTCTTGTTGATTCTTCTTGATAAAATCCCCAATAGCATGATATCCGTCATAACCACTCATGATGGATAAGATAACAAGAATAACAACCAGTTTTAAGTGATGTCTTTTACCTTGCTGTCTTCGAGCATCTGTTAACTTTGAGAGTTCTTTATACAGATTAAAGAGGTCTTCTTTTTCTATCTTGCTTTTCATGTGCTCTTTTTTAACGTTCTTTAAAGAACGTTAAAGCTTATAAACTTATGGATATCTTAGATATTATGAGAAGAGTGTTAATGATTTATGAGATACCTGAAGGCAATAGTGTGCTAAGAATACAGTTTAATAGAAAATTATTTGAATACAATGTGCAGACCAATGGGGGGAGAAGCAAAACAAAGACTAAAGGCATTCTATCGAGATATGAAAAGCCTGTTCGCTCTTGTGTTATTTTTGAGAAGATCTATTTAGAAAAAGTTAAGAAATTATGCAAGGAATTTAAGATCAAGCCTAATTTCTATTATGTGATAAAGCTAGAATGAAACAGCCGTGACAGTTTCTGTATATGAATTAAATCAGCTTACAAACCGCAGTTACCTCATGTCTGAGGAAGGGGTGTTGAGAGGTATGAGGGGATAATTATGCCCTGAATTACAGGACTGCCCAAAGCACTAACTTGTTTTCTTAGATTTGGCTTTCTTGCTCTCTTTTTTATTGACTTTCTTCTGCTCTGATTTCTTTTCAGGGATTGGCGGAACGCCTGCTGCCTGAGGGGGATTTTGCTTGAACAAATGCGGAGCAACTTCCTTAAGTTTATTCGACAGAATAGTGTTTTCGCCCATAAGTGTCTTAGTAATATTATCATATTCGTGCAGCCTCCCCACTAAAAAGTTGCCGAGTTCATTGAGCTTATCAAGTGATAAAGAAAAGCCTTTGGGAGAGATTACCTCTATATTAGCAGGGAAATAAGAGAAGATGATGGCAAAATAATTCTCTACTGAATCCAGTTCTGCAAGTATCTCGGCAAATGCCGTATAGAGCTCCTTGGACTCCTTTAAGGGGACTGAATTATGCAGGGTCTTTTCCAATATTTTGATGCCTTTCTCGCCGCCAATTTTATCAACTAGGCTCTGAAGAGTCTGATAAACATGCTCTGGAGGTTTGCCCATTATTTCCAATATAAACTGAACCTGCATCTTTTCCATAATTAAATTGATGATATCTATCTTTTAAATCTTGCCTCTTTTTTGTTTAGCAGGAAGAATAGGATAAAGAAAAGGAACAAGGGAAACAATACAAAAGCAAGAAGGTTTATCTTCCCCTGGATTGAGAGGGCTTGCTGAACATGCCCTTTCTGACTTTCTATTCTCCGAGAATTTAGAAGGAGAATCTCATTATTGTCACTTATTTTCATATCTTCTTTCACTGCGCCATGTCCAGAAGAAAGCGCTTTGGAAGAGGGGGGCAATTCAGGAGCCTTTAAAGCAAGGCTTTCTCCCTTATCTGCCTCTGCAGGCTCACTTTCCTGCTCTAAAGGGCTGCTTTTTCCCTCGGGGATGCTTTCCAAGATTATCAGGCTGATATTGTTGCACATGCTTTCCTTGAACACTTTCTTGCCTTCTCGCAATTTTACACAGACGTTTAAATTTTCCCCAGGTTTAGTTATTCTTAAAGTGTACTCTGATTGGGAAGAGAAACTATTAGGAAGATAATAAAATGAACTCCTCCATCCAGCTATTCCGTAAGTCTCTGAATATATTTTAGAGTCCCTATCCTGGACTGAAATCTTTATGTCCAACACTTCGTCTGACTCGTAACTTATCTTAACTGAAAAATTTTCGTTGAGTGGTGCATCTGAGGGAGATTCCAACAGTATTTCCTGGGCAGATACTGACTGAAGAAGCAGACCCATACTAATAACCATAAGAATCGTAATGGACAATCCGGCCTTCTTCGTCAAATATATAGGCTGAGTCTCGATCATTGTTCCATACTCCTGCTGAATTCTGCCAGAATAAATCGGTAACATTTTCTTTTCCTTTTCCTGAATGAAGCCTTATATCTAAGAAAGTTGCATTGAAGTAATAAATTTTTCTACTCTCGTCTTTTAGATACCATCGAGCAGTGCTGATGTTGCACTTATTAATCAGTCGTATTACTTCTTCTTTCTCATTTATGTTTGATTTTATGCACCCGAGATGAGGAGAATGTGTCCATATGCCTTTGCCCTCCTGGACTGCTTCTCTTTCTGCCCTCGCAAAGACCTGCAGCTCTGAGCTGTCCACAAGAAATTTAGAGGCTAGCCCTTCTGAAACTAGCTTCAGGTTGATATACTCCTGAGAATAAACCCTTGCTAAATGCCTATCATATTTATCTGCTCCTAAATTTTCAATTTCCAAAGTCTGATTTTGGAATTCTTCTAGAAAAGCCTTGGAGAGGCCGGCTCCGGGAGTATTCTTCTCAGGGGCATTTATATTTGCAAGCCTGAATGTCCTCCCATCTTTAGACTCGAATGTATCTCCATCTATCACTCTTCCCAAAACAATCAGCTCTGTTCTTTCGCTCTCAAACAATAAAGAAAAAAAGTAAAACATATTGGCAAATAATAGAGTTAATAAAATGGACAATATCAAGGCAGATTTTTTATTCAAGTCTTACAACCTCTTTCCTGCATTGAAGGGAATCTATAAATCTCCTTAGATTTTCCTTATCGAGCTCTAAAGTTGCAGTATTGATATTGGGATGGAACCCTGTCTTTTCAGCATGATAGACTTCTTCATCCAGAATAAGGCAAGTTTTAGTCGAGTAGATTATGCCGAATAATGATACGCTTCCCGGCGTTAGATTCAGTTCAACTTTCAATTCTTCAGGCGTGCCAAACCTTAATTTCCGGATATGCAAATACTTCTCAAGAAACCGAATATCCAGCCTCTTTTCCGCAGGGAGACAGACTAAATAGAAATCTCCCTTCTCGCCCTTAAGAAAGAGATTCTTTGTATGCAGATAAGAATACTCTTTTATCACTTTTTTTGATTCTTCTACTGTAAAAACTGCGGGATGATTATGCTGCTTATAGGCTATGCCTTTTTCTTCCAAGTAATCTTTAAGCTTTTTATCCATGACCTAAGGTCTACTGCTGGATTAATATATTTTTTTACTTGAGTTTGCCACTTGCGAACTCAGTATAATGCCTACTTGGCTGGATGAATCAGCCAAGTGGAAGTGAGGGTGTTGGCGGAATAAACATCACTAAAATTTATAAACAGGCGAGGAATGAAAAGAACATGGAAAAAGAGATTGAGAAATATGATTTGATCATTATCGGGGCAGGAGTGGCAGGATTATCCGCGGCCATGTATGGGGCGAGGCTAGGCCTAAAGACTCTTTGCTTAGGAACAACCTCCAGTTCAGAGCTCCCTGTTGGAGGGGTGATTACAACAACAGACGTTGTTGAAAACTATCCGGGTTTCATTAAATTAAGCGGTGTTGAATTAGCTGAAGCTATTGAAAAACATGCAAGAGCATATGATTTAGTCACTATAAAGCAAGAGAAAGCGGAGGAGATAACTAAAGAAGAAGGGAAATTTATGGTTAAGACTTCTGATTCTGTATACTCTGGAAAGACGATTTTATTTGCAACAGGCACTAAATGGAAGAAACTAGAAATTCCAGGAAGCAAGGAATTTGAGAATAGAGGGGTGGCTTACTGCGCCTTGTGCGATGCTGTGCTTTATAAAAACAAGATAGTTTGTGTTGTGGGCGGTTCTGATAGTGCTGCTAAGGATGCTTTAGTTTTAGCAGAACATGCTGCAAAGGTCTACATCATCTATAGGAAGGAAAAAATCAGGGCAGAACCTATCAACATAAAGAGAATAGAGTCTAATAAGAAGATAGAGATAATCAACAATGCCAATGTCCTCGAAATAAAGGGTGATAAAGTTGTGAAATCAGTAATTCTTGACAGAGAATATAAGGGGAACAAGGAGCTTGAACTTAATGGAGTTTTCGTTGCTATTGGCCATATTGTTTTATCTGAACTAGCTGAGAAATTAGGCGTTAAATTGAATGAAAAAAAAGAGATTGTCCTAGACCATAAATCTTCTGAAACAAACATGCCTGGTGTTTTTGCAGCCGGAGACGTGGCAGACAAACCTTTCAAGCAGGCGATTACAGGTGTTGCAGAAGGCTGCACTGCGGCTTATTCTGCTTTTGAATATATTAATAAAAACGGGATCGTAGAACCTGCTTAAAAGAACCTGTCAAGGCGTAAATTTTCCGAAAGTCACGCGTGCTGCGAAAAGAATTTAAAGCATTTTTCGGTTATAATTGGGAGGCGATTCGTCGCTCAAGCGAATTCTTGAGTATAATATGGATAAAGTTAAAACAAAATTAACACTCGAGAAGGCAGTTAAAAATACTGCAGAGAGATTTCCAACCTTTCTAGGAGTATTAATTTTTGGCAGCTTTTTAACAAAAGAAAACCCCAATGATCTAGACATCATCCCAGTAATGGAGAAATATAATGGGGAATGGAATTTACAAAGTATTGATTCTGAAGGCGAATCATGTGCAGATGAACCTGACTATCAAATGTGGCTAAGACTAGAAGATTATTTCTTATCCCATTTTCCCCTTCTTCCAGAAGGAACATATATTAAAGGAAATTATAGAAAAGGCAAAGAAAGAGGAATCCATTACGAGCACCTAATAGTCCTAGAGAGTCCCAGAGCAAGTAAACAAGTGCTTGAGAGATATGGTGCGAAGTCTATAGATTTTGTTGGACCTGAAAATGTAAGGTCGAGGTTGATGGAAATTTGCTCATTGTAGGAACTTTCAAATGATGATGAGATATAGTCTTGGTGTAAACCTTTCTGGCATTTTCACTAGGTGACGAAAGCAGATTGATAGCAGACACTTTCTTTATTTTATAAATAATGTCGAGCCTAAAGGATATATTCACATGTATGGATTAGTTCTTTGATGATTAAACTAACCAAACGCCCAAATCAGAAGGTCCATAGGAATTAAGGCATTTTCTTCTCGCAAGGGGCCAAGGCGTAATTCTTCACTTCCACAAATGCAATACATGCGTCAGGAATTTTATCACAATAATTCTTTTAAATGGATGGTCTTCTGAATATTATGGAGATATCTATAGATGAAAATGATGAAGGCGTATTCTTATATATCCCGGGATTCAGATATGGAAAAGGTTTTGCTTTACCATATGGCCCTATTTCTGATGATGCCTTTGGTCTTAACCTACCTGAATATGACTCTCAAACACTTAATGAAGCAGGAGAGGGGCTGGACGAATTAAATTTGATTAAGCCTTCAACTAGTCAACTAATCCACACATTGAGTTTCATCCCACTTATACCTGATGAAAGAATACAAAATGGATTAGTTAGCATGCTTAGAACTGGAATTTTTAGTTTTGATAGATGTTTTCTTGACCCTAATAAAAATTTTTATCTAACAAAAAAGGGAAGTTATAATGAAAGAGGCCCATTTCTTAGAGGAGATTTACACTCGCAAAGAAGTCCTGACATAAGGAGATTCCCTTTAGGAAAAAAAGAGCAATATGGGAGATGGAAAAATCAAAAAATAGATGAATTTAGATATGGAAATGATGAAATATTTGATTTTCTTATTGGTCAAGAAGGAATCGAAGATTTGAAAGCTTTTCTTTCGTATTCTGCTACAAGCGTATTGAAATCTCATCAGCCAAGAGGCAATTCTGACCAGGAATTAGATGGCGACATCGCAGTCCAATTAGTTGAATGCCTTATTGGGGGCTTGCCCCCATATTATAATTACTTTCAACCAAACGAGGTTGAGTCCCGTTTAGTAATGGATGAGCCTGACTGTTACATAGGAAATAGTGTTGAAGGGCAAATATTTTTTAAAGGGGAAAAGAGGCAAAATTTTAAAAGAAACGATGATCCTGACTATATACCTCAACTTGACGCAAATGCTGCTGTAATTCTCAATGTTGATTTTTATAAAGATTCTCCAGAAGAGGCACGAGGATGCTATTCCTTAGGAATAATTAGATAAAGCACTTATAGACTTAACTTCGCCACTTACGTGGCTCGTTAGAAAAGTTAGCTATTCAGTCAAGAATGAATCTCGCCTGAATAGAATTTTGACTGAATTTATTTCAGTCAAAATTCCAATCAACTGACGAAGTCAGGTTATAGAGGTTAATCTATAGCTGAAGAGGATCTTGTTCAACTTTTAAGGTCTTTGGCTATAACTGGAATAGTTTTGTATCTCCCTTTGGTCCAGCTGCCTAAGTTCTGAAAGGAGTTCTGGAAATATATAAATAATATCAAATAATATATCTTTCATGAAAAAGCTGGTTATTTTAATAGTTTTATTATTTATTTTGGGAGGCGCTATTTTATTTTTTTTAATTGAAAAATCTGAGAGAAAAGATTCAGATGCAACTCCCAGAGCCACATGCATTAACTATGAAGCTTACAAATATGATCAAGAGATAGGTGCTTGTATTTCAAAAAATGGGATAAAAACTGAACAAAGAAGGGGTGCAAAGATTGTCGTTGATTTCTTATCGAACAAAGGTTACTCTAATCTTACCCTTACTTCAATTGAGAATTTCAGATGTTCAGGTTGTTTTAATTTTGCATTAGAGCAGCCAAATAACAAGAATATTGGAGTTACCCTCAATAACTGGGAAGTTGGAAGTTGGGGGGATGTCGTGGATAATTTATATGTATTTGAATAATTCATGGAAACATCATGAAAATCCCATTCAGTTAGTCGGAAGCTGGCTGGGACATCCTGCGATACAATCAATAAACTTATAAATACTTCCTAGCTAGGCTAGATGTAGACGAGCCGGCGCGCTAGCCCTGCGCCATTCACAAACGGGCTTCATGGTGGGCTTAAAGGAGCAAGTGATTTCGAACCTTGCAAGTCTTTTGCTGGACGTTGAGGCTTTGTCTTGTTCGATCTTGCTCCTGCCAAATGGGTCAGGCCTTGATCGGAGCAGCCCTAAACAGGATGCAAGGTGCTTACAAGGTAGCAGAGCTGAGGAAGGCAGAAGGTAGCTTGTAGGGCGAGAATGAGCAAGCTCCCCGTCTACACGAAACCTATAAAAAGCTTTTTTCCCTTTACTATATATGAATAAAAGGGGACAAATATTTCTTGCAGGGGCACTTATCCTGGTAATAGTACTGATGGGCTCAGGCATCGTATATAACTCTGCACGGGCAGTTAAAGGAGATTTGAGAGTGAGCGAACTTGCCAAGGAGATAAAATATGAAGGATTAAGAGTTATAGATTTTGGGGAGAGCAATGAAAAGACATTTGAAGAAAAAACTGATGATTTAAAAGCAATGTTGGGAGAATATGCTGCTTCAAATCCTGATTTGACTATTTTTGCATGGTTTTATTCTCCTTTAGAAGATGAGGAATCTAATCTCTTTTATGAAGCAGGCGTGGAAGGAACCCGGCCAAGCAGCCTGGATGCAGAAATAGAGTCAAATAGGAAATATGTGAAAATAACTTGGAAAGATGCAGATAGAAACATTTATTATGAGCT
>Ga0209542_10013702_pt1 | contig 13919 bp, 11 predicted proteins | sample RifCSPhighO2_01_FD_184028 | JGI IMG/M metagenome (GOLD analysis project Ga0209542, IMG submission 184028) | Soil microbial communities from Rifle, Colorado - Rifle CSP2_plank highO2_0.1 (SPAdes) (version 2) | ecosystem: Environmental > Terrestrial > Deep subsurface > Rock core/Sediment ...
TCCACAAAGCAGCAGCAGTATACCGAGCAATTGCGCAGCACAACCCGATTCTAGCGCAATACGCCGTCCCAATGGCATATAAAGTAAGATTCATGCAATGGACGAACGTGCGGGAATGTTTTTGGGAAATGGAACTGCGCACCATTCCGGAAGGCCACCCTGATTACCGCCATATCGAACAAGAAAAATTTAGATTATTCGCGCAGGTATATCCGCTCCTCGCGGAACACATGCGCGTCAATATGGGAGAATACGACTTTGCCCGCAGAGGCCAAGAGGAAAAGATACAAGAGAAATTGAAGGCGCTGGAAAAGATGGCGGTGTGATCACCCTCATTGCCGCAATTGACCCGAACAACGTAATTGGCAAGTCTGGCAAAACGCCGTGGCATATTCCGGAAGAATTAAAACTATTTAAAGAAATAACATACGGCCATGCGATTATCGTCGGCCGAAAAACGTATGAGTCTATCGGACATACATTACCAGGTAGAAGAATGTTTGTGTTGTCGCGAACGGTTCCCCTCCTTACGAAGGAGGGGTTAGGGGAGGTTAGTCGCGACGCCGTACCCCCTCTAACTCCCCCTTCTAAAGGGGGAGAAATTACGTTCTGCTCCTCCATTCAAGACGCGCTCGAAAAAACAAAACAAGAACGTTCGGTATTTGTTATAGGCGGCGGCCAGGTGTATGCTCAAATGATGCCGTTCGCACACGAAATGCGCATCTCGCACCTTCACGCGGAATATCCAGGAGATGTATATTTTCCCCACGTCCCTCTTCAGGTGTGGCAGGAATTATCTCGAATTGAATACCCGCTTTTTACCCATATTCATTACGTACGCAATGACAACACCCCTGCAAAAAACTGATGCAAAAGTATTTCGATTAATCCAAAAAGAAGAAAAGCGCCAGCAGGAAACTCTTTCTATGATACCGTCGGAAAATTGGTTTTCTCCATCTGTTCGAGAAGCAGTGGGTTCCGTTTTTTCTCATAAATATGCAGAAGGAAATATCGGATCTAGATATTATGAAGGAACAGATATTGTAGACGAATTAGAAACTCTTGCAATCGACCGAGCGAAAAAAGCATTCAATCTTCTAAGGTCATGGGGCGTAAACGTACAGGCACTTTCCGGAAGCAGCGCCAACCTTGCAGTGTATCTTGCACTCCTGCAACCTGGGGACACCATCTTGGCTATGTACTTGCCTGATGGCGGGCATTTATCGCATGGGTGGTCGTTTGAACCCGATGCGAAGAAGCGAGAAAAAGAAGTGAAATCAGGCTTGCTTGTATACACCGGCGGAAGCAAAAAAGTGAATATCACTTCGCTTCTGTATAATCCGGTTCAATATAAGACAGATCCGGACACATCACAGTTCAATTACAAGGAAATCGAAAAAATCGCACTGAAATATAAGCCAAAACTTATTATCACCGGAGGCACCGCATACCCGCGCATCATCAATCATCGCAAAATAAAAGCGATTGCGAAAAAAATCGGTGCGTTCTATATGGCAGACGTCGCCCACGAAGCGGGCTTAATAGCAGGCGGAGCGTTCCCTTCTCCTGTCGGAATCGCAGACGTAGTAACAATGACGACGCACAAAACGCTCCGCTCCGGGCGAGGCGCCATTATTCTTGCAAAACAAGATTTGATCGAAAAAATTAACCGAGCAATTCTGCCTGGCTTACAGGGCGGCCCGCACAACCATAATATTGCGGGAATCTGCGTGGGCTTAGGAGAAGCTGCAAAGCCTGCATTTAAAAAATATGCGGCGCAAATCATAAAAAATACCTCTGCACTGGCAGATGCGCTGAAAGCTCAAGAATTCAAATTAGTGACAGACGGATCTGACAAGCATTTCGTTCTTATTGATTTATCGCAAGAGCCCATACTTGGCAGACCGTTCGCGCGAATTCTGGCGCATGCGGGAATTACTACTAATTACTCTACAATGCCGTGGGATGCTCGGCCTCCTCGCAACCCATCAGCACTGCGCCTTGGCACTCCCGTGCTTACAACTCGCGGAATGAAAGAAAAAGAAATGGCGCAAGTTGCACAATGGATTAGAGAAGCAATGAATATCGCAGAGCCGTGGAAAGAACTTTCGTTCGAAAAATTAGAGCAGGAAGTTATCAAATCAAAAGACGTAAAACAAATTGCAAAAGAAGTAAAAGACCTTTGCAAAAAGTTTCCGCTGCACTAATATAGCGTCATGGCCTACTTCATGACCCAGTGGTATATATTCCACGATCTTACCGATCAGGAGGTTTTGGATATCCAAAAAAATCTAAGAGAAATCGGTGCGCAGCATGACATGAACGGCCTTATCTTGCTTGCCAGCGAAGGATGTAATGGAACAGTTGCAGGAACAGCAGAAGCCATTGAAACTATTCGGGCATATCTCACCGAGCAATTTGCTGCTATATCTTTTCAAGATTGGACGAGCGACGTAAGGCCGTTTAAGAGGTTTAAAGTAGATATTCGAAAAGAAATCGTTGCATTAAAACATGAGGGAATTCTCCCAAGCGGCAACTCAAAGCATATTAGCCCGAAACAATTTCACGAGATGATCCAGCGCGAAGATGTAACGGTACTAGATACGCGCAACGCATACGAAACAAACATAGGAACATTTGAAAACGCTATCGACCCGAAACTGAATTCATTTCATGAATTCCCGAACTACGTAGAGCAAAGCAATATACCAAAAGACAAGCCCGTGCTTATGTACTGCACGAGCGGCATCAGATGCGAAAAAGCGTCGGAAGAAATGGCACATCAAGGGTACAAAGAGATATATCAGCTCGACGGCGGTATTACGAATTATTTAAAAGAGTATCCGGAAGGAAAATGGAATGGCGAATGCTTCGTATTCGATCATCGCGTTGCCCTTGATTCCGCGCTCCTGCCAAGCAAGCGGTACAGCCTCTGCCCAAAGTGCGGAAACCCTGGCGACGTGAAAACCGCATGCACAGCATGCAATGCGCAATGCAAACTATGCGCCGATTGCCTCAAACAAGCCCCTCCAGCATGTTCCAAGCGATGCCGCCACGAACTCACCCAAAACGCATTTGACAAGAGTGGAAAATAGGAGTATACTTATGGGAGTTTGAGGATCTCTTCAGTCTGCTTTAAGAAAGGAAGTCGAGGTGCGTAATGAGAATTTATGTTCATCGATGTACATGCGAGCGGTGCCAGGCGGCCCAAATGGATTTGAATGATGCGGAAACTCCATTTGCGTTCGCTACGCTGCAATCGCCATGGCGACCATTGCCCCAATGGCAACAACTGGCTGCCACTCGCGGCGATGAACTACAGGAACGGGACAGGCGACCCTGCCCCACGCACGCAGGGCTTTCAATAGCCCACTAACATCAACACGCAACACAAAACAAAGGAGAACACATTGGAACCCTCTTACTAACAACCCCGGAAGCACACGTGCTTGCCGGGGTTTCACTTTTTACTCACTTCCAGGATTTTTCAATTTCCGCTTTTACCAGAGACGGGGAAACTTTGATAGCCTTCTCAAGAATCGTATGCTTTGCGTTCTCCGTTTTTGCGTTCCTGTACTTTCCCCGCAACTGGGCAAGCTTGTGTTTTCTTCGCTGCCTGATCTTCTGTTCTGTTGTTCGTGGTTGAGACATTTCCCTATAATACGCAGGCTCGCACAATTTTGTCAATATCGTGCGCTGAAGCCGCCCCTGCAACTATGTTTCCGATTCCTTCGCACAGCGGAGCATGCACCTTTTTTTGCTGCAGCAATTCCAGCATCTGCGGAAGAGAGCTTGCCCCCTCACTGACCGTAATGCACTCCCCTGACTGCACAATTTCATGCCCCACTTTGCAGTTTCTGGAATGAGGAGAAAACCCAGTAGCAATCAAATCGGCTAACCCCGCCCCAGTGAGCGCTGTTTTTTCATTCCCGCCGAACGCAATAATGATAGCAATCATTTCTTGCACTGCAACGCGCACAAACCATCCGCGAAAGTTGCTCCCAAGCACCATTGCCTCTACCATTCCTAAACCAATCGAATAAATATTCTTCAACACCCCGGCCAGCGCAACGCCATGCATATCAGAAGAATATTCTAACTCGAGAAGCGTTCCAGAAAACAGGGTTGCAACACGATCATACGCACTGCGATCCGCAACAGCCAGCACAGTAAACGCAGGAAGCCCTTGCGTAATTTCCGCTGCAAGCATCGGACCATGCATCAGCGCAGCATGCGCATCGCCCCCAAATACATCAATCAAAACTTCATCGCTCGTTTTTAGAGTACGCTCTTCTATCCCCTTCGTAGGAGAAATAATCACGGTATCAGAAGAAATAAACGGCAGCACCGATTGCGCTGCTTCGCTCAACGCCCACGAATTAACGCACAGAAAAACTATTTCCGCATCGCGCACCGTCTCCTCTAGGGAGAGCATGCCAGGCACGCGCGCAGCATCAATATCCCACAGCGCAATTGCAACATCCACTTGAGCGCGCAGCATGCCACAGATAGCCATGCCGAAGTTACCTGCCCCTATAATCGCTACCTTGTGCATATATTGCATACTACTATAAACTGGAATAATGCATAAAGGATTTGTGGCAATCTCATTTATCGGCCTTGCAGTGGCAGGATATCTGTTCATTATCTATACTTCCCCTATTCCCGTCACTTGTATTGCCGGGGAAGGGTGCAAAGCAGTACAGGCAAGCCGTTATTCCTCATTTTTCGGCATCCCCACTCCCGCGTACGGAATCGCATATTACCTCGCATTAGGCATTCTCGGAGCACTATGGACCCCGAATTGGACAAAACAATTCCGGCTCATGCTCGTGATCCTTACTTCCAGCGGACTGGCCGTTTCTGTATTCCTTTCCTACTTAGAAGCATACGTAGTGCAAGCCTGGTGCTCGTGGTGCATATCTAGTGCCATATTAACTATTATTGCATTTGCCCTTACTTGGAAGGTAGTATCTACATATGACACTCACATCTGACGCAAAATTTGTTATCGGAATTTTACTTGCCACATGCATTGTTATCGGTGCCGGCGCATGGCTCACGCAACTGCGCGCAAAACCTGCACCAGCACAATCCGTTCCTGCATCGCTCGCAGATCGCCTCGTACGATCTGATTCCGCAACAAGCGGCCCCGCCGATGCAAAAGTTACGGTAGTAGAATTCGGCGATTTCCAATGTCCCGCTTGCGGATCGCTTCACCCTGCGCTCAAACAAGCAATGCAAGACTATCAAGAACAGTCGGTACGGTTCGTATTTCGAAATTATCCTCTTTCCCAACATTCCTTCGCTTCGCTTGCAGCAGAAGCTGCATTATTTGCCCAAGCGCAGGGAAAGTTTTGGGAGTATCACGACATTTTATTTGAGCACCAAAACAACTTAGCACAGTCCGATTTAGAAAATTATGCGAAGCAGCTCGGGTTCGACGAGAATGCGTTTTCCGACGCGCTCAACAATCACACATACAAAGGCATCATTGACCGCGATCTGGCAGACGGCGCAGCTTTAAAGCTCGACCACACTCCGACCGTTTTCATTAATGGTATCGAATACACTGGTAAATATTCTGTATCAGAATTATCTGTAGCAATTGACGCGGAGCTGCAAAAATAGGAGGGATGTTCCCCTCTCCTCAGTAGATCCTGAATCAAGTTCAGGATGACAACTTCGTTGTCACTTTATCTGCACCACGTACGCTTTGCCATCCGTAAAGAACGCGTCGCCGGTGAAATTCTTCCCGAGCGTAGGAGGCACAAACTGTACGCTAGTATACGACAAATCACTTCCTCCTTGCACTAAATCTTGCAGCAGCACTGCCCGCTCATCATCGATATTCGGACTAATTGCATGAGTAATAAACCACTTAATATGCAAATCTAGGCTGGCTGTACCTACATACACCCGATCTCCGCTGTCTGTTACATATGGCGTACGCCAAAAGCGAGCATGGTGGCGCTCCCTGATATTATCTTTGCTCGTAGGCTTTTCAAACGCAAAATCATTTACTTCCTGATTCCAAAATGACGGTGTTATAGGAGCCGTGGGATATGATTTTCCCGTAAGCTCCGCTATAACCAATCGCATACCAGACCGAACGCTTAGCTGCTCCGCATGATACCATCCTGCGCGCGCAAAGGCATCTACGAATACTTGTTCTCTTGGGGCTGTAATAATAAAGGAGATAGGCTCTTGCCTGTTCCCGGGCAGCGTTTCTGTATATTGCGGCGACCCGTCAGAAAAAATATCGAGCGCATGTTTCGTGGTAATGGATGATGTTTGGAATACCGGGGGCGCAGCAAGCAAGCCCGCGATGGAATCATGGCCTACTACAATAAAATAGCCCACAAAGCCTATGAGACACATACCCGTGCCCGCCAAAGCAAATGAGTGCGATTGCACGCGCACTGCAAACGCGTGATTGCGCTTTGTATGAGAAATCCATTCCGCCAGGCTGATACCGACAATAAGCCACATAAACCCAAGCAAATATCCGCCCCACACATCAGAAAAATAATGAACGCCCACGTATAATCGGGAAAGACCGATCAGGAAGATAACAGTAAGTCCGAAACACGCAATGTAGATTTTATTTCTCCACCTTCTGGCATACCGAACAGCTATGTATGTTAAAAATCCATACAGCGCAACAGCGAAAATAGAATGCCCGCTTGGAAATGAAAACGACTGCTCAGTAAATACAGCGGTTCCGCTTGGGCGCGGACGATGCAGTTCATATTTGCCGATAAGGCCTGCAATTTGACTCCCCCCAACAGTAACCCATAGAGGAACAATAAAGCGATCCTTCTGCCACACAAACAAGATAATAGAAGCGCAAATCATTGCACCGAGTGCAATCGTCCAATTGCCAAGCATCGTTACCCATAAGAAAAATGAAGTGGTCGGACCAGAACGAAATGCGTACAGCAGATTCTCCATGCGAATATCTGCACCTAGCACCACTCCTGTAGTTGCAACATTTTGCACTACTCCAAAGAACTCCAAGAGTGCATATGCAAACGCAATAGTAAGCAGCGTAAATGGCAGCCCCCAAAAAGAAGCGACACCCATACGATTGCGCAAAAAGCGAGCCGTGCGCGGATGGCGCATTTTCCATGCGACAACATCCTCATTTGCCAGCGCAGCATGCAACACCGATCGCCATACTGACTGCAAAAAACGGAATATTCTTTTGGCGCGCCGAGCAATAAAAATGGTTGCATACCACAGCGTCACCACAAACACTACTGCTACAAGCAAAAACAATCCGGCGCGCGCAGACCATTGCTCTGCGACGCGCCACGCAGCACCGAAGAAATATCCCGCATACACATGCACAAGCGACCATCCAATAGCGCTCATAATATTCCAAAAAAAGAATTGCTTGACGTCCATGCGAAACACTCCCGCAACGTATGGAATAAATGCTCGTATTCCGCCGATAAATCTTCCTAAAAATACGCTGTAATATCCATGACGCTCGAAAAACATCTTGCCTCGCGTTAAGTGCCTGGTGTTAAAAATTCGATTTGAATCTGAAAAAATAGTTGTGCCGTTCCTTCCAAGAAAAAAACTGATAGCATCGCCGAGTGTGGCCCCAACGATACAGCACAGTACCAACACCTCCGCGCTCATTTCTCCCTTAGATGCAACAAACCCTAACAGAGTGACCGCAATAGAACCGGGCACTAAAAAACCCACAAATGCCAACGCTTCCAGCAGCGACGCAAAAAAACCGAGAAGATAGCCCCAATACCCAATGTGCTCTATATACCCTATGAATTGCTCAACCCACATAGGCGAGGATTACTTAAGACGAATTGTCGGACTAATAATTTCCGATGCTTGCTTGCATGCATCGTCGCTTGCAGGACAAGACCTCGTGAACACCAGCCAGCTGTCATTCATCGCAGCGGGAACCAGCACTCCTGTTGCCCCAGGGCACGCAAAGAAATCTTCTTGCACTGCAGGAAAGTTTTTATACCCCAATAAATTCGGTATTAAAATAATTTGAAATGTTCCGATGGAGTATTTCGTCTCCGGAAGCTTTCTCATCGTATGCGCCACGTCGGGAAAATACGAAGCAGGTCGATATTTCGGTCCGCATGCCTTATAGTGCTCAAGGAGATAATTCGCATCGGCCGCGGGGCTGATTGCGTGCTGGGTAATAGTATTACTCAAGCTCCCGGTCGAAAAGAGAAAAGGCTGGGCATCATCTTTGGAAAATTTTGCACCAATATCCTCTGCCTGCGCAATAGTTGAACCGGTACGCAGTCCGTTCTTCATAGAGGCAGCTTTCCCATGGCGGAATGCCCCAAAAAAGGTGGTTATACCTAAGGCCAGCGCAATCCCAACTAAACCCAAAAAAAGTAGTTTTTTCATGTCACCAACACACTATCTTGATCCCTCTGATTCGTCAAGCCTCCGCAATATTTCCAGTATGAGGCTGTTCTGCTTTTCTACATGCCCCAGAAGCACCTTAATCTCTTTTTCTGCCTGCACATTCAGCTCGAAGTCTGCCTCTGCTCGAGCTTCTGCATGCCTGCTTTGCAAATTTTGCCCAACCATAACTAGAGGAAGCAGCACAAGCTGGAGCACATTTGATACAAACAGCCACAATACGAATCCTGGAAACGGATCAAAGCGGACGCTTGCCGGCGCATACGTATTCCATAAAATCCATAAAAACGTCCATGCGCAAATAATAAAAAAGAATCCCATACTCCCCACAAGGTTCGTAGAAATAAGCGCAAGCCTCCCAAGCACCGGTAAATTCTCATAGTGCTCGACATTTACATTGCGCACCTTAGAAACGAATTCAAAATCATCAGTATACATAAGCTGCAATGTTTTCAGTATACATCACTTTTCCTGTACAATATTTTCTTTGCAATTTCTACCAATACTACATAAGAAATAAGCAGCCCAACCAGCCACACCATAAATAAGCCCGGCAGGGGCACAAACCCAAACACATGAGCAATTGGCGTATATGGAATAATAATGGCAGCACATGCGATACCAAGCGACGTTCCGGCAAGCAGCTTGCTGGATGCGCTTTTAAAGAACGGCACTGCATGAGTACGAATGCTGAATATAATAATAGATTGCGTAAGTAGCGATTCCACAAACCAGCCCGTTTGAAACAGCGCCGCGTTTGCGTGAAAGATTTTCAGCAGCACCCCGAATGTACACACATCAATCAGCGAGCTGATAGGGCCGAATGCGATCATGTTTTTTTTCATGAAGCCGATATCCCACTTTTTCGGCGAACGGATATATTCCTCATCTACCGTATCGCTGGGTACGGCTAATTCCGAAAAATCATACAATAAATTATTCAGCAAAATTTGTATCGGCAGCATCGGCAAAAAAGGAAGGAACAACGACGCCCCAGCCATAGAAACCATGTTTCCAAAATTCGAACTGGTTCCCATCATCAAATACTTCATAATATTGCCATACGTTTTGCGCCCCTCGCGAACGCCTTCCAGCAGTACGCGCAAATCTTTTTTGAGCAATATCACATCCGCAGACTGTTTTGCAATATCCACCGCGTTATTCACAGAGATGCCGATGTCCGCAGTTTTCAATGATGGCGCGTCATTAATTCCATCACCCAAATATCCCACAACAGATTTCCGTTGTTTTAACATCAGAATAATGCGATTTTTCTGAATAGGGTTAAGCCGGGCGAATATGGTTGTTTTTTCAATCGCCACTCCAAGCACATGGTCGCTCATGCGGTCGACAGCGCTGCCAAGCACAACTCCAGAAACGGGAAGTCCGAGCTCCTCGCAAACATGGCGCGTTACCAAATCCCCATCCCCCGTTAAAATTTTTATCCCCACCCCTTGCGCCAATAATTCTTTCAGCACGCCTTTTGCAGACCGCTTGGGCGGATCATAGAATGCCATCAAGCCAAAATATGTCATCCTCGATTCATCATGTTCCGCATACGCTTCTCGAACAGGCATCGTGCGGTACGCCACTGCAAGCACACGGAATCCTTTGGAACTCAATGCGTGAAAACGGTCTAAGGCGGCGAGCTTTTGCGCGTGCGAAAGCGCACATATGGACAGCACTTCTTCCGGCGCGCCTTTCGTAATCATGATGCGCTCGCCCTTGTGAAGCACTACGACAGATAATCTTCGCCGAAAAAAATCGAAAGGCAATTCCTGAATTTTTTCATACCCGGTAGAAGAAACTTCGCCGTGCTTCAATATAGCTTCTTCCATCGGACTTTTTAACCCCGACTGAAATGTTGCGTTCAAGTATCCGAATAACAGCACCTGCTTGCTTTCTTTGCCTTTTGCATCTTCATATATCTCAAGGTCAATCCGGTTCTCCGTAAGCGTTCCTGTTTTGTCCATACAGCACACATTCATGCTACCGAAATTTACAATAGCGGGGAGATATTTTACGATCACATGCTTCTTCGACATACGAAGCGCCCCTTTTGCTAAGTTGATTGTCATAATAACAGGCAATAATTCCGGCGTAAGCCCAACTGCAAGCGCCAGCGCAAACAAAAAAGAAGTAAGTACGCTGTGATGCAAAAATGCGTTAATAAAAAAGACGAACAGCACAAGCACCAGCGTCGTTTTCATAAGCAAATATCCAAACTGCCGGACGCCTCGCTCAAACTCCGTTTCCGGTCGTTTTATTGCAACGGCATCTGCGATACTTCCCAGCTCCGTATCGGATCCTGTTTTCACAATCACGGCCCGCGCGCTCCCCGACTGCACATGCGTTCCCATAAACAAGCTGTTTTTCCGCTCCGCATACCCGATGTTCGTTCCTCGGATTGCACCTGCTATCTTTTGCTGCGGATATGACTCTCCCGTCAACACAGACTGGTCGATCATCAGCTCCTGCGCTTCCAGCACCCGCGCATCTGCAGGAATTATATCCCCCGCAGATAGCGCAATAATGTCTCCGCGCACAAGTTCCGCAATCGGAATCTCAATCTTTTTCTTTCGGCGGATCACCGTTGCCGTTACGGAAACCTTTTTCTGCAACGCCGCAGCCGCAGATTCCGCATGCCCTTCTTGCAGAACATCGATCACCACGCTTACTGAAATAATAATCGCAATAATAATAAAATTAGAAAGCTCTCCTAAAAATGCGGAAATCAAGCTTGCTAGTAGCAGAATAAGAACGAGAGGATTTTTAAACTTCAACAAAAACCGCAATGCAAGCGGAGTGCGCATATTGCGCACAAATTCGTTTTTGCCGAATTTTCTCAATCTCCTGTCCGCCTCCTCTTCCGCAAGCCCTTTTTCGGATGTCTTAAGGAGCTTCAGCAATTCTTTTTCCGATTCCTGCCAATACGCCTGAACGAGCTGTTCTTGCATAGCAGCTAAAATCCATCGGATGCTGTATCTGTATTTTCTTCAGTTTGTATGCCAGTGTTTACCGCAATGTTGAGAATCGTTGTTTTCCCCGCCGTAATAGTAATAGTTGCCGGCACTCCGGAAATTGTTCCCAAAATCTGCGGAGTCATCGTGATGAGGTATTGCCCTGCTGGAAGTTCTTGAGCAAACTCTCCTGTGGGCCCAGGAGTAATCGTGGTCGTGCTGGTAGCGTCATCCGTCTTCTGCGCCGTAATTGGACGGTCTGCAAACATCTTCAGCGATGGCTTGCACGCGTCTCCCGTTTGGCTGCTTGGGCAGAGCGGTCCGATTGACATAGCGCCTTTGAGCACTCCTAATGTAGAGGGTGTTGCACTTGCAGAGGGCGGCGGCGTTGCGCTCGGAGGGGGAATAAATGTAGGCAATGGCGTAGACGTTACTTTTGTATACAGCGGAAACGATACGGGCATTGCAACAGTGGTGGGAAAATTCGGCAAACCCGACCCGAGATTCCTTGCAAATAGCAATGTTCCATTTGCAGTATGTGGGAAAAATGCGAACGTAACCGTAAACGGTATAAAGCCGTTTACTGCCGTTTTCGCCAGCGGCTGCGCCTGCGCATATGCCAGCCCGTGACCGGTACCATCGAGCAGGCGGACAGTAAATTTCCCTCCAATATACCAGTCCGGAATCGCCTCGCCAGTAATCGTAACAGGGCTTGTAATCCCGTCCCCTTGCCGAATGTTTGTAATATGAATTTCCGGAGTTCCAAACCGATTATCTTTGGCAATCAGCGGAGTGGGAGCTGCAGTTTGAGAAGCAGTAAACGCGCATCCGCCGCTTCCGCATTGCACCCACAGCGCAATCACTAATCCGATTGCAAGCAATATTACAATGAGTCCAAACATCCGCGATCCTACGAAGGCCATGCAAAGAAGTATAGCACAGGAGAGGGTTTTGGTTTCTTATAACAAAATAAATTTCCGGAAATAAAAAAGAGGGGTGAAAACGTGTTTGGTCGTTTCAAAAAGAAACATCAACCCACTCTTTCACCCCGGGATGGCGAATAAATTGGGCTTCATTCAGAAGATCATCAATCAAATCGTCCGCCATGGATTAGAGGGTATAGCTTGCCATTCGCTCAAAAGAACAACTGCCCATTCATACCCTCTTCAGAAGATTCTATCATTGTCATGCCCGCGCATGCGGGCATCCACGTGGATTCCCGCTTTCGCAGGAATGACGATACACAACATTCTAAAGAAGAGGGGTGGGAAACAATAGATGTCGTTTCAATAGAAACAAACATGCGATCTTCCCACCCCGGGATGGCGGATATTTTTTAGGTCGTTCATAAGAACATAAGGAGCATCATCCGCCATAGATTAGAGGGTACAGTATTCCAATCATTCAATAGAATACGTCTGAACTCATACCCTCTTCAGAAGATTCTAGCTTGTCATGCCCGACCTGATCGGGCATCCACGTGGATTCCCGCCTTCGCGGGAATGACTACGTAAAATACTCTGAAGAAGAGGGGTGAAAATGCAAAAGATCGTTTCAAAAAGAAACATCCATGCTCACTTTCACCCCAGGATGGCGGACATCCTTGCGCTCGTTCAAAAAGATCAACTATCATGGTCGTCCGCCATGGATTAGAGGGTATATTTTTCCGTTCGTTCGAAAGAACAACAAAACTATCGTACCCTCTTCAGAACATTCCGCACCTCACCCTTACCAAGGGGGAGTTGGAGGGGGTCTAAGCGAAATACTCTGAAAAAGAGGGGTGGGAAACCAGCAGTGACGTTTCAAGCAAGAAACACACGGAATATCTTCCCACCCCGGGATGGCGGACACATCGCTCTCCGTTCAAAAGAACATTTTGTGTGTCATCCGCCATGAGCTAGAGAGTATACTGGATGCAGCTTTTCAAAAGAAACAACAACCCTCTCATACCCTCTTAAGAAAACTCAATACTAAGTGCTCTCAAGAAGAGGGGTGGGAAAAGAAGTGTACCGTTCAATAAGAACAATAGGAGATTTTTCCCACCCCAGGATGGCGGATATCGCCCTTTTCGTTCGAAAGAACAAAAGAAAGCTCATCCGCCATGGGATTAGAGGGTATAGTTCGAGTCTCGTTCAAATGAACTAACTAATCCTCATACCCTCTTCAGAAGATTCTAGTCACCTAAAACACTCTGAAAAAGAGGGGTGAAAACGTGTTTGGTCGTTTCAAAAAGAAACATCAACCCACTCTTTCACCCCGGGATGGCGAATAAATTGGGCTTCATTCAGAAGATCATCAATCAAATCGTCCGCCATGGATTAGAGGGTATAGCTTGCCATTCGCTCAAAAGAACAACTGCCCATTCATACCCTCTTCAGAAGATTCTATCATTGTCATGCCCGCGCATGCGGGCATCCACGTGGATTCCCGCTTTCGCAGGAATGACGATACACAACATTCTAAAGAAGAGGGGTGGGAAACAATAGATGTCGTTTCAATAGAAACAAACATGCGATCTTCCCACCCCGGGATGGCGGATATTTT
>Ga0209542_10013703_pt1 | contig 13919 bp, 24 predicted proteins | sample RifCSPhighO2_01_FD_184028 | JGI IMG/M metagenome (GOLD analysis project Ga0209542, IMG submission 184028) | Soil microbial communities from Rifle, Colorado - Rifle CSP2_plank highO2_0.1 (SPAdes) (version 2) | ecosystem: Environmental > Terrestrial > Deep subsurface > Rock core/Sediment ...
AATGAATGAAACTTTCGGGAATGTTAAGTTTGAAAACTTCAACTTTGGGGCGTTTTTCATTGCAGTCTCCGTTAAAAAGGCTAGTAGGCGCAAATCCGTGCAATGAACCAATTTCTTGAGCGTTACTTCACCAGCAAAAAGCTTTAGGCGCTCTGCCGCGTTGGAGACTGCAATTTTATACCCCTGGAGTGTGAATAAATCAATGTCATTCTCCCCGTCACCGATGATTATGGTGCTTATCCTAATGAAAATATTGAGTATTTCCGCCATTTGGAAGATTCAAAAACTCCAGTGCTTTAAACCTTTTGGTTCATAAACCTTTAAAAAACCCTCCTGATTTCTGTGGTTGCATTATGGAAGAACAGCAAAAAGAACCCCAAAAGCTCATTCATAAAATAAAGGACTTTTACGAGAAGAAGTACAAGCCGCTTTTTATCATCACAATAGCAATGCTTCTTATCGCAATGTTTCTTATAGGGTACAAATATTCCACGGAAGGCGACTTCATCAACCGTGATGTAAGCCTGAAAGGGGGAATTTCCTTTACAATCCCGATTGAAAAGGATGTTGACCATTTGGCTCTTAGGGATTTCCTGAAGTCAAAATACCCAAATAACGACGTCTTTGTAAAATCATTCAGGCAGTCTGCAGAGAGCTTTGGGCTGATTGTGGATATAGACCTGAAAGAATCGAACGAGGCCGTTATCAGGGAGGTTATCGGGCATGTATCTTCATTCATCGGCTCTGAAATCAAACAGGGGCAATACAGCTATGAATTTATAGACTCGTCATTGGGAGAATCATTTTTCAGGCAGACATTCATCGCATTGGGAATAGCATTCCTCTTTATGGGTATTGTAGTCTTTTTCTACTTTAGGACACTGGTGCCAAGCATTGCGGTTATTACGGCAGCATTCTCCGATATCATAGTAACTCTCGCAATTGTAAATCTGCTTGGAATAAGGGTTGGAACCGCAGGGCTTTCAGCATTCCTGATGCTTATTGGCTATTCAGTCAACACAGACATTTTGCTTACGACAAGGGTTCTTAAGAGAAAGGAAACTACTGAAAATGAGCGCATTTATTCTTCAATCAAAACCGGCTTCATGACCGCCGGGACCACAATGGCGGCAGTAACAGTCGGACTGCTTGTAACAGATTCCGAGGTAATCAGGCAAATCATGATTATCATCTTCATAGGCCTGATAGTTGATATGTTCAACACATGGATACAGAACGTTGGATTGCTGAGATGGTACTTAGAGAAGAAAAATGAACCAAAAGCTTAGGAAAATCTTCACAAACTGGCGCGTAATAGTAATGCTTCTGTTTATTATATTCGGAATAATATCGTTAAACCCAAGGCCATGGCGCGAGGGAGTTGCAATAAGGAGTGTTGAAGGTGATTCAGCGGCATATGAAGCGGGCATGACCTCTTCATTGGGAACAACAAGGCCGATTGACAGGGAATACATAATTTCAGTCAACAACAAGCCAATTTCCTCGGTTGATGAGTTTTATTCTGCGCTTGGAATTCTTGAGGTCAATGACAGCGTATTAATAGAAACGAACCTGAAGGTTTACAGGCCTGTTGTAAAGGAAAAATACGAAACAATAACACTGAACGAAACTGAGATTGTTGAGGTGACTAAAGAGGTATTTGTCAATAAATCGATAAATGGCACCAACAAGCTAGTTCCCGAGAATATAACTGTAAAAAAGGAAGTCCCAAAAACAAAGAAAATTCCTTTGGGTGCTGAAGACCTCGGCTTAAAGCTTTACGAATTGCCGCACACAAACCTCAAGATGGGGCTTGACCTAGAGGGAGGCACAAGGGTGCTAATCAACCCTGGTGGGAATCTTTCTTCAGAGCAATTCAGCCTTTTGCTGGAGATACTCGAGCAACGCCTTGACATTTACAAGCTTAGCGACTTGGTAATCCGCGGGGTTTCAGATTTGGAGCAGAACAGGTACATCTTAATTGAAATCGCCGGCGCTTCAGAATCAGAGGTAAGGAAACTAATCGGCTCTCAGGGAAAGTTTGAGGCAAAGATAGCAAACGAGACTGTGTTCAGGGGAGACCAGATAGAATACATCTGCAGGGACCCTTCATGCTCAGGCCTTGACCCAAGCACCGGATGCGGGCAAAGTGGAGATGCCTGGTCCTGCGGCTACAGGTTCGAGATTACAGTAAACCAGGAAGCAGCCGAAAGCCACAGGAGGATTACAGAGCATCTTGATGTGGTTGACCGCGGCGACGGTCAAGTTCTCTCGGAACAAATAGATTTCTACCTTGACGACGCAATGGTAAGGTCGTTGTTTATTTCATCAGAACTGAAGAACAGCTCCCAGCGCACCACTTCAATAACCGGCTTTGGGGAAGGGCCAACTGAGCAGGTTGCAGCCTACAACTCTCTTCAGGACATGAAACAGCTTCAGACAATACTCTCTACTGGCGTGCTTCCTGTAAAGCTTGAGATAACAAGCATAAACACAATATCCCCTGTTTTGGGGATAGAATTCCTGAAAAATGCCGTTCTTGTCGGAGTCCTTTCCATACTAACTGTAGGCATCATGGTATATCTGCGCTACAGAAAGCTTGCAGTCTCCATCCCGATTATGATAACAATGCTCTCGGAACTTGTCATCCTCCTTGGCTCGGCATCTTTGATAAATTGGAACATGAGCCTTTCTGCCATTGCTGGAATAATTATAGCAATTGGTGCGGGAGTTGACCATCAGATTGTCATCACTGATGAAACTTTAAGCGGAAAGACTGCGGCTTTGCTTACATGGAAGGAGAAAATAAAAAATGCATTTGCGATAATCATGGGCTCCTATTTTACGAATGTTGTTGCCTTAATCCCGCTAGTCTGGGCAGGTGCTGGCCTTGTTCAGGGCTTCGCTATAACAACAATCCTTGGCTTCTCGATTGGCGTGTTTATTACGCGTCCATGCTTTGCCGCAATAATTGAGATTCTGCTGAAAGAATAAATCACAAAGCTATAAATACAAAATTCCATTACCTTTCTTCATGGCAACCAAGCTTTGGGCAATAATTATCGTAATTCTTGCAACCATTCTCACCTCATCAGGCCAGCTTCTATACAAACTTGGCTCGGAAAGCCTCGATTTTGCCGCATTGAACATAAGCCCATACCTGATACTCGGGTTTATACTCTATCTCGGAGCCGGCATAATGGTCTTGTTTTCGATGAAGGGTGGTGAGCTGTCTGTAATATACCCTTTTATTGCATTAAGCTTCATCTGGGTTTCCCTGCTCTCAACCTATTTCCTGAACGAAACCATGAATACCTTCAAGTGGGTCGGGGTTGCGGTGATAATCTCAGGAATAAGCTTCATCGGGATAGGCTCAAAGGTGAGTGAAAATGCAAACTGAGCTCTGGGCAATTTTTGTGGTGCTTGTCGCCTCTATCATTGGTTCTGTAGGGGCCTTGATGATAAAGAAGGGAGCAGCAGAATTTTCCTTCCACCCGCTGAAACTCATAAAAAACTATTACGTTCTTATAGGGGCCTTCCTTTACGGCATTGGTACAATTCTCTTTATACCTGCCCTTAAGCACGGAGAATTGTCTGTCCTCTACCCATTCGTCTCAACAAGCTATATCTGGGTTAGCATCCTTTCCATGTCATTCCTCGGCGAAAAGATGAACCGCGAAAAGTGGCTTGGGATTGCCTTGATTATCGTTGGGGTTACGTTGATTGGGCTGGGGAGCTAAAGGATTTCTAACGGCAAAGAATCTGACAAAGAAAGGCAACTGGAAGATTACAATCGAGGATGAAAAAGGAAGCGTTGATTTCACCGTTCTTAAGACCCATAAGGAAAAGCACGAGCTTGTGTCAAAGATGAACATTGGGACGCATCTTAGCGCGGTGGGAAAGTGACATGCCTTAAGCTAACGGTTGTCAAGGATAAGCGATCTGGCTTGGGGGGATACTTATCAGTATACTCGTATAAATTATCGCGTGGAATTCCGAAAAGTTTTTTAATCCCATTCTCATACCCGAAACTGGGTGGTTTTATGAAATTAATAAACTTATCAAATGAGCTGTGCAAAATTTGCAAAAAACGGTTAATGATTATGAGTACTGCAACCGAGCCAACGGGCGTTGCTTATGAAGAATTTGACCATAACGACATCCCCACGATGAAGATGAAAGAAAAATACATGACTGAGTATTACTGCCCGAGATGCGATAAGAAGTACAAATCGTCTGGAACTAGAATGGCCCCTATTTGATGCGCCGAAGGCGGAAAGGGAGCGAAATTACAAAATTATTTATATTAGTGCCTTATCCTGTAGAGCAAAGCTTCATTAAAAGCGACCATCGAATGGAGCCAGATATTGGAATGGTTTCAATGTCAAAGGGTGGTTGTTAAAACACGACAAACAAACTCACATAACACGACATTTTCTACAATACACAACAAAACAACAACACCACAAAATCCCTCTCCGGGTACCTAAGAAAAGAAGCTTAGGAGGTACATATGGCAATTGTCCTTATCCTATCGTGGAAAGGGATATGCGTAGTTTTGAAGGATTAGTTTTAGAGTGCCCTTTTGGGCACTTTTTATTTAAAGCGAGCTTGGAAAACGAGCGATAAGGGCGTAAAGACCGAACTTTTTAAGTGAGGGATATTGGGATAAGAGGAACGGATTGTTCAACGCAATGCTCACTTTTGGGCTCTTGAAAACATTTAAATACTTGGATATTTCGAGTAAGATGACATAGTTAGGAACATCATTTTCAATAAAAATTTTATTGAAAATTCATGGGTTTAAAACCCCTTGCTTTAGCATGAATTGTCAATCCCGCAAAGTTGCCTATACATACGAGGCGCAATCAAAAACCTCGGCTTTTAAGCCGAGGATTGCGCCGAGTGGCAACTTTGCGTTATACGAAGAGAAACAGATATTTTTGGCGGCGGAAAACCGGGCAAGACGAAAAGACCCATTGATAAAAATATAAGGGAATTAGTTTGGACAAAATATAACGGTGCTTCTTTAGCCGGAAAATGTTATGTTTGTAGAAGACCAATAACTCATGATTATTTTCAAATAGGTCACAATAAAGCAGTTTCTAAAAAAGGTAGAGATAATGAATCTAATTTGAGACCAATATGCGGAAGATGTAATAGTTCCATGGGAACAATGTCCATAGAACAATATAAGGCAAAATATTTTGGTGGTAAAAAACCAACTAAAAAGCGGGGAAATAAAAAACCACCAAGAAAAAAACCAACAAATAATAATCCGTTCGGTAATGGCTTGTTCGGTCTTCCTCCAAAACGTTCCAAGAGTAATCCGTTTGGTTTATAGAGTCCCTTCTCGTTCGTACTTCTTCGTCGCTTCGCTCCGTTGTTCTCTCGCCTTCTGCTCGTGACGTTGAACAGGGGTTCGATGATAAAATAAATGTACAAGAAGGGATTAAATGGAACTATTTAAAGAGGGTCGTCTCATTTGGAGAATGTCAATCAACACCAAAGACAGAACAAGCTCGAAGCTGCTAACCCAGAACGGAGTGAGACTTTCGTCGGAGCTAAAGCTAAACCTTTTTATAGCACTTGATGGCATAAGCTTTCAATGAAAACAACCATAATGTCCCTTGGCGGCTCGCTGATAGTGCCGGATAAGGTGGATTACAGCTTTCTTAGGAAATTCAAAAAAGTTATCCTTCCGTCCGCAAGAAAAAGCCGTTTTGTTATATTCTGCGGCGGGGGAAAGCTAGCTCGCGATTACCAAAAAGCGCTTTCCGAGCTTATTAATGCGCCAAAGGAAGCATTGGACTGGATGGGAATCCACGCAACAAGGATAAATGCCGAATCCGTCAGAGAAATCTTTGGAAATGATGCAGATGAGAAAATCCTGACAGACCCCACAAAGAGAATCGCCTCAAAAAAGAGAATAATCATCGCAGCAGGATGGAAGCCGGGATGGTCAACAGATTACGACGCTGTTCTTGTGGCAAAACAGCTTAAGGTTAGAGAGATGATTAACATGAGCAATGTGGATTTTGTCTATTCTGCTGACCCTAAGAAGAGCAAGAGTGCCAAGCCTCTGAAGGAAATCTCCTGGAAAAACCTAAGAAAGCTTGTGGGTTCTAAATGGTCTCCTGGATTAAATATGCCTTTTGACCCAATAGCAGCAAAACAGGCGGAAAGGCAAAAACTTCTCGTTTATGTCATTGGAAGGGATTTAAACAATCTTCAAAATGTGCTTATTCATAAGCCCTTCAAAGGCACCCTCATTCGGTAGAACACCGAAAAGCTTAAAAAGAGGAAGATACTACTCAGCCAAAGTGCCTCACCCCAAGTGGGACAGATCGCTTAACGAAGTGATTATCTCATGCAAACCCAAACTAATCCTAATCTGGTAGGGTATTCTGACTTTTCAGGACATGTACATTTCCCTGCAGCAGAGACGGCTGCTCACTATTTTGCGGATTTTCTAAACAAACAGGTAAGCCCCAATGACCCAATAGGCGGTACAAATGCGTTGTTAAGCACAAAGTCCGCGGATTTGCGCAGGGCCCTGGAAACTGGGGACGAATCTAGATTAAAAGTCCTTCTTGATGAAATGATTCACTTTACGCAAACAATAGACCTTGGGCTTCTTGTGGGCACAGAGTTGAAACACGGCTCAGTCAGTTCATTCTGGGAAGTATTCTGTGAGGCCAGCAGATATATAAATCGTTGCACTTCTTACGACTAAGCTAACTGCAAAACCTTTAAATGCGCGCTCTTTTCCCCGTGTATATGGGGGAATTAGAAGCAGCGATTAGGAATCATCCAGAATTTAATTCTATATCAGAAAAGGTTTCTGGGGATGTAACTGGTATTCTAACTTCACGGGGTGAAAAAGCAGTTAAAAGCATCAATGACAAGTTAACAGACTTCTCAATTGAGTTGCTTAGGGGGCTTCAGAGTGAAGATACGGAAAAAATAAGAAGATTGGTAGTGGAAGCAACACTTTTTCTTGAGGCCTTTAACGGTTATGCGGGAAGGGTAAAAAGGGAGTACCCATCATCATTCGGGACATTTGATGATTATTATACAATCGCAGTAAAGTGGGTTTACGGCATCGAGCTTCCATAGCAAAGATTTTTAATTCCATGGCTTTCTTGGGCTGGTATGACAGTTCTAACAAGACCAAAAGTTCTTGACGAGATAAAAAAGGGGAACATAAAGATTTCTCCCTTCAAGCCCTCAAATCTCGGCCCTGCTTCCTATGACCTTGCCCTTGGAAATGAATTCAGGGTTTATGAAAAGGGAGAAAGAAACATTGTAAACATCGAAGATGATTATAGAAAACACATGAAGAAGGTTAAAGCCAATGCCCTTCTTCTTCCCCCATACGGATTTGCGGTCGGAATTACCAAAGAAAAAATAACATTGCCTGAGAATATTTCTGCATGGCTCGGAGGGCGCTCAAGGTTTGCAAGATTGGGAATTCAGATTCACATGACAGCTGCATTCATACAGCCGGGCATAAGCAACAGGCAGGCTTTGGAAATCTTCAACAACTCCCCAAACACAATAAGAATTCCCTCAGGAACAAAAATCTGCCAAATTGTGTTTGAAAGGACGGAAGGGAAGGCGAAGTATTCTGGAAAGTTTAAGAGGCAGAGTGCTCTCTAAATCTTTAAATAGAGACATCCATTCCCCTTAAGCCATGAAAGCTGAACCTTTGCTGAGGGGCCTGGAAATAGGGGATGTGGAAGGCTATCGAAATCTAAGTTTTGTGAGAGTCTATGGACCTGATAAATTTCGGGAAAGTGTTTTAACGTTAGACGAGGCATTTGAAACGAATAGAGGGGAAACAACAGGATTTAGTGTTAGAGAATCTGGAAATGTACCGGAATTAATAGTCCAAAACGACCTTGATATGATGGTATTTATTGCTCTTGGAATGATTCTTGAGGGGGAAAGCCAAAATAGGGCAGCTCAATACCCCTTACAGGTTCCTGGCCATTCCGGTGAAATCCATATTCCTGTTAGATGTGCCGAAAGACACCAGCCTCTGGAGCATGGGACTAGGTTTGTAAGTACAACTACTATCCTCATCGCTTCCGCAAGAACTGGAAGAACGGAGCAAAATCATACATGGAACACAATCTCTGATGCTACAACAGTAATTAGCAGGAAAAATAAGACAGACGATTATGTTACTGCGGTAAAGGAAGCAGATTTATCAGATTATGCAGGGGTATTTGGAAAGCCAAGGAAAGACCAGCTAGGCTATATTGCTGCGATTCAAAACAATGGCCATATTTTTTATTATGCAGATATACTGGGAAATCACGAGCTGTATAAGAAATTGGGCGAAAGGCTGCACGAAAGCGTTGGCGCAGTTGCGAAACAGGGAAAAGGGAATTCCAGGGTTGAAAGAAATGCATTCCTCTCGTTTTATGATTCTGCTAAACCTTCAGAGCTCCGTGAAGTAACTTTGAATCGTCTTGAAGGCAATGTTTTTGTGGCTGATAGTCCTATCGCTGTATCTGCATTGCTATGCAAAGAATCTCCTGTTCAGGTATCTTTGAGAAAGGATAATTATACCAGTTAAGAAACCAAAGTAAATATCCCGAACAGCACAAAGAGAACAGCAGTTACAATCTTTATTGTTTTTCTCGGGATTCTTTCGGCTAATTTGCTTCCAACAAAAACGTTTAAGCCTATCACTATCGCAAGCGCTAAAACAAATCCAATAAAAATTGGTACAGGCACTAAATACTTGGCAGCCAGCAGGCCAGAAGCTATTTGTGTCTTGTCCCCAAACTCGCTGAGAACAACAGTTAAAAACGAAGCCGCAAAAGGGGTTTTGCTAAAAATTTCCTTCTTTTCTTTCTTGGATTTCTTGAGGTAGAGCTTAACAAGAGTCCACAGGCCCAAGAGCACGAACAGAATCCCGATAATGTTCTTTATCAAATTCGATGCCAGCGAAAAACCGAAAAATGCCCCCAGCGCAATGGCAACTCCGTCCATGAAAGCATGCGCCAATAATGCTCCCGAGAATACTTTGAAAGGGGATTTATACCTTAATGCCAAGCCAAGGATTACCAGCTGAGTCTTGTCGGCTATTTCCGAGACTAAAGCCAGCGCAAAAGCGGCAATAAACGGTTCAATTCCCATGTTGAAATCTGCTTACTTTCTTTTTTTCCTGATTTCCTTGATTCTTCTCGATACTACTGCAGACTCTATCTGCCCAAGCTTCTGGAGCCTTTTCATTGCGCTCGACAATTCACGCTGGTACACTTTTTTCAGCCTTTTGCCCTCCCTTACCGCTTCCGAGGCAATCTTGCCCGAAAATTCCCTTGCGTCTTTCTTGTTCAAGCCCTTTCTCCTCAAATTTTCAACTTCCTTTTTAGCCCTTCTTTTTGTAACCTCTATCGCCTGCGAGGTAAGCTCAATAATTTTTTTCAAGTCTTTATCCAATTTAATCACCCCTTTTTAGTTTTTTCTCCTCGAGAATCGAAGCGAGAAGCGTTAATCCTGAAAACACAGCCAGACCGTAAAGCACCAAAGTGACTGCCGGCAATCCATACCATATTGGAATCCCAATGTCTGCCATCAGTGAGCCGGCGACCACAAAAGCCCCAATCATTATACCATATGCAATCCTGTTTGAGGACCTGTCAATCTCAAGGGAAAGCATCTTTACTTCCTTTGAGCCGATATCAACCTCGAACTTTCCGGTCTGGAGCCTGTCAAGTATTGCATCTGTCTTTCTTGGAAGCTCTGTGACAAATTTTGCGAATCTTGAAGTTGTGTACCTCATATTGTCAAAAAAATACCTTCTGGCAAGCTTCTTCTCCACAAAGGGCCTGATTACAGTCATCAGGTCAATTTCCGGGTCGTATCTTAGGCCGATTCCCTCAAGGGTTATTATTGACTTTCCAAAAAGAACAAGGCTGGTTGGCAGCCTGATATCATATTTGTAGGCAATATCAAGGACATCTTCAATCATCCTGCTGACTTTGATATTCTTGAGCCCAGTCTCATGGATTGCGGAAGTGACTCCCATAATCTCCTGCTTGAAGGCCTCCTTGTCAAACCCCTTTGGAAGAACGTCAAAGGATGTCAAAGCCTCAATTATCCTGTCAGCATCCATCTCTGAAATCCCAATGAAAAGATCGCTGCTTCTTAATTTGAGCTCCCTGTCAAAATAGCCAACGATTCCAAAGTCAACAAATGATATCCTGCCATTCTTCATCAGCAATATGTTGCCCGGATGCGGGTCAGCATGGAAGAAGCCGTGGATGAAAACCTGGGTAAGAATTGCCCTGAGTCCGTTCTCCATTATCTTTCTTATTTCTGCCTTGCTTTTCTTTGCCCTGTCAAGCTCGCTTAATGGCAAAGCATCAACATATTCCATCACTAAAACTCTTCTTGTGCAGTAATCATCATACACCTTAGGAATGTAAACCTCCCTTGAGCCTTGAAACATGCCCCTGAACCTTGCTGCAAACCTCGCTTCGGTTTTGTAGTCTAACTCATTATGTGTCCATTTTGCAAATTCCTCGACTATTTGAACCGGCTTGAATTTCTTTGCCTCCTCAACATGCTTTTCAAGAAGCTCTGCAACATACCTCATTATGTTGATGTCGGCTTCTATTACGCTCTCAGCCTCTCTTCTTTGGACCTTTGCAACAACCTCCTGTCCCGTAAGGAGTTTTGCTCGGTGGACCTGCCCGATCGAAGCGGAAGCTAACGGTTTAGGGTCTATGTGTTTGAACACTTCAGAAATCTTTTTTCCGAGCTCATGCTCAATTACTAATTTGATGTCCTTGAACGGAGCAGGATTTACTCTGTCCTGAAGCTTTTCAAGCTCTTTTACATATCTTAACGGAACTAAATCCGGCCTTACGCTAAGAACCTGACCGAACTTCACGAAAGTTGGCCCTAATTTTTCAAGCGTCTGCCTCAGCCTCACTTCAGGCGGCAATGGCTTTCCTACCTCAAGAATTCTTTTGCGCAATGGAACCTCTTTCCTGAACCTTATCCTGTCAACTATGAATCCGAAGCCTTCCTCTGCCAGAACTGTCATTATCTGCTCGACCCTCTTGAGCTCTTCGTATTCCTTGTAAATTTTCATTTTACCTCGCCAATAATCCACTTGAGGTATTCCTTGTTTGCATCTTCCTTCATTTTAATTATGCACGGCACTTCATAGCTGTGGATTTTTTTCACTTCAGAAACAATCATTGGATATTTCTTCTCAATGCTTTTTGCAAGAATTACGGTTTCCTTTCCATTTGCAATCTTTCCCTTCCACCAGTACAATGAATCAACAGGAAAAATATTTGCGCACCCTATCAGCTTTTTCAGAAGAAGGTATCTCGCAATCTTCTTCGCCTCTTTTTTGTCTTTGCAGGTTATGTAAACGCCAATCATTATTTCAATAACGGAAAATACAGTTTATTAAACTTTGCGTAATTCGTTGCAGGGAAATCCTCATGGACACAAAGAAAAACTTCTCAAAAATCCTGAAGGAATACAGCATCCTGAAGATAACAAAGACTTACAAATTCAACCAGTATCCTATGGGCGTATAGTTTGTTAACCTGCTAACTATATATTTTTAATGCCAAAACCAATCCTGCCATTGATGGCAAATACTTTAGACATAAAAGTTGAGAAACTCTCTGGCGGAGTATTTAATATTAGGACGGACCACCGCATATTGACCCAAAAGCCAACTGTAACCTTAGAGCCAAATTCTGAGGGGGAGAAATGTTACTATTACCCTTTTGTTGGCTTCAAAGTTACCCTTAAGGAAAAGGGTGTTTTCAACGGGAGCATTACAGTAGTTGACGGCGACTATCAAGGCTCAGGAAAATTTGAAATAAGATATTAAAAAAATTTATTTCTTCCCTTTTCCCGAATGCACGCTGTAAATCAGGAAGAAGACAGCAAAAATGCCAACTGCAACAGCATCGTAAAACCAGTACTGCGTTGGCACCCAGATGTCCCTTTTAATGATTAGCGCAACCCAGCCGATTGAATAGGTTATCAGGGCGCAGATTAATGCTATCCAGGCAAAAATTCTCCAGATTTTCATCTCATCTTGCCTCCGTGGGTGTTTATGCCCAACAGCCTGTAAAGCCCGCACCACGCAATATTGCTTTCAACCAAAGATATCACTCCAATTATTATAGCTAATGCCTTCAGAATTGTGTTCTCAACCATAAAGAAAGCCAAATACAGCAGCACAATCCCCAAAATAAGCCTTCCAACCCTATCGTAAATCCCCAGGTTTTTCTCCATGAGGCACCTCCTTTATTCTAGACTATCAGCTATCTACTTTATAAATGTTTTTGCACTGGCCACTGGACACCCTGGTGTGAGGTATATAAAGCAAAATTTCCATTTCTCAGCAAAAGAGGTGATTAAGATGGACTTGGACCATAAAACCATTGAAGGGCTGTTTTTTGAACAGATAAAACTGCTGTCAAAGGGCGCGAGGTGGTAAGAATGGATGAGGATGTAGAAAAATACCTTGCAGAGATTAGGGATGCAAAAACAGTTGATGACAAGGACATTTATGAGGCGGATTACCTGGAAGAGCAGACAGACGATGACACCATCCAAGTCTGGGAGGAAGGCTGGATGCGGGGATATCTGGAATTGGATTCGTTGTAAACCTTTTTATTTGCCTTTAAATTACCTTAATCAATGACTTACCTGAATTTGCTTTACGAAGCTAGGACCAACACCATTGACGATGTGCTAAACTCAGCCCAGCCGCTTCGAAAGGCCAGAAAAAATCTGAGTGTTATAAGGGTTTAAACCCCCGCCCTTTAGGGTGCGTTTTCTCAGAAAGATTTTTGTGCGGCTTCGCCGCAGACTATCCTGCGGCCGAAACTGCGCACACATTCTTGGTCAGAATAGCGTGAGCTCTCGTCCGCGGAGGACGAGACGATGGACGTAAACCTGCAGCACTACAGCCACAAAGTCGGCGTGAACTTCTGGCACATGGAATGGTGCCCAAAGTACCGCTACAGGATGATGCAGAAGCTTGAGAATAAAAACCTTGTTGCTGCCGCAATAAGAAAGTCAGCACATGAGCATGGCATTGACATACATTACCTGAAAGTGCTGCCCGAACATGTGCATACCTTGGTAACTTTGCCGCACGGCATGACTGACAGCAAAGCCATGCAATACCTGAAAGGAAGATCTGCATACATTATCTTCCGTGTCAAAGAAAAATTCCGATTACGCTACCCACAAGGTCACTTCTGGAGCCCGGGAGGATTTGCGACAACTGTTGGATACAATGACCTCAACAGCGTAATAGCCTACATTGAAAATCAAGAAGCACATCACGGCATTGCTGCCTGAACATTGGAAGCCTCACCCTTTAGGGTGGGGAGGAGGTCACAAAGGCTTATGGCGATTCTTTGCAAATAGAAATTGGGTTAGATGTAAAGCGGTATGATGGCGATATCTTTGTCATCTGGTGCGTAGCTATGGACGGGAACCAGAAAACATTGGAAACTGCGGTTAAGGATTGCATAGACGAGGCAGGAATACCCAAGAGGGTTGATTCATTCCTAAACTGGGGTTTTGTTGAGAAAATCCTTAAGGAATATGGCAAAAAATTGAAGAAAAAATACCTCGGGTTTATGCCTGCCGAGGTTGTTGACGCCTAAGACTTTACCTCGATTCTCTCCCCATTTTCATATTTGTAGACCCTGCCATCTTCTTCCCCGCTGCACTGCTTGTGGCTTCCGTCGCAGAAGGGCTGTTTTTTGCTGAGACCGCACATGCAAATCCATCTGCTCTCTTCGCCTATCTTCAGCTCCATCGGCCCGGTTTCCGAACGTTTCACGATTCTTGCCATTTTGTTGCCTCCATCAAACCCCAAAATACTTCGATATTAAAGCTTTTGCCTG
>Ga0209542_10013705_pt1 | contig 13918 bp, 3 predicted proteins | sample RifCSPhighO2_01_FD_184028 | JGI IMG/M metagenome (GOLD analysis project Ga0209542, IMG submission 184028) | Soil microbial communities from Rifle, Colorado - Rifle CSP2_plank highO2_0.1 (SPAdes) (version 2) | ecosystem: Environmental > Terrestrial > Deep subsurface > Rock core/Sediment ...
GAGGCTTCGGTTCCAGATTGCTACTTCGTCAAGCTTGCCGTCCCAGGGATTGGTGCCTGGATTGAAGGAGCCAATGTTGAAATTGCCGCTGCTCTGCCTGATCGTCCCTGTTGTGGCACACGTGTTGTTTAGCCTGCCGTCCCAATACACTTTCATGTTTGCTCCGTCATAGACGGCCGTGATATGGTGCCAGACGTCAATCGGCGCGTCATTTGAGCCAAGCTGGGTGTCGCAGTTCTGCGCAACCCCATTGGTGTCGATCTTGAAGCGGTACTGGTTGGCGTTCTGCGCAAAGAGCAGCCTGTAGGCGTCGGTGCCGCTCGCGCCCGCTTTTCGCATAATCTCCCGGTTGTTCGCGTGGGAGAGGTTGAAATCAGGCTCAATCCATGCCATGAGCGTGAGGTTGTCCCCGACATATCGGATCTCGTTGTACTCAGATACCTGCCAGATGTCATTTGCGCCGTCGAATTCCGAGGCCTTGCCGATGAATCCCGCAGAAAAGAGGGGGCAGTTGGTGCAGGTGGCATTGTTGAACCCTGCAAAATTCACCATTTTGGTGCTGCTCTCTCCACTGGAGTCATTGTCGAAGTGGAACAGCATGGAGAGATTATTGAGGCCGGCTGTATCGGCGCTGATTTCCTGCCGTGTCCTGTTGAGCACCAGGAAGCCGCTCGCGTTGGCATAGGTTCCATTGAATACACCTTGGTTCCAGTCTGCCTGTGAGGAAGTGTTGAAGGAGGGCGCAGGGAGCAGGATGGAGGTGTTGCCAAATGTGAATTGCAGGTCAAAGATATCGGAAGTTTTGTTAGGCGCGCAAATCCTCAGATACACTCCGTCATCCACAAGATTGAGCGCTGTGATCTCGTTCTCGGAGGCGGCCTGATACGGCCTGGCGGTGTCTTCAACGATGTAATAGGTGATATTTTGATATTCCTTGAAGACATAGCCGTCTGTCGCGTTGTCGTATTCAAGGATTGGAGTTTCTTCGATATAAGAGCGCAGCACAGTCTCATTGGGGGCAGGGTGGGTCTTGGTGATGTTCGGATACCTTGTCTCAGTGCCTTTCCTGTACATTTCCGCTATCCGGTAGACTCCCGAGTTCTCTGAAATGATTTGGACACTGATGTCGGAAGCGTTGTACGTCCGGCGCAGGGCGCTCCCCGAATCCGCGCGCATCCGCAGTTCAAATTCGCCGCACTGCAGGAAGCTGGCCCTGGTGACGTAATAATAGCCTTCCAGCATGAGATTCTCTGGAACAATAGAGAGGGTTGCTCCGCTGCTGGTGACTGACGCCGCATTGCCTGCGCGCTGGGGAGTTTCATCCGACAGCGTTCCTTGGGACACGCTCACGAATCTCTGCAATTCTGTGCGGTTGAGATAGTCGGGGGCATTCGAAGGCTGATCGGCATCGTCACTTGAACCGCTGAAGAAATCAACAATGTCTGTCCACAGGGAAGCCTGCGCTATGCCCACGAGAGAAAGCGCCAAGACGATGCAAACCGCTATGAATATCCGATTTTTGTTCATTGCGATCTCTCCAGTGTCTTGATGTCTGCCACGCAGATTGAACTGATGCTTCCGGCGATAGTAGCGTTTTCCTGTCCAGACGAGACATTGAACATCAGCGTGATGGACTCATTAGGGGTCAGGTTGAACGGAATCTGGGAAGAGAAGGCAGGGTTCCAGCCTGTGATATTCCAATTCAGATTGGTCAGCGTTTCGTTCTCATCGTTTGTGACAATCATCCTCCAGACCCGTTTCGCGGAGCTGTTGGATACTTCAGTGAATGAGTCGATGTTCACATCGTGGCAGATGGTGAAATTAGAGGCGCCAGCTACCTCAGTCAGGTCGTCATTCAGCAAGAGTTCATCAAGGGGGTCGGTCATCGCGATCCGGGCGCGATATAAGCCCAAGCCAAAGGAATTCGCGCTAGAAGGCCATCCTCCTGTGCCATTCCAGATTTGGCCGAGATTCAGAAGGCCATTCGCCTGCACCCGTCGCGTGGCGGTGTCGTTCAGCACGATATCCTGGAGGAGCCATCCGGAGCCGTTCCAATACTCGACTTTCATGAGAAGCTCTCCCGAGGCGTTTGTCATGAGAGAATTCTTAATTACTGACGCCGCGTCCAGCTGTACTGTCTCATTCCTATTGTAGATTTGCTTCGCGGTCTGCACGCTGACATTCAGATGGGAGGTGAGCACAAAAGACAATCCACCAAGAGTGTCCCTTGATCCTCTCGAATCATTGGCATAGACAGTGAGGTTATAGGTTCCATTCTTGAAATTGAGGTAGTTTGCCTGCCAAAGGTCTCCTTGCAGATAGGTCATGGAAAGGTTTTCCTTGCTACCTAGAGGAGTCGTAACTTCTGCAATGACTTGTTGGATATCCGCAGTTCCACGGAGGTCTGTCACGTTGGCGACAAGGGAGACATTGGTGCCATACCCCTGATTTGCCGGTGAAATTGATGCCGATTGTATGACGGGGTCTTTTACAACATTCACAAACCAAGTTTCAGAGCTGGATGTGTAGTTCTGGCTTTCTGGATAGACGGCTGTAATGTTGAATAGACCTATCTCATCAAACAAGGTAAGATTTGATACTGGAGGATTGCCTGAGTTGATTAGGGTTCCGTTAAGATAAAGCTCGATTATAGCTTCTCCGATGACTAAAGTCCCGTTAAGATAGATGGAGGTGTCTTTCTCTGTTGTTGTGTTGGATCGGTTCCCGCCAAGGTAAGCGTGCACTGATGAAGGTGCTTTTTCTACAGTAAGGGTCTGTTGATCCATCAGAGACGTTGAGGAGTAATTTTGACCTCCCGTGGTATTAAGGAGATACGTATGGTTTCCTGCAGCTAAACTGACGGTTTCTCCAGCCCCTACAAAGACTCCATCCCTATACAGATCATAGGTAACATCGGCATCGCCTTGGTTGGGCTCATTAAATCCGATGCTGACAACAGTTCCGTAGGTCATATTCAGGCTATTGTTTACCGTAAGGCTACCCTGGGGTGTTGCCTTGCTGATGGTGTAATTGAATAGGGGCGTCTGATTACCATACCCTAGGGAGTCATTGGCCCACCAAGAATAGGTGTGGGTTCCCGCTGACAAGTCACTTACGAGATAGGCATACGTTCCATTGCCCGTTACTGTGATATTGATCCAATTGAATGCTATCTTGATCGTGTACACGCCGGTGGTGTCTGTCCAGGTACTGTTGAAGGTATATTGCTGGCCACTCACATAGGTTACAGGCTCGGCAGGAGAAGAAACAATCCCGGAATACGTAGGTGGCTCGCCATCCGTCTTGACGAAGACCCATGACGCGTTCATCTGGTTTCCCAGATTATCGGTTATGTAGAGGGTGACATTATGTTGCCCTAACGCATAATAAGCTGAGGGTGTGAAGCTTAAGGAGGATGCATTGATGGTTGCGTTGAACGTTACGTCTTCTCCATCGAGAGTAAGGAGGATGCTGGATGTGTTTACGCCAGAGCCGAAATCTGAATAATTCACCAAAATCTGCTCAAATCCGTTCGTGACATTGGTGCCATTCTCAGGGGATCTGCCCGTTATGGTGGGCGCTGACCTATCTACCTGTATGGTGTAATGCGCAGATTGGTCTTCAAGGTTGCCCACATTATCCTGGGCTACGATGTGCAGATACCATATTCCCGTAGGAATTCCATTCTGTGTCTCGTTTGTTGAATTACTGTTAGAACCTGACATACCCCCTACAGAAGAGATGTTGAGCGTCGTATTTGTTTCCCAGAATGACCGAATGCTTGGCGTGCTGTTTGCCGCCCGGTCAAACTGGTAATAATAGCCCCTAATGTCGGAGTCCTCATCTGCGAGCGTTACGCTGAAGACAGCGGTGCTGGATGCGTACCATGTAGTATTGTCCGCATGAGTAGTGGAAACAATAGATGCAGTATTCGGCAGCGTCGTGTCAATGTACGCGGTTACGTTGTTTGACCCGCTGCTTGAATGATTCAATGCGTCGTATGATCTTACCTTGAAGATGTAGATGCCCGTTGTTAAATTGCTGCTATGGTACGAGGTATTGTAGCTGATGTCTTCTTCTGTGCCGTTCAGAGAGACAACAAAACCAGTTACCCCGCTGCCAGTATCGCCGGGATCTTCCCAAGATAAGAACGGGGTGTTGTGACCGGTCCAGTTGCCACCCATATGCCACTCATGTATGGTTGGAGCATTCGGTGATGATTGGTCGACATACACGCTGATATTCGAGGAATCTCCGGTGTTACCTGGCTGGTCTGTGGCGCGGACAAGCACGGAGTGGATGCCCTCAGTTTGGGAAGCAGTGATGAAATGTGTCGTGTTTCCGATGGTGACCCAATCTCTCCCATCGATTTGGTATTCGTAGTGCTGTATTCCGTTAGGGTCAGTTGCTGGTGCCCAAGAGATGTTAAACGTGGTTTCGTTAGTCCAGTTGGCAGGATTGCTGCTCAGCTGTGGGGCTGTGGGAGCGGTGACATCAGCCACGAATATGGTTCTGGTCTTATCGTTGTTGGACTCATTTGACTCAGACACAGTATTATCTCCATCTGAGTCTATGCGCAACTCGTGATTCCCATAAACGGCATTCCAGGTGAAGATGACTACTTTAGTTGAGGCAGCAGACACAGAGGCGGTCTGATTGCTTTGAGAAACGTTATCCACCAGAAACTCTACGCGGAAGGTGTTTGCGGCAGTCCCGCCTAGGTTGTGGAGGGTGACGTTTATGCTGGCATTCTCATTCTCTGTCACGTTCGATAAGAATTGCATGCCGCTTGTTAGGATAGTCAGGTCAGGATCCGTTCCGTAAATGCGGAGATTAATCTCGGAGGTGGTTTCAAGTCCGCTGGTGTCATTGGCCACAATCGTCAGTATGTAGGTTCCCTGGGGTTGGACGAGGTGTCCTTGGTAGATCTGGGAAGAGACATTATAGCCTAAGGAGGAGTTGGCTGATCCGAGGAAAGCGGTGACGTGGCTGACGTTGATGTTATCCGTGACGTTGGCGATGATGGAGAAGTTCAGGTTGTGATAGAGGATTTCCGGGAAGGTGATTTCGTTGATGGTGGGAGCTTGTCCGTCCTCGACAAAGAGCGTCTTGTTCAGCTGGTTATTTGTTTCATCAAATTCGGGAATGCTGCCGGTAGAGTCTATGTCAGCAGTTATCGTGTGATTGCTGTAGGTTGCCAGCCAGGTGAATTGTGTGGTTGCATTGGCATCTGCGGGGACGCTGAGACTGTTGTTTGCATGAGTGACTCCGTCAACGAGTAATGCGACGGTGAAATTGGCCGTGTCGTTGATTCCTTGATTGTGAACGATGACGCTTATGGTGAGATTTTCTCCGTCACTGGGTGTTGGATTAGAAAAGAGCAGATCAGCATTATTTAAGGTGATGTCAATGGTTTCCTCATAAACAGTTACGGTGCTTGTTACGGTGGTTGTCAGGCCGCTTGAATCAATAACAATGATTGTGATAGGATAAGTGCCAGGATTTATTTCCTCAGAAAAGCCTTCCCACAGCCCAGAAGTCGCATTAAACCCAAATGAGAGTGTAGTGGTGTTGACAATTGCAGCCACGCTGCTGATGTCGAGGTTGTCGCTGATGTTGAGTTTCACGATGAGACTCCCCCGTTCGGTGAAGATGCTGAGGACGGACGGGGGGGTGATATCTATGATACTGAGGTTGATGCTTGCGTCGTTGTTGGTTTCATCCTCCTCTTCCAGTTGCTCATCGTAATCCGCGATGAATGTGAGGGTGTGGTTGCCTGCAGTTGCGTTCCAGAGGAATTGTGTTACCTCGCTATCATACCCACTAATCGTAACGGTGTTGTAAGTGGTGTGAGTTCCATCTACTTTCATCTCAATCTTTGGGTTGTTAGCGTCTCCCTCTCCTACATTGTGAATGGTGACGTTGATCTCTACGGTCTCGTTTTCTTCTATGGTTGTTGGTACAGTTTGAATGTTTGAGAGCGGAATAAGTAGTTCTGGACTGGAGGAAGGCCCCCCCGATGTACAGTGTTGTCCGGAACAGTAAGATCCATTTGATTCTCCGCCGCTTGTGGTGGGAGAGGCGAAAAGCGTGGTGAGATTTGAGCTATCAACAGATGTGATGTTCAATTGGTACGGACCAAATGTGGAAGGGGAGGTCATGGAGCCTTCCCAGAGACCGGTACTGCTGTCCTGGGTGAGATTCGTGCTCGCTTCCTTATGCATTGCTGAGACGTGGGTTACATTAGCGTTATCTGTGGCATTTACGGTGATATTCATGGTGGTGTTTCTCAGGACTGGATCGGGCTGAATATCAACTCCGTGAATTACTGGCGGTTCCTTGTCATAGAGCGCGTATTGTATGTTTAACAATGATAACTCCAGCTTACCTTCTGCATCCGAAGAGAATGTCAATGAAATGTTGCAGGAATCATTTATCGGGGTGCAGGAATCGACTTCATTTTGGAGCTCATCACTGAAATTCTCCACAGTGACGGGCCCGTTAAACAGCCCTGAAACATTCCACACCAGCGAGCCGTTGACGTACATCTTGGGGTTTCTTGGCCTGGCGATGTAGAAGGTGCCGTTGACACCGCTTGTGCATGCGCTGTTGTTGTCGCAGCCGAAGGACGTCCAATTGTACGCAACGCCGGTGAGATTTGTTGTGTTGAATTGACAAGATATCTGACTTTGTGAGGTTAGGTTGCTATCACAATATAGTGTTTCCACACATTGTACGCCTGTCCTTCCCGAATCATCACATATGATTAATCGTCTACTATCATTGTCAAAATCAGTGATATTGGCGGTAAACGTTACGTAGGCGCTTCTGTTAGTTGGATGAGTTTCGTTAGAGTCATCAGTCGTATTAATGGTGAATAATGGAGGGCTGTTATGCTCGATACTAATACCCGAGTACTCCAAAATTCCTACAGTATCAGAATGAAATAAAACGGGGACTACGCAATACTCCCCTTCTAGAGAACAGCCACTACAATTGCATTGACTATTGTTCAAAGCCTGATTTAATGAGTCTGAGAAGTCGCTCAAATTCGTTGCCTGTGTAAACGTCCCTGAATAATTCCATTCATAGATATAATCCCGATTGCCGGCTTCTACATAAGGATTATTAGGAAATCCATACCCAAGAAGTTTGCCTTCCACATACTCTGATTGGTATACCCCACTATTGTAACTGATGCTAGTCCTAATCCTAATTGGGGATTGTGAATAAGAATTAGAAGGCAAAACAACATTATGGTTCGTTCTAACACTTTCTGGAGAGTTACTTGAGTATGCCGAAGACCATGAAGAGGCACTATAGTCCCAATATGATACATCAATACTATCACTGGATGAAATAATATAGGTTTGAAAAGTCCAATTTAAAGATGAAGAATCAATGATTGATATATTCTCGAATACCCTACACGTCTGAGCTGATTGATACTGACATTGGGCTCCTTGACCGTCCCACGCCTCGTCAACGGCCTGAGTGCAAGCGCCGAATGGTTGAGAATCGAATGTCCCTTCGCAAGAATAACTAATCTCAGTATCGTTTTCATGAACGTGGTATCTTCCTTTGATAGACATATTAGCGACGGAAACAATAGCATTCTTAGGAAGTCTTAAGTATCGTGTTAATGTATTATTGGCAGTAAAAGTAAGATTTTCTATTGTCTTGGTATTATTGAATTCGACAATAGTGCTATGCAATCCCCATTTTAATTTCAATCCATTACTATTCCAGAAACCATCGTTCATTTGAATGTAGAAACTTCCACTATTTTTGTTTAGATCTGCTACATCCCCCACTATGTTTGCCCTTCCTTTAAGCACCTCTTTTGGCATTTCCGAATTTTTTAAGAGAATAATATCATTCTGTAAATTCACCAAGTCATGATTGGGAAAGTATACACTTGTAAAATTATCCAAATTTAAATCTGTTTCATCAAAATAAACCTCAGACATGGTTTTTTTGCAGTGGAAACTTTCTCCCTCATCCCGACTTAGGCATCCCCTGCTAAGTTCTTCCTTAAATCGAGGTAATGACTCTTGCTTAAACATTAGGAGATCCTCCCCGTTTGTCAGTCGCATTACAGAATTGTCTTTGAAGCATTGATGGCTTCTATAAGTATCAAGAATAATGCATTCATTTAAGATATCCTTCACAAAACTGTCTTTCCATTTCCAATCAACTCGATAAAGCGAATCATTAACATAAACAAACTTGTAATCAATATATTTTGTCACATAATCTTGCCTTTGGATTGACCATGCAGTATCCCGGGTAATCAATTGCCAGTTTCCAATCAATGTCTCCCCATTCTCTTGCTCACCATTTACTGATTGACCATTCACTATTGCAATAGTTGTGAAATCAAAGCTCGGGAGAATAACTGCGGTTTCCTGAACACTTTTTGTATGCCGGCCTGGAAAAGAGAGGTTTACTAAGTACCCCCCGGGAACCACAGATGACGTATTCCAATTGAAGATGATGTTTCCCAAACTGTCAGTTTCTTTTGAGCCGATAAGTTCATCATTGACATATAAATTAATTCCTTCATGAGGAATGGGGCTTTCGTTCTGATAAACAAAATTCGCACTGATATCTATGATATTTCCAGTGACAGCATTAATCTTATCTACCAGGAAATTCTTGATTTTGGTAACGACAACTCTTGGGGTAAATACGGCCGCTAAGGTAGAAGATTCTGAGAAGTACACTTCAGCATAGGGATTTTCTGGTTCCAAGCTGTAATCTACGGAGAGTACTTGTGCGGTGACGTCATAGTTTTCTGTTATCCCCTGGAAACGTTTGTGAAGATAGAGATCATCATTCCATGATTCTGACGAAGGAGCCAGGTCAGCAAAGTTACAGCAAGTCGCTCCACCATGGCATACTTTGTTTGATGTATCCTCATTCGAGCTCTGAATTTCCCATACAGCACACAGGTTTTCTTGATTGGGATTCCAGTTAAACACCGAATTCTTTACGCTAAAATCAATCACGCTATCATCATAGTCTATGCCATCATTGTTGTTATCAAAAGACTCGGAATTACCATATTCCAAAATAAGAGTAATGGTGTTATTCTCTGGCGTATTTTGAAAATTTTCAGTATTGGGTGCTGCGAGTGCTAGGATTGCGCTAATAAAAAACAGAATCACCACCAGCGCCTTCTTCATCATGGATACCCCCTTATGTTTATTGCAGCGTAGGATACGTTAGATAATTTTGGAAGGGAGATATACTCTGTCCTGTTTTCAGCACTCGTAAATGTGATGTTCTTGGATAACGCATTGTCGATGAATCTGTTGAGTAAGGTCTGGCTTTGTCCTACCACGATGATGAAGAGTGAGTCAGCCCCTACTAAACCGCTGCTATCCATGGCATTAAGGGTGATGGTATGGGTTCCTGCGGTGAGGTTGGTCAGGTTGAGGAAGGTGCCCGTGCCTAGTGTTCCGTCCTTGCTTGAGGTCCAGTTCAGCGAGCTACCTGATAAGTTTCCGTCTTCATAATCTGTGGCGCTTCCGCTGAACACGACATGCTCGATTTGGGCGAAAATGTCCCCCCCATTCGGACTTTGAATTACCGGTACCGGAGGAGCAGGATTGATGGTGATGTTGAGTCTTGCGATAGAGGTAAGGTTATCACTGTCCGTCGCTGAAAAGGAGACCATGTGGGCACCCATGGAGAAATTGAATCCTGTAAATGCTGTTCCGTAACCAATTACCCCATTGATGCTCGAATTCCAGACCAGAGATGAGTTGGGGATGATTGCATCTTCAAAATCGCTGTAGGTTGCTTCAAAGGAAATGTTATGCCCATGGGTAAACTGTTGGGTATTACGGGGGAAGATTATAGACGCAACAGGGTACTGGGGTGGCCTGATTTCTATGCCCACCTGGCTGCTACTTGTTAAGCCGTGAGAGTCTATGATCGTTGCGGTAATCGTATGGGCGCCTACAGAGAGACCGGTACTGATGACGTTTCCTGTTCCGAGGTTGCCATCGACACTGGAGGCCCAGATAATAGAGGAAGAGAGGTTGCCGTCCTGGGGGTCGCTGGCGTTTCCTGAGAGGTTGAGGATGGCCTTATGGGTGAAAATCGCGCTGTCAGATGGGGATAGGATGCTAACGCTAGGAGTACCTTCTTCCACCGTAATATTCGTGGTTGTCAGGCTCACTAAGTTGGTTCTGTCCTCTGCTCTGAGGGTGATGACATGATCGCCGACAGCCAGTGTTTTGAGGGAGAATGAGGAGCCTGCGCCTAATGCACCGTTGAGACTTGAGTTCCAGGTGAGAGAAGCAGATGGGATGTTACCGTCCTCTTCATCTGATGCTTCGCCAATGAAGTAGATCATCTCTCCTTCTACATAGGTGATATTGGAAAGAGGAGATTTAATCACGGACTCAGGATTTGTGCAAGTTACGATATTGGAGATTATAGTGTCTGTATGGGTAAAGCCCCGGCTATCATTAGCAGTTAAACTAATCACATGCGTCCCCAAGGATAGATTAACACTTAGAGACGAGCCACTTCCTAAATAGCCATCAATACTTGAATTCCAGAGTAATGAGCTTTCATTTAAGGGTCCATCCTGGTAATCGGTTCCGCTGCCCGTAAATGGGGTTACGCCGCATGAGTATGAATTCGACGCTGGAGAAGTGATTGTTGCCGTTGGATAATCTGTATAGACGCGTATCAGTTCAGATACTTTGTTGTTGAGGTCGTTGGACTCTTCAACCGTGCCATAATAATCTACGACTGCTGTTATGTTGTAGATGCCTAGGGGCGCAGATGCATTCCACAACACGCTTACCAGTTCAATGTCATCTGTTGCTATGAAGGAGACAGGGGATTCGCCGATGCTGTCCGTAACCACGTATCCATCATCATGAGTGAAGCTTTGGTAGAAGGAGACGGTGAAATTGGTCGCGTTTACTTTTCCGGTGTTTTGGATGGCCACGCTGATGTTGACGGTATTCCCCGGTTCGGGGTTGAGGGTGTTGAAGCCGAGTGCTAAGGGTTCCAGATTGGCGCGCTCCGGCTCCATCAGGGTGCTGTAGTAGTAGGTGGCTCCCTCTTTGACGTAGGATGCTGTGGAGGCGTTGTCCAAGGCTTGCTGTGTTGCGTTGGTGATGCCTCCTGAGGTGCTTGTCTGAAGGTTAGTTAGTTCTACCCCACCATAAAGCTTATACCAGTAATCCCCATGATGATAGAAGGTCCATAGATGCTGCCAGGCTTGACTTTCAAAGTAATTCTGGTCAAAACTGATATTCAATCCTGTGAGATCATTGGAATCAATTAAACTGCTTAAAACAGAATCTTCCCTGTTGTTATCTTTATACCACTGAGCTAAGGCGATGGATGCATGCGCTCTTCGTAAGTCGGCATACGTTGCATCTGATTTGTTATTGATTTTGATCGCCGCCTGTGCTGCAAGATCCGCCAGCCCATTTTCCAGGTCTGTTTTGAAGTCTGCAAGCTGTTGCTCATATCCGGTGCCTTGATTCAGCCATACGGCATCAACATTTGACTCTACTTTTAGGGAAGAATTTGTTATGAACAGCTTGCATCCTGTTCCGTTGGCAGTAACCGATTCTCCGCTTATCCACACTCGTACATAAAATTCGGGAACCACGGCAGAATTTCCAGATACAGAATCAACCCAGTCATTAATGAGACCATCCAGCAAGCTTTGACTTTGCGCAAACGTATCCATTTTCAATTGGATGTCGGCATCAAACATGATCTGGCCTAGTTGGGTATGGGCCAATGAGCCATCTACTCTTGAGACATCTCCAACCTTTCCCGCAAATCCGGACCCGGGCTTGGTGTCCATAGTGACCCACATCTTATGGTTAGGGATGGCCAAAGCCGTGAGGAACGCATCAGTCGCTTGAACGGTTGCGTTGGTGATGTTGATGATCGCATCTCCGGCAGACACGTTGGCTTCTGTTCCCTTCATCACCACCTCCAAACCATTTTCAGGATTACATGTTGAGATGTAGTTCAAAGTAGCATCGGTGAAATTGATACCACCGACATTATCCCCGGGAGTGTCTGTATCCTTTACCTGAGTAATTAGTGCAAATTCCTGAAATTCGAGCGCATAAAGCGGATCTGTATCAATAGTTAACGATTCTCCCCTTATTGTTACTTCCCATTGGCCATCGATAGGATTGTCAAAAGTCATAACACTGGGCCAAGGACCTTTGTAAGTGAAACCAGGAGCATTTGACGTTGAATCATATATAGTTCCTTCTGGATCCTTAACAGTTAAAGTAAGATCATTATATATTGGAATTCCCCATGAGAGACCTATAGTTAATTTTTTCCCGGATAATCCACCTATATTAAGGTAAGCCGTCCAGTTTTCATTCTCAAAGACAAAACCATAAACACTATTCGGATGATCAATGACTGGGGTTAAAATCGTCACCTCATCTGAATTATATAGTTCAGTGGGAAGTATCCAAAATGGCAGAAGCGGAGTGAAGGGTTCGAAAACATCTGCTAATTCTATCCCTTGTGACTCGTAAGCTTTATAAACCAGTTCTGAACAATACCACGTCTCATTTCCATCATTCCAATAATGGGGTGACCATGGAAATCCATACGGTTTGCCTACCTCTTTGGAATTGAAGTCTGCCGCCCCTTGTTTTTGATCATTATTTGCAGCATTTACCCGTGCTGCTCCTCTAAAATAGTGCGGCTTGCCATATGGCTCATACAAATACTTTATTGGTTGACCCACTACACCTTGAAAGACTGAATCAATTGTCTGACCACTGCCGTTATAAATCCCCGAATGATCTATCGGTCCAGGAATAACACTCACAAAGGCTACCGTTGACTTTTGAAATAGAATATCACCCCTAGATAGATTGTATATAAAGCCCGCAACTTCTGTAGTCTCGGCTTGAACTATTGAGAGCGTTAATAGGAAGGAAAATAAAACCGTCGCTATGAGTTTTACTCTAATCATTTCTCTCAGCTATTTTGAATTTTACTTCTTTTTCTATACCTGCTTTTTCATGAAAAGCAAGGATTATAGAGTAAGTGTATTCCCCCACTTGGTCGGCTGTAGGAGTAATCTGGAGTACATCCAAATGTGTTGGAGCATTTTCACCTCGCTGGTACCCCATAGCTATAGCCCTTTCAACGTAAGGTTCCCTTGACCAAACAGAATACCCTCCCAAGAGCTTGCTATCCCCCCCTCTTGGATATTCTAAATAAGCTATCAGGTGGTAGGTTTTTCCGACACGTAGTTCTCGGGTAAACTCAGGGGGGGTAGGCGTTTCGCTGTATTTGTAGTAAGTATTGTTTTCAACAAATCCAATCTCGCTTATCGATGGATAATTGTAAGTGTACATTTGAGTCTTAAGACCTACAAATCCAACCATGAAGAATATTACAATGATAATAAGTGCCATCCAATTTCTTTTATGAGAAAATCTATCTGTCGATAGTCTTGTTGCTCCAAAAAACAAGAGCAGGCCGAATACAGCGAGAGATAACATCTTGAAATTAATGATTAAACTAAATAAGGCCCATATGAGATAGAGAAATATGCTCACTGACATGACAATAACCGATATTGGATACACAATTTTGGAGAATAATTTTTTCCGCGCCCCCTTTACGAAATTGTTTAATTTATGCCGAGACTCATTATGTTTCTTCATAGAATATCCCCCCTATCAGATTCCAATCACCTAGATATGCGCGAGTCTGAACGTATTGTGCATGCGAGGCTCCATGGTACAGTTGTTCGTGATGAAGAAAGATAGGGCAATCAGGCAGGAAGAAAGGAAGAATAGTTATGTTACTATCCGCTTCGGTTTCCAAAAACATACCCCCAAACAGCGTTTTTCGAGGGTAGCTTATTTAAATCTTCGTAAAAATAATT
>Ga0209542_10013707_pt1 | contig 13914 bp, 17 predicted proteins | sample RifCSPhighO2_01_FD_184028 | JGI IMG/M metagenome (GOLD analysis project Ga0209542, IMG submission 184028) | Soil microbial communities from Rifle, Colorado - Rifle CSP2_plank highO2_0.1 (SPAdes) (version 2) | ecosystem: Environmental > Terrestrial > Deep subsurface > Rock core/Sediment ...
TTGGGAGCCCCGTTATATTGGAAAACCATCCCGAGCTATTTATAGAAAATCTTGTGTCATTAGTTATCCAGCTGTCAAAAGCTGTTTCATCTGTTGCATTAAAATCTATTTCTATACTATCATTTGTTTGAATTGAGATATTAGCTATATCTATGAAGTATGGGGCAATAGTATCTACAAAAAGAGCATCACTTACATTTACATAGAATATAGAATAATTCTTGTTGTTTGTTGTATCATTTATAGTAACATTAAAATTATATAACCCTGTTATTAAAGCTGAATTATTCTCAAAATATCCTGAACAATTTATTGTAAATATTGAATAAGTATCATTCAAAGTAAAGCAATCAAAAAGAGTTTCATCAGTAGCATTAATTTGTTGAGTTACTTGAGTATTGTTATTTACTTCTATATTATAAGGAGAACTTCCTGTAAAATAAGGCAAATTTATATCAGGAGCATTATAAATTAAAGTGTAATTTTCAAAGCCCCAAGAGCAACTAAGACTGCTGCAACCAAAGCAATTCCAGAGATATGAATCTGAATAAGGAATAATATAATCCCAAGAACTTAGATTATCTATTCCTGTTAAATCTACAGAACTGGATTGAAGATTATCCCCTGAGCTGTTCCAAATATTAAATGTTAAATTTTGTACTTGAATATTATCACTTATATTGCAGGAAAAAGAAGTTTGTGAAGTTATAATAGAGTTATTAGCAGGAGAGACTAGACTTATTATTGGCCAAATACCATCTCCAGATGTAGTTCTTATTAAAAATAAGGAGAAAATTACTAAAGAAGCTAAAACAATCTTTCCATAAATTAAAATCTCTTTTTTACCCATTTTTTATTCTTCTTTAATTATAGGATTATAGTATATAAAATTATCTCAGAAAGCCTTAAATATACTAAAATTATAAAATATTGTAGACTAGACTGGCAGGTTAGCCCTCTGCTGTTATGCTCGCGGGCTTTAAGCAGGTTGCAAGGGAGTAAGTGAGACAAGGATTAAGAAATCCTTATTTTGACGTTGAAGCTTTGTCCTACTCGACCTTGCTTTTGCGAAATGGGTCAGGCCTTGATCGGAGCAGCCCTAAACTTAAGTGTAGGTGCATGTGGGGTTGCAGAGCTGAGGATAAATAAGGGAAGTTTTTTAGTTCTTTTTGAGCAAACTCCTGAGTCTACACTATATTTAGATTTCTAATTAGCAAATCAAGAAAACCTTAAATTTAGGTTTTCTGAATGCTCAGAGAAGCTTCTAGCTTCTCTGACATAAAAAATAAAGAAATTGCGATTTCAGTCTTTTATATTTGCATCTAGCAAATAAAAAAAAAAGAAAAAAAGAAAAAAATTAAATTAAACTAATAACTAGAGTTTGTGGAATTTCCACCGCCGCCTCCACCGCCAGAAGGACAAGCTCCATTTGTACAAGTTCCATTTGATGGACAGATATAAGTTACTGATGCCAGTCTGTTGTTTGAACAATAGTATTCTACTAGCGAACTTGTTTTATTTGTAACACACGCATCATAACTTGCTTTGTTGTATACTCCGCCATAGTATTCTGTAGTTAATCCTTTCACATTATAAATTATACCACCATCGCTGTCTTTACAAGTATAACTTTTTGTTGAGTTTGTTGTTTGATTTCCTTGAATACAATTACCATTAGAACATCCATTGGCACAAGGACTACAACCAATATTGCCCATTCCAAAACAACTTGAATTAGGAGTTCCTGGACTATTACAGATGTATGAACTAGAAGTTGTACATGCGTTTGTTCCATTACAAAATTTTGAAGTAGTGCCTGTTCCACAATTATCATTGGAATTACATCTTACATAACAAGATATCGGGCTTCCAAGAATTGCAGTTTTGCTTTTAAGTGCATAAACTCCTGTCACTATCACAACTATTGCGATTATGGCAATTAAAATCCATAAATTTTTCCTTTCCATTTTTACCTCCTTTTTGCTACTCTTCTTAACTATATACTATATTTATGAAAATTAATATATATATGTTTCGATTTTTATTTATCAATAGAGAGCAATAAAAAGTATAAAAATGAGGAAAAGGAAAAGCTATTTAAACTAAATTTATCTGATTTATATGAAAAGAAATTAATATTCGGATCTTCTTTTCCTATCCCAAGGAAAACATTCAGATGTTTTCTGGGCCCCAAAATTTTATTGAATTTTGCGGTATCAAGGAAAAAATTTCTGAAAATTTATTTCCATTGATATAATCGAGATGAAAATAGAGGAGAAAAAAGCACAGTTTTATATTGTTGTAGCAGTAATAATAATTGTTGTTCTAGCAGGCTTGCTTTCTGTGACTAATTATATAAATACTTCAAAGAAGCCTGTAAAATTTTATAGCCTGGCTGATGAGCTCGGGATAGAGTCAGGAAATGTAATTAACTATGGAATTTATCAGCAAAAAGACACTAGCCAGCTGATAGAGAATTTTACAGATACTTATTCTGATTATTTTGATAGTATGGCTGGAAGAAGTGAATTAATATTTGTATACGGCAATGAAACTAACTTGAGCATGATTGCCTATAGCAATGTGACAACAGGAAGAATAAGCTTAGAGATAGGAGAAACAAACACTTTTGTTGATATTCAAGGCAAAGCAAAGCAAAAATCTTCTTTAATTTTACAGATTCTCCCTGAATTTGATAATTATGTTCTTGTAAATGTAACAGATAGGCAATATAAATTTGTTTTAAATAAAGGGCAGAATTTCTTTTTTGTTATTACAAAACAAATAGGTGAGGAAAAATATGTTGCTAACAAATAAATTAAGTAAGAAAGGCGTCTCCGAGATCCAGAAATCTGCTGATTTCTGGCTATTCAGAGATGCACGCGGCGTATCTGAAATGGTTGCATATGTTCTATTAATAGTAATTGTGCTTGCAGTTGGTGCAATGGTATATTCTTGGATAATATTTAATCTTCCTAAGGATACTAAAAGCTGCCCTGATGACTTATCATTGATAATCAAAGATTATACTTGCAATAATAGTGTATTGAATCTTGTGGTGCAAAATAAAGGATTATTTGATATATCTGGATTTTATATCAGGGCGAACAATGAATCAGCCAGGCTTAGAACAATTATGCTAAAAGAAGTTGGAAGCAGGGATGAAGATGGCAGAGTAAAATTTCTAAGCAAGCTTGAATCAGGAAAAGAATATAAAAGCTTGTTTGAATATTCTGGAAACATAACAAGCTTAGAAGTAGAACCTTTTATAATCTCTGATAAAAAGATTGTTTTATGCGATAAGAGCATAGCAACTCAGGATTTAAGCTGCAGCTAATTGCAGAAGATATAGATAACTGCGTAGCTTGCATTACATTTATTTTGCAGTTCTCTATCTGTATAACTGCGCCGAAATATCATCTAACCCATGCAGTTATCCATATTGTATAATTATTGTCATCTATTAAAATTATCATAAAAATTATTTTATTTTTGTTATTAAATTATTTACAAGTGCCAAATAATCTAGATTATATTAGATAAATGCTACTATATCCAAGAACATTGATATTTCCCTGTTTATGCCTTGGCTTGGTAGGGAAAGACTTATATCTTTTATAACTATTTTTCTAATTGATAATGCTACTTTTAAATTCAGCGCTATTAGGATAACAATATTTTTAATAAAAATCAAAAGTGATATTTAGTATATATTATCATTGCAGAATAAGATTTATATAGATACTCTAATTTATTCTAAAATGATTAAAAGAGGTAAAAGGGGGGTCTCTCCTATAATAGCAACTGTGTTATTAATAACAATTGTTGTGCTGCTTGCTACAATAATTTTCTGGTGGGCAAAGGGTTTTTTTGGTGAGAGGCTTGAAAAATTTGGCAAGCCTGCTGACCAAGCCTGCCAGGATGTAAAATTTAGTGCTCAGAAATTCTCAGGAGGAATAGATATTATAAACAAAGGAAATATTCCAATTAATGGAGTGAGCCTGAAAAAATTTTTAACAGGAAAATCAAGTATTGAATCATTTGAATTTATTCAGGGAATTCCTGCAGGGAAAACAACTTCTGTAAACACTTCTATATCTTATGATAAGATTATTGTTATTCCTGCAATTCTTGTTTCATCCAGTGGAGGAAATAAAATTTACACTTGCAATGAAGAATTAGGGGTAGAAGCATGATAAGCAAGAATAATAAAAAAGCCTTATCTGAGATTATTACAACATTGCTTTTAATAATGCTTACTGTTGCTATTTTTTCTATAATTGCTTTATTTATTATACCTTATGTTAAAGATAATCTTGGAAAAGGAAAAGCCTGTTATGATGTTCTTGGAAAGCTTGAGATAGTAAATGAAGGCACATGTTTTAATAGAACTACAAATGAAACGTATATAAATATAAAGCTAGGAGATGCAGATGTTAAAGGGATATTAATTTCATTAAGAGGCTCTGGAACAAGCAAAAATTATGAAATTATTCCTGGAAGTGTTGAAGGAGTAAAAATGTTTTTTGATACTAATGCTGCGATAGAACTGCCTGGAAAAAATGAGGAAAGAATTTATATTTTTAATACAAGCTTTAAGCCAGAAAAAGTTGTTGCAGCCCCAATAATAAATTCTGGAAGATGCAAAGAAGAAGAGGTGAAGATAGTATCATGCTAAAGATAATTTTAAAAAATAAAAAGCTCTCACAAGTCTGGATAGAGACAGTTATTTACACTTTAATTGGCTTAACAGTTATTGGATTGCTGCTTTCATTTGCCAAGCCAAAAATAGAGGCAATAAGAGACAAAGCAGTAATTGACCAGACAATTAATGCTTTAACTGACTTAGATAAGCAAATATCTGATATTATTATTGCTCCTGGAAATATAAGATACGCTTTCTTCACTATTAAACGGGGAGAATTAACAATTAATCCTTCGCAGGATACTATAGAATATGTACTTAAGAACAGCAAGTATATATATTCTGAGCTAAATAAAAATGCTACGACAATTAAAATGAATCTTGGGACATTATATATTAAAACAGAAGGAAATAAAAGTGTTGATGTAAAATTATGGATAGATTATTCTGAATATTTAGATATAAAGTATAATATGGTAGACACGCAAAAAACAATTTCTGCAGCAGCAATACCCTATAAAATCGGGCTGAATAATAAAGGTAAAAGGGGAGAAGTTAATTTAATAGATGTAACTGTTTCTTGATAATATATTCTTACTTATATAAGTAATACTTAATAGATATATCTTTATAGCATATTATTAGATAAGAAATACTTAATTAAGTAATATTTATAAAGTCAGGCTTCTTAAGACAGGTATGGGTGAAATAGTTTTAAAAGTAAAAGGATATAAATGTGAGAGATGCCTACATTTGTGGATTCCGAGGAAGAAAGACAAGCCCATAATTTGTCCTTTTTGCAAATCTCCCTACTGGAATAAAGCAAGAAAAAATAAATTAAAAAAGGGGAAAGATGGATAAGATTGAGATTAATACCAGCCCGAGTATTCCCAGATTAGCAAGGCCTGCTGATAAAACAAAAGTAAATGTCCGCTATACATTAATTTCTCCTTATTCTTCTGCGCATATTTACTGGGATAAACCAAGCTCTGAAATGATGTATGATGTAGAAGAGCCAATTTTAGATGGGAAAGAAAAAGAGATTTTGAAAAAAGTTGAAAACGGGATGAAAGAGATAATAAATCTTAATGTTATAGTAGAGAAAAATCAGGATAGCTTGATAGAGTATATAAATAAAAATGCCAGGATGATTATAGATGAAATTGGATTGAATGTTCCTGAAAAAACTTACAAGAAAATCTTTTATTTTCTGTTCAGAGATTTTCTAGGATTAAATGATATTGAATCTTTAATGAGAGATTATTTTATAGAAGATATAGAATGCAACGGAATAAACACCCCAATATATGTTGTTCATAGATTATACAGAAGCTTGAAAACAAATATTTCTTTTAATTCTGTTGAAGAATTAGCAAATTTTGTTGAAAAGCTTGCGCAAAGGGCTAATAGATATATTTCATATGCTTCTCCTATATTAGATGGAACTCTTCCTGATGGTTCAAGAGTTAATGCTACATATACAACAGATATTTCAAGCAAAGGACCAACTTTTACAATCAGAAAATTTACAAAAATCCCGTGGACTCCGACCCAGCTTATATCCTTGAATACTTTATCTCCTGAAATGATGGCATATTTCTGGATGTTAATAGAATATAAAAGCAATATTTTAATAACAGGAGGAACCGCTTCTGGAAAAACTACAATGTTAAATGCAATTTCATTTTTTATCCCTCCTGAATCTAGAGTCGTATCAATAGAGGACACGAGAGAATTAAATTTGCTAAGAGAAAACTGGCTGCCAAGTGTAGCAAGAACTGCAATAGGGCTGGGAAAATTTGGTGAAATTGATTTATTTTCATTATTAAAAAATAGCTTTAGGCAAAATCCTGATTATGTAATTGTTGGGGAAGTAAGAGGGCAGGAAGCTTCTGTACTATTCCAGGGGATGGCATCAGGACATGCTTCTATCTCTACAATTCATGCTGATTCAGTAGATACTGTAATAAAAAGGCTGGAAACCCCTCCAATAGAATTATCCCCTACCTTGTTAAATATTTTAGATGCTGTCGCTGTGATGAGCCATGCAATTGCAAAAAAACAAGAGACAAGAAAATTAAGAGAAATAGTTGAGATAGTTAATATTACATCAACAGGAGATGCCAAGACAAATACACCGTTTTTATGGGATCCAAAAGAAGATAAATTTTATTTTAAAAAAGGCAGTGTAGTTTTTGATAAAATCTCTATAAAATATGGAATTTCAAAAGAAAAACTAATATATGATTTTGAAAGGAGAACAAAGCTGTTATTTGAGATGTACAAAAGAAAGATATTTGATGCTTATTTAGTGCAGAAAATAATAAATGACTACTACAAAAATCCAGAAGGAGTGCTAGAAAGCATGGGTATTAAATAATGAATAAAAATTTAAATCTTTTAATGCAATTAACTCATGCATTAAAAGATTCTTTTCTGAAGTTGAAAAAAGCTTATGACAGCAAGAAATATCTTGAGCTTGAAGCATCTAAAAAATCAATTATTGATATTCAGGAGAAAATTTCCAAGATATTACTAGAGATAAGATAAAATTAAAATGACACTGCAACAACTTGAGAATAATATAATACATCAGGAGGAGCTTACAGAAGAGATTTATAAGCTGAGCAAAGGCGGGAAGGATTCAAAAGCACATCAGGAAGCATTAAGAAGCCAGATAAATATAATTAATAATTCTATTCCAGCTCTTCTTGAAGATATTGAAATCATAAAAAATCTTCCTGGCAAACAGGCAGAGAAAAAATTAGTTCAGATAGCATATGTTAAACCAGCAATAGAAGGAGAAAAAAATGCTGAGGTTACAATTATGAAAAAAGATGAAAAAAGTTTTTTCAAGCACTTAACAGTTGTTAATTATGCAATAAGCCAGCTGAAGAAACTGTTTTCTCATGATGAAAAGCCAAGTTATTATATAAAATTATCAAGCAAGTTATTTTTTGATACTTCAAATAATATTGTTAATAAAGGGCATTTTAAAAAACTTAATACTGATTTAAGAAAAGCAAACATAAAACTTCTGCTTAATACTTATATCTCAATTATGTTTTTTTCAACTCTTCTTGCCTTTTTTATAGGATGCTTGGTTTTTGCATTTTTCTTGTTTTTTAGAGTTTCTTTAAACTTTCCTTTTGTGATTCCAGCAGCAGGGAGCTTTTTAATAAGGGCGCTGGAAGCGGTCTGGATTATTTTTGCTCTTCCTGGCTTGACTTTTCTGTTTTTTTATATATACCCAGAAAGCGAGGCTAAAAGCATAGGGAAAAAGATAGAGCAAGAGCTTCCATTTGTAGTTATTAACATGTCTGCTATATCTGCATCAGGAATAGAACCGAGCAAGATATTTCAGATTATTGCAAAATCAGGAGAAGAATATCCTTATACAAAACAAGAGCTTGAAAAAATTATAAATTATGTAAGTATTTATGGTTATGATACTACAACAGCCTTAAAAACAGCTGCTGAAAAAGTTCCGAGCAAAAATCTAAAGGAATTATTTATTGGCCTTGCAAACTCAATAACTTCAGGAACAAGCTTGACTAATTTTCTTGACAAGAGGGCTGAAAGCTTATTATTTAATTATAAACTTGAAAGAGAGCAATATACAAAACTGGCAGAGACTTTTATGAATATTTATATCAGCTTGGTAATTGCTGCACCATTAGTTTTAATGCTTACATTTTTCCTTATGAGTTTAGGAGGATTAGGAATAGGATTAAGCTTGAATGCAATAAGCCTGCTTATAGTCTTAGTAGTTGTACTGATAAATATATTTTTCCTTATATTCCTGCATTTAAAACAGCCAAAATATTAAAAAATAAAAGATGAAAACAATATTAAAATCAAAAAATCCAAAATTTGAATTAAGGCATATAGAGATGTCAGACCTAAAAGGATATTGGGAATGTATTAATAATCCACAAACCAAAAAAGGTTTTTTGAATACTCCAAAGAGTTTAGCAGAAGCAAAAGAGACATTACAAGAATATATTAATAATATGAAAAAAATACCAATTGAATCTGAGTTTTTTGCTATAATTTACCAAAATCAGTTTGCAGGATTTATAAGTTTGAAAGACTTAAACAAAAAATATTTTGAGCATAAGTGTGATATTGGCTATTGCATACACCCAAAATTTAGAGGGAAAGGAATAGCTACTGCATCAGTAAATTTAATTACAAAATATGGCTTTAAAAAATATAAATTAAAAAGAATTGAAGGATATTGCAGGACTTTTAACAAGGCATCTGCTAGAGTTTTGGAGAAAGCAGGCTATAAATTAGAAGGAATACTTAGAAAAAATAAACACAAAGATGGGAAATATCTTGATGATATGATATGGGCTAAAGTAAAATAAAATGTTCAAATTAAACAAAACCGAAGCCATAGGATTAATTTTTGCAGCTGCAACTATACTAATAGATTTTATATTCCTGAGGGATTTAAAGATATTTTATTTTATTATTGGAATTTCTTTTATTATGGCTGCGGCTCCTTTTATGATTTATATTATTATAGATTCTGCAAAAGAAAAGGAGAAAGAGGAGATGTTTTTAGAATTTTCAAGGGATTTAGTTGAGGGTGTTAAATCAGGAGTGCCAATAAGCAAAAGTATAATAAATCTCAGGGAAAAAGATTATGGAGCTTTATCCCAGCATGTAAATAAGATGGCAAATCAAATTTCTTTAGGAATTCCTGTAAAAGATACTTTTGATATTTTTGCAAGAGATATAGGAAATACTACAATTATCAGGGCAGTAAATTTAATAAAAGAAGCTGAGAGAACAGGGGGAAATATTGAAACTATCCTTGACTCAGTTGCAAATTCTGTTTCAACAATAGAGAAACTGAAAAAAGAAAGATCTTCTGCAATTTACAGCCTTGTTGTGCAAGGATATATAATATATTTAATTTTTATTATTATTATTCTTGTTATGCAATTTAAAATCCTGCCTATGACATCTGGAATCACGGATTTAGGGGGAATAGGAGATATTGGGATTAGCACAACCCCAATATCAGCAGATCAATTATCAACCCCTTTTCTATATCTTCTTGTTACACAGGGTTTGTTTGCAGGAATAATAATAGGAAAGCTATCTTCAGGAAGCATAAAAGCAGGAATAAAACATTCTATTATTTTAGTAATACTCTCAATGATAATATCAACAGGCGCGAGGTTGTTTATGTAATATGCAGAAAATAATAAAAGAACATAAAAAAAATTATATTATAGATGAAAAAAGAGATTTGATAATATTTGATAAATCTAAAGAGCATAAGAAAAAAGATACAAGGTGGATAAAATCACAGTTAAACTAATAAAATCTCAATTAGAATGGGATTGGGGGAAGTAACTGATTAATAGTTTAAGTAAATTATCAGAGAAATATAAAATATGATAAAAGAATTGAAAAAAGAGATGATAGATAAAATAACAGACTTAAATATAAAAGCTTATTATACAACAAGTAAAATAGCGAGGAGATATAAAAGAAGTGAAAGGAAAGATTTTATAAATATGACTTTCAAACAAGGAAAGATATTTGGATATTTTAAAGAAGGGGAATTAATAGGAGTAATAGGCATAGCAATAGATAAAAAATTTAAAAGCGGGGAGATGAGGCATCTTTTTGTAAATCAAGAGTATAGAAATAAAGGAATAGGTAAAGAGTTATTAAATTTTATTGAGAAATATGCAAGAAAAATAAAATTAAAAAGAATCAAGCTTGATGTTCTAGCAGATAATAATACGGCTATAAATTTTTATAATAAAAGAAAATATAAAATTTATGCTTATAAGATGGAAAAATGGTTATGAAAGATACAAAAGGATTAAGCCATGTAGAAATGATTGTATCATTTGGATTATTTGTTATTTTTCTTTTGCTGCTGTTAAGCTTTTTTAATCCATTAAAAAAGAGTGGAGATAATGCTTTGATTAATGTTCTTGAAAATTCTGTCAAGGCAAAATCAGAGATAAATGTTATAACAAGCACATTAATAGTAAAAGCAGATGCAACAATTTCAGAAAATTGTTTTGGTGTTGAAAAAGTGGCAGAAGGAATTGTTGTCGTGAGAAAAGAAGAAAGAGTTAATGCTACAAATTCTAATAACCTTTATATTTTAAGCAGTAATTCTGGAGTGTATAATTTATTATTCTCTGATTTTTTTTCTGAGAATCCAAGCCCTGTTTGCCAGCTTCTTGCTGCAGAAGATTATAATTTTGGTGTTACAAGAGAGAATAAGTTTATATTTATTAGAAATTTAAATGAGCTAGAAGCAGAGTATTATTCTGATTATAATAAGTTAAAAAAAGATTTGTCGCTGCCTGCGCAAAATGATTTTGAGTTTTCTGTCAGTCTGGCTAATCAAAATATAATTGCAAAAGGAGCAAGAAACGAGCCTAATATAAATATTGAATCTAAAAATATAAATATCAAAATAATTGATGAAAACGCCAGCATACAACAGGCGATATTAAATTTGAGAATATGGTGATGATAAAAAATAAAAAAGGGTTTATTAGAATTGTTGAGGCAGTATTTGCAATTTTATTGCTGTCAGGATTTTTGTTGTTTATTTATGTCAAGCAGGCTGATAAATCAAATTTTGGAGATTATAATTATAATACAGAAAGAGCAATATTAAAAGAAGTCTCTGAAAATGAAAGTTTAAGGCAGGCTGTTTTAAATGATGATATACAAACACTTAAGTCTTTTGTTGCAAGCAAACTGCCTTCAATTTTTCAGTATTCTGCAAGAATATGCCAAGTTAATGATATTTGCGGTTTAGAAACTTATCCTGGAGAAAAAGATATTTATGCAGATTCTGTGCTGATTACATCTACATTACAAGATTATAATCCAAAGCTATTTAAGCTATTTATCTGGAAGAAATAAATAATTAAGAAAAACACGCTTTATAATTAGATTCCTATGTTATTCTCTTCAAGAAGACTTAGAATCCCAGTTTGAACAATAAACTGCAATTTCTGCATCTGATTTAGGAATAATTTTCAATGATTTATAGCTTGTTCTTTTTTCTTTATTTAGCTTTCTATGGCTGTCATCGCAATATGGAAGATTTTTGCTTTTTCCACATGTACAAAAGCTGTATTTTTCTCCTGCCTTCAGATTTAAGGTTTTTGCTTCATCAAAAATCTTTGATTTTTGACTGCCATCAGAAATAAGAGGTATTTCTGAGGTTTCTATAAGTCCTTCTTTCATTATAATTAGATTTGATTTTAATTTATAAATCTTATGTCCTACGAAATTATCAGCTGAATAAGTCTCATAAATATTAAAAACCTTATAATCTTAGTATTATTATGAAACTAATAAGAATACTAATTTTTCTATTAATTTTAAATAGTTTTATACTTACTGGATTTTTAGCCTCTCAATATACAGGAAAAGTTATTGATAAAACTAAAATAGAGTATGCAAATCTTACTAGAGTAATTGATGGAGATACTATAGATACAAGCTTAGGAAAAGTAAGACTTCTGGGAATCAATACTCCTGAAAAAAATCAAAAAGGATATCAAGAAGCAAAGAATTTCTTGCAGCAATTTGAAGGAAAAGAGATATCACTGGAATTGACAAAGGAAGATGTAGATAAATATTATAGAAAGCTGAGATATTTGTTTTATAAAGATAATTTTATTAATAAAAAGATACTAGAGTATGGATTTGCACACTTCTATACTTATAATAAAGATAAATATACAGATGAATTAAGAAAAACAGAAGAGAAAGCTAGAGAAAAAGAATTAGGAATATGGGAAAAATCAAAAGAAGAATGCAGCGAATGCATAATCTTAATAAAATTAAATGAAGTTGACCCAGGAGAATATATAATTTTAGGAAATAAATGCAAGATTAATTGTTCTTTAATTGGCTGGACAATTGATGATGATTCTTCCAGCCATACAAGAAAATTAAATAACTATATTGAAGCTGAACAAAGTGCAAGAATAGATTATAATGGGAGTATATGGAATGATGATGGAGATAGCTTGTATTTAAGAGATGAAAAAGGGTATCTGGTCTTGTTTTATCGATACTAAAATTAGGATACTATATCAAAGGACGCTAAAAATTGAGCAATTGTGCGACTTTGATAGATAGGATATCAATAAAACTGCTCAATTATTATTGTCAAAGACTATATATAGTTATCATTATCTCTTAAAATTATTAAACAAGTTATTTTTTGTTATTAATTCTGCAAGTATGATAATCTAAATTATATTCAATAAATATTATTAAATATTATTAATTATTTTTTATAATGATGGTATTAAACTAAGGGCTATTAGAACAACCAAATTATATAAAAATCATAAGATTTTTATATTATCTTTTTTTAGTTTATAATCATATATAATATTCATCCTTGCTTTTGGCTGGGATGACTGAGCTAGTCCCTCGCGGCGGGACTAGCTCTCTTATCTTACTTTAAGATTTAACTCTTTAACTTGATTTTTTATGCTTTCTATTATTTCCTTTTCTTTTTCTTCTAATCTTAATTTTCTTTTGGCTTCCTGAGCCTGCTCCTGAGAGATATCAATTAATTGAGAGTTTTGCTTGGCAATATCTGAATCCAGCGAGATTATTTTGTTTTCTATTTCCCCTTGCTTAATTTCATTTAATTCTAATAGCTTACTCCTGATTTCAGCCAGATTAGGCTCAATTTGCTTGACTTCTAAAATTAAAGGAATTATTTCTGCACTAGCATCTCTTTCTAAAGCCTGTTTAAAATTATCTATATACTCTTGTATAATCCTGTTGTTTTTCTTATCAATATGAAAATGTTTTGCTAAAGCTTTAAAATCTATTTTTTGCTTTATATCCTGTATTTTCTTATCTAATTCTATTAATTGCTTTTGCTTGCTCTCTTTTTCTGCTAATTCTTTTTTATATTCTTCGCTTCTTTTTGTTTCTTCTATTTCTTTTTTTATTTTCTCAATCTTGCTGTTTGTTTCCTGCTTCTTAGTGCTTAATATTACAAGATTATTTTTTATTTCTTCTTCTGTTTTTTTGACAGTATTCAGAGGGTCTAGCATTTCATTTGTTTTATTAATTATGTTCTCTTTTTGAGATGCAGCATTTTTTATAGTATTCTCAATACTTTCAAAAGCCATCTTAACTATCTCTCTTGTTTTTCCAAGTTCATTTCCTATAAGGATTGTTGCTTTTTCAAATGAATTTTTTGAGTTTTTATTAAAGTTGTTCATTATCTCGCTTAT
>Ga0209542_10013708_pt1 | contig 13914 bp, 13 predicted proteins | sample RifCSPhighO2_01_FD_184028 | JGI IMG/M metagenome (GOLD analysis project Ga0209542, IMG submission 184028) | Soil microbial communities from Rifle, Colorado - Rifle CSP2_plank highO2_0.1 (SPAdes) (version 2) | ecosystem: Environmental > Terrestrial > Deep subsurface > Rock core/Sediment ...
ATAAAAAGCCGCAGCTTCTCTTCTACGGCTTGTTCTTTTTCATCATGCACTATATTACGTCACTTATTCTCTTAACGTCCGTCGTGCCGGGATTCATGACGTCTTCGGAAGGCCGGTGGATTTCGCCAAAACGGCAGGAAGTGTGACCTAAACCCTTCTTGAAAAGTCCCCAGCGTCGTCACCCTGAACTTGTCCTTCGGTAAACTCAGGCCTTCGGCTCTGAGACTCAGGCTCGAAGAGATGGTGAGTTAATCGAATCCATTTCAGGGTCTTATAACTCGAGCAGTCAGATGCTGAAACAAGTTCAGCATGACGAATTATTGTTCGTTATGAATACTTCTCAAATACGATCTTAATCGTTTGAAGCGAGAACTTCGCGCGCCTCTTTCGGCGACACGTTCATCAGGAGATCAATGATCGAAAGGTTTGGGATAAACGGCTGTTTTGATGAAAAAAGCTGGGGGTATTCCCGGCAAGTCCAGTCTTGTACGGTCATACGAATGTCGTTTTTCTTCATGCTTCCCTTATCAAGATATGCTAATACTGAAGTTCCGCCGCAATAATCCTCTGTTGCGCCGACCGCTTTAATCAGTGCAACGATTTTTTCGCTTGCGGACTGGTCAGGTGATATCCCCGAATCAATATGAATCCCCTGTTTGATCTTCCGCAAGCGGAAGGTCCCCTTATCTGCCAATGCGGCTTCAATGCTTTCTACGGTCAGCTGATCGGATTTCAGGGGAAGTTCAAGTATACGTGCGATTCCCCATAAAATAGTGCGTATATTCAATTCGGCAACTGATCCGGATTGATGGTGCAGAAGTTCGTGTAAATCGCTATTGAGGACAGTGAAAAAAGGTGATTTTCTATAGGCAAACTCTATAGTCCGGAGATGATCCTCTACCCAAGTCTGGTCATAGGTCGGAACTATATCGACTATGCGATGCTCTCGACTGCCATGAGTGACGGGTACGCGCAAATAGTACATGCCGCTGCCGGTTTTTATCGGCGTGTGTACCTGATAGGACCATCCCGTTTGCCCATCAGGATATTTATGCTTAGCGACAAACTGCACGTCATCCCGAATAACAAACACGTCAGTATTTAGTATACGTGCAAAATAGTGCAGGCGGGGAAAATATTGCGGCTGGATTCCGGTATAGCGCATAATAGAGGTACATAATATCACAATAATATTGCACTTACAAGACAGTATGATATACTATGTAGTAATATGATCACCCCTGAACATATCACTTCAGCCTTACAGCATGAAAGCCTTCTTGAGCCTCCTCGGTATATAAAATACTGGAGGGCTATGAATGATGGAGAAATTGAGACATATCTAAAAAATACAGAGCCTGAAAATCGTTTTATAATCCATATCTGGGGCGCAATAGAAGCGCAAGGGTTAAAGCCGACCGGGGCAGACACTATGATGTCCGAAGTGGCGGCTACTGTTCTCGCCTCGAGAATTAAAGATACTACCGGAGCACCGATAATTTTTTCTGACACCTTTCGAGATGTTGCCTGCACATCAGCAACAGAACCGTTTACCGGATCGCTTGGACTCGAGCATTGGAAAACAGAGCGTTCTGTAGAAAATACCTTCATTGCACAAATGTGGCTCCGGTTACTGCGTAACTTTCAACAAAAGGGTATTTCACGTCATTTTATCGTAAACGGAGACGGAGGAAATTGGCAAAATTATTGGAATCGGCCTGAAATAGAAGACTTCCGCTCACTTGGACAGTATGTTCAACAAGAAATTCCTGGAGTAGAATTTGAGGGCTGTAATTGGGATCAGGAGGGACTTTCATTTAAACATGCAGATCAATATTCTCACGCATGCGTACAGTGGCTTACGACTCAAGCGCCGCCATTGTATCTCAATACCGCATGGCGAGTGGGACTTCGTCCCTTTACCCCTGAAGAATTACAGGCGCATAACGGCATCGCACACGTCAGCGTCGATCCGGTTACAGGCAAACGAATAACAGATTGGGACGGAGTAAGAGCAGACAAAAGGAGCCACGCCTCTGCAGAATTTAACCTGGAAGAATTTAACAGGTTTTTACAAGGTGACGTTGCCGCAGACTACGAAATAAAAATGTCTCAATTGGAAAAAGCGTCCAGACGTTTTTATACACACTCTTAACCGTTACTTCAGGAGCTTCCACAATCGCTCGTCTTCTATCCAGGATAAATTGGAGTTCATAGCGTGAATGACGCATGGTATCTTTTGACATATAGGTAATACGTTACCTTTGAATCGGGCCGAGCTCGAAATCGTTATACCGCAGCTCCCCTGTTCGCGCCGTGATGGCAACTAATCGTAGCAGAGTTTCGGATAGGTTGTGAATTTTAATAATTCCATCTTCACCTTGCTTCGGTAAATAATACTCAATTCCAAGAACAGTAAACTTACCCGTTGACCATCCCTGTGGAATTAATGCTTCGTTTTGAACTCGTAACTGCGCACGGTAAACTAACGAGGGATGGATTTCCGTATACCCACGAGATTCTAACTCTGGATACTTGAAAGCAAGACTTAGTAAATCCTGTGGCGAGAGAGCAGACCGAGGAACTGCGAGAAGATCAATAGCCTTATACATACCCATATCAGGCTTATGCCAGCGGATTGGTTTATCGGTTGGTGGAATCCTGAGCGCTTGCAGCGATTCATCTCTTTGCCCGTACTGGCTTAAAAAATCACTATCAAAAAGACTGACGCCATGCTGTTCTTTCAGTTCAAACCCATATCGTTCTTCATCCTTTAACTCGTTAACAAGAAAACCTGCACGTTGTAATTGTTGTTTTACTTTCTCACCATAATATTCACCAAATTCATTATTAATAAATTCCTCGTTACTTCTTTCAAAATACATCCGTTGACCTTGTGCATACGTATAGAATTCTTGTGAGATGTTTTGAACACCGAATAGACGAGATAATGCATATAGACCTGCCAGTCCTATACCGGCAGCGCTCAACTCCATAAGGCGTCTTCTCGTGATCTGGTCTTCGGTTAAATCTATTTGAAAATCTAGCTCTGTTAATTCCTTAAAGAATCCCATAGGTATATTATAGGGCATTACGTCAAAATAATATAGGCTATTTGATTAATGGGGGCAATTCCCACAGTCTTTCGTCTTCTGCCCCGATACGCCAGAAGGCGACGCCGGCAAAACCGAATTCTTTTGAAAGTCCTATACGTCGCTCGACCGAATCAACGTCTGAAAACCACACTTCATGTTCTTCACCCTCAATCGTGTAGTTCAGATATGGTTCTTCGTGTTCATCAGACCACGAAAGCCTGTCGGGATAGTCCTCTATAAGTTTCTGAACCTGTTCGTATGTCAGCCCGCTTACCCGACCTTCTTCATCGTCGCTTTTTTCCCGATTCCAGTCATATCCGTACAAGGGAATGCCGAGGAAAATTTTGGCGCCCGATTCCTTTGTTTGCTCGGCCGCGTACCGGGCAACCGCTTCTGCCCAGGAAATAGACGCGATGGGTCCGGGACCGGTATCGCTATTGTGCTGTTCGTACGTCATGAGATGCAGTTGATCGGCCGCATGGGCGAGCTGTATCCAGTCCTGTGCTTCTGACCCGTTCTTCTCATTCTGCTTCCCTTCTCCGCTTTTCGGATGCAGCGCTACCGCGAGTAATTTTTCCCTCGCATGCAGTTCTTCTGCTAATTCTTCGATAAAAAGGGTAAAATTGTCCCGCTGGTCGGCGCGTAACGCTTCATAGTCGATATTTATGCCGTCAAAATCATGCTGCTCCATAAGCGCAAGTAATTCGTCAATATGCCTCTTTCGGGCTTCCGATGAAGCAATGACCAGATCGATGCGCTCGTCATCCCAATCCCCGCCTTCGGAATAGTCAGGCAGATTGGCGATGAGCATAAAAACCGGCACGCCGTGTTCGCGGGCGAAGCGTATGACCCTTTCATCCTCAACGGCACCGGTATAAGGTTTAATCGACCCGTCGGCACGAAGCCCGTACCAAAAGAGAGAAACATAATCGATGCGGTCTATATGATTCTCCATTGATGCAACTGCCTGTTTCTGATCCCAGTACGGAATCCATACGAAAACCTCCTGTCCAAGGTTTACGGATTTTGTCCGGGATGGCATAATGGTTAACCGCTGACGCAGTCTCGTATTGAGTAGCATAGCGGTTGATTCAATCGTATCTTTTATCTGCAGTCCTATGATTACCTGAATAATGCCTATTATAATAAGCGGCAAAACGATTAAGCACAAAAATAGATAGTGGCCGGTATCTTTTTTCATATGTTCGTCCACAACGAAGGGTCCTCCGCGCCGATGCGCCAAAGATTGAACCGGTGTATGCCGAAATGTTCTTGTGCGTATATAATTTTTTCGCGAATAGTCCGGGCATCTTCAAACCATATCACGTCTTCGTTCGGCAATTCTGCCCGGGCGCTGGACGCTGATTCGTCATATACGATATCCGTATTAGTTTCTTCAAGCAAACTGGCAATTTCAGGATAGGTCATGCCGGTATTGGTACTCCCCCATCGGTAACCGTGAGTAGATAAACCGACGACTATCTTTTCCCTCGGGATCGTTTTGGCTGCATAATCTAAAACATCATGATACCAGTCAAGCGGCGCCTGCGGTCCCGGATCAGAGCTGTCCCAGCTATAGCCGTATGCCATAATTTTAACCACATCTGCGGTCTTGCCGATATGTTCGTAATCCTGGGCTTCCGAAGCAGCACGTGTCCGGTCCTGGGTCTTCGCGTATATAGTCATAGAAAATATAAGGTCATTCTCGTGAAAAGCTTCGGCTACGCGCGTGATGAAAGCCGAATGGGCGTCCCGGTCTTCCGGCTCCAGGGTTTCGATATCAAAATCCCAGCCCTGGTAGTCATTTTCCTCCGCTTCTGTAATAAGCTGATTAATGAATGCTTCCTGAACCTCTTCATCACGTAATAATAAGCTGACGCGTTCAGAATCAAAATCGTCCCCGATCTGCGGAATAACCGGCATGCCATACTCACGGATCAATGCAACGATACGGTCCCGGTTTCGGATCATATATGAATCAAGGCTTCCGTCCGGAGCAATCCGGTATAAGAGCGGATCGACTGTTTTCAGAAGCGGGATCGACTCCTTCAGGGATTCTTCGGAAGAAATCTCATCCCAATAAGCAAACCATCCCGAAATTTCCGGCTCCGGCAGCGGTGTCGGTGAGAATACATTCGTAAAATCAGGAAGCACCGAAGGTTGAACTGAACGGAGCAGCGGTATCTTCAGATACAAAGCGGCAATGGAGAGACCCGCTCCCACGAATAATCCGGCGATAAACAAGGCTATTTTCATTGAATACTATTTATTTATTAAAGGACATAATTCGTCATGCTGAATTCATTTCAGCATCTCATCACTCGATTGCAAATAGATCCTGAATCAAGCTTTAGTACTTAAGCGGATGCGAATGTATTCAGGATGACCGTTTTAGAGAAGTTACGCAACAGGCATTATATTACTTTATACACGACAAAGTTTTCCTTTTGAAAAACGAGTTCATACTGATCCGAAAGATCCGGTTCGATAATCTTTGCGAACCACGAATCCGGTCGGTCAAGCTGAATATACGTAAAGTAACCGTCGGCCACTGCTTCCTGGTATGCCTCATCGCCTTCCAGATCATCATACGAAAAACCATAAGGACCGGTAATCTGCTCTGCCGACAAGACGTCTTCAAGAGCCAGAACAGCAATATCGTCTGCCTGTACCAATAGCCGGTCGTCAGGTTCAACAACTTCAACAAGGTAATCAGTCACCAGATCATAATGCGGCCACTGCTGCTCTAAGTCCGAGCGTTTATGCATGCCGTTTAACAGGGCAAACAGGATAAATATGGCAGTTACCGCGGTACCGATTTTCCGTGATCGGGAAATTATTGCGCCAAACCCTAATCCGGCAAACAGGCAAAGACCGACAAAGCTGAATATCAGATTCTGTACCAGTGTCGGACCGTTGAGCGTCAAAAGATGGACCGAAACGGGTAGGAAAACGATTCCCGACAGCAGAACACCGAGCTCTTTATTCTGCTTCACGAGATGCCATAAACCTATGGCTCCCGGCAACAACCAGATCCATGTATATTCGAAAATAGTACGGCTGATAGTTATAAAGCTCGCCGAGCTGGATTCAGTAAATGTCTGCGTGTTTAAAAATGACAACAGATTCTCGAATTGCCATAGGCCGTATCCCGCAACCAAAGTGGATAAAATAACGAGCGTATAAAGCAGTGCCCGTTGGCGGCGATGGCGCATGAACCGGTATATGATCCATACCGAAATAACCGGAAGCATAAGCGCAACGGAATATTTTGCTAAAAATCCCAGAAAAAGCATAATCCCCGCAAGAGATGCTTTTAGCCTATTGTCGTCATGTACCGTTTCAACTATGAGTAATAATCCGCCCAAGAACAGAGTGAAGGCCAGCATATCCATCATTGCCATGCGGCTAAGCCAGCCATGAATCGGCTCGATTGCCAGAAAAAGTCCGCCGAGAAGCGCCGCAATACGGCCATATACCGATACGCTCTTGCGTACAAACAGTTGTAATCCCACACGATACAGGAACCATACGCTCGTAATGCCCAATACGGCGCTGAAGAAACGGGCGCCGGCCAAGCCGCCTACCAGATAGCTCAAACCGGACAAGGGCGGATATAAGTACGGCATGCCGCTTATCCAGCTGAACGGATTGGATCCTATATCATGCGAAAGAATGATCTTTTTACCCAAAACAATATAGAGCGCTTCATCGATAAAGGGGGCGTTAAAAGAGAGATTCGTCAGGCGGATCAAAAGTGCTGTACCAATAACGAAAATAGTAGCCCACGAGAGAATTTTTTCAACCATGCTATGTTACCATGCGGTATGCAACGTAGCCTTCGGCGAAGCTTGCACCGCTCTGTGATCCGAGTATTTTTGCAAAGGCTTCGACGATCTCGCCTGCGCGGGGATTGGGAACCGGGCGAACCTGCGACTTATAGAGCTCGATGGCGTGAAGTTTTTGCTTCATGTGCTCATCGGATAAATGGACAAAATAGTTTATTTCCGTATGTTCGTGCAATCGCCATTGCTCTGCCGGCATCTCATACATGAGTGCCGTTGATATCTGATGTTTTGAATGGTGCGAGGGACGTAAAGCAGCATGCGCCGCCCGCGCGGCAACCTGATGATCCTGATTATAGGAGGTATACGTAGGAAAAGCGATGATGGTCGGCTTGATCTGTTCAATCGATACGCGGCTTTTCCTTTCGATAATGTCCATCAGCGCTTTTTGCCCCAGTCTGTCGAGCTGTAGATGATAATCTTTTCCTTCAAAGGCAAGGTCGTAGTCATCGAACTTCATATATTTTGCAACCGCAGCGATTTCCTTTTTTCTCTCTGCTGCGGAAGAATGGCCGCGGTCTGAAAAATCGTGCGTGTCGGCGACGGTCAAAAAAAGCACGTACACTTTACCGCCGGCTTTTTTCGTTTTTGCAATCAAACCACCACAACCGATAATCTCATCATCAGGATGCGGTGCAATGACGAGAAGTTTCTCACGGGAAAGATCGAGCATACGGGCTATGATACCAAATTGAAGCTAAATATACAAGAAGAAGTACTTGCAATTGGCTATTCGTTATTCGTATGCCGATGGGTAATTGATCAACTTCCAGCAAACTTGAACAAATCCCGACTTAAACGTGGGAATGCGAAAAGCTAGTGGCTAACTAATTATACGACGCAGCTTTGAGATCACGGACAAATCCTATCGTTTCCATGTAGTTCAGAGCTTCGTGCGTCCGTACTTGCGAATCAACCGTAAGCTTTATGGAGTATACGATCATAAGATAGCTCGCTATGACGGTAATGAGCAGTATCATCACACAGGAATAGAGTAAATTTTCGTTGTTGTTCCTCTTAGGGTTTACCATATATAAGCAGCATGTCACGTAAAGAAGTCTATGTCAAGAGGGGTAATGTATCACGAAAGTTCGGGAAACCAGTGTTTGACTTCGTGGAGGGCGTCTTTGAGATTGCCGGAGATATGTACGGTATTCTGAATTGGCCTTTTTTCTGCATTTGCTGCCGCGGCGGATTCATTGGAGAAATCTCCCCGAATCGTACCGGGCGCTGCGTAGACGGGCAGCGTATGGCCCGCGAGTTTTTTCCCTATTTCGACGGCATCATTTCCCTCGAACACTGCCGCAACGATGGGACCGGATGCCATCCAGTCAACCAGCCACTCACGGATTATTTTTCCGATTTCAAGAGGATCTTTCGTGTTAAATTCTTTTTCAGGATCAATCCCCTGCTTTTCGTAGTTTTCGAGCGTCTTTCCGCCCATGCCTTTGATCCATTCAGGATCCTGTCCGTAATGTTTCGAAACCTGGTCTTTCGTCGCGTGGACCATCTTCAACCCGACTAACTTGAGTCCCGTCTGTTCAAATCTCCGGAGAATTTCTCCCGTCAGTCCGCGCGCCACACCGTCAGGCTTAATTAAAATAAGCGTTCTCTCCATACAATAAATTCTAAAAAATTCTAAATTCTAAATTCGAAGTTCCAAATAAATCATAAATTCTAATATCAAAATTCTAAAGGTTTAGAATTTGAGATTTAGAAATTGTTTGGAACTTATTAACCCGAATTACGAAATTCAGGCTCGTCATGCTGAATTTATTTCAGCATCTTTGTTCTCTTGATCCTGAAACAAGTTCAGGATGACAGTTTTCCTGAAGCTGATTTAATTTCGTAATTCGGGTTTATTATTTTGAATTTAGTATTTATAGTTCTTATTCTAACAGATCTTCTCTTTTTTGGTCAATACCAAAACCATTGACTCTGTAAATAACCATTTCCTGCTCCCCGTCGCTGTAGCTACCTGAAAATATCCGAATGGGTTCCAGGCGCGTGATGAAACCTCCGTCAGCAAAGCCATATGCCCGCTGGTATTCTTCGGATTCTACGATATGCCGGTAGTCAAGCACGTATCGAATATCTTTTTCAGCCAGATATGCAGGCAGTGTTTTAGAAACGGCGTAGGGATATATCTCGTTATTCACCAACCCGTCGAGATTGATGACGTTTCCTTCAAGGAAGTAACCGGGTATGCCGGCGTTAAAAGAACCAATATGTTCAAGATTATTTGCTTTACTGTAAAGAGCAGCACGCAGCGGCAACGTTTGGTTCGGCCACGGAGATTTATCCTTACCGAGGGGATAAACAGAGGCGATGGTTTGTTGAAGGCTTACGAGGATGATAAGAAGCAATATGCCCATAACCAGGCCTGTTGCCGGATATGCCAGCTCCGATGCAGTTCGTATGACGGCTGCGGTAATAATAAACAAGGGCACGACGAGATGGGCTGTATACCATGCCTGCACCCCGCCGCTGAAAGAATAAAGCGCCGCATACCCTGCCACGATAAGTATTGAACTTACGACGAGTATGAGATCGTCACGGCCGTAACGCAATCGCAAAAATTTATTCCCCGAAATTCCGAGCCGCCATCGGGAATCTACTATATGTATAAATACAAAGAAGCATACGACCGGTACGACGAGAGAAACAGCGATAAGCATCGCCGGACTAGTGGCGTTGACCGTTTGAGAAATAAGGGAGAACGCATGGAGAATTCTGTCTGACCGGCCGAAGAACTGCGACCAATACAGTTTCATCGCCGCGCTGGACTGGACGAATTCGCCCGTCGTAACATAATTATGAACTAAAGACAGGATAAATCCTCCCGCCGCACCGGACAAACCTGCAAAGGCTGCTGCCGACTTTTTTACCTTTCTTTTCACCGCGATAGTAACAAGAAGGATCATTGCTGCGGTCAGCCCGAAATCAACCCGGGACAGGGAGGCAAACAAGCCGACTATCGCTATTGCAAGAAGATGTCCTTTATTCAGGCTGTCACTGTACCGGTGAACCAGAAAATAGTACAGAGTATCAAAGAAAAGACTAAGCGGCCATTCGACTACCGAAACGGCATTATATACAAACACCGGAGCCGAAGATACAAGCGCCAGCGATCCGAGAAAATGGGTTTTTTTGTTTTTGAAACTAAAAAGATAGACGCCTGTCACGGTCACCGAAGTAATTAATACGCTCAACGCAATCCCGTAACGGATAAATTCATATACTCCCGCGCGCGTGAATAGATATACCGAGCTCAGAAGATACGCGTGAAGCGGGTGAAATCCGGATGTCACGGTTAGGCCGTTATCAAAAGACCAGATGCCGTAGAGGGAAAAAGTTTTCGCCAGCTGAAGATAGTAAAAAGCATCATCCGAAACGTATTGAACCTTGACTTCCGGGGATGCCGCGAGCAGGGATAAACCGAATACGATGAGGTTTATGATTGCTGCTGACCCGATCACGGACGCGAACCAAAAGGGAATACTGGTATTGCGAAGAAAATGTTGAATTATTACGGCAGGATGCATGCTTTGACGGCGTCTTCTGCTTTTTTATCAAACGGCCCGATTCCGGCGAGATTGATCCTCCCGGGAGTGAACAACTCCCCTGCCAGAAGAGTCACTTCTTCAGTATTCACCGCATCGATGCCGCTGATGATTTCCTCCGGCGTTCGAATACGGCCTTCCAAAATAAGCGATTCAGCCATCAGACTCGCTACTTCATGGCTGTCTTCAAGGCTCAATATAAAATGACCTTTGACAAATTCCTTTGCCCGTTTCAGCTCTTCGTCGGTAATACCGGAATTTTTCCGGCTCATTTTATAGTACTCCTCCTGGATAACCTTCACGGCTTCTTCGACTTTACGATGGTCAATCCCCGCCTGTGCGACGAGGTTTCCCACATCCTGATATTTACTCGTGCTGGTTCGGATGTAATAGGCCAACCCGCGGCGTTCGCGCACTTCATGAAAGAGACGCGAAGACATGCCGCCTCCTAAAACAACTGACAATAATCCCAGCACATATCGACGCGGATCTGCTAATCCGAAAGCACGAAAGCCTAAACAAAGATGCGTCTGCTCTGTTTTTTTAGCATTAATACGGATTTGCGGTTTACTTTGAGATTCTTTCTGCAGGTCAAAAGAAGAAACCGGCTGCTGTTGCCATGCGCCGAAATATCGCTCTGCTTCATCCTGGCTGATACCCCGGGCTCCGGCTATGACGACTACCGCATGATTCGGCCGGTAAAAACGATCCATGTATGCCGTAAAATCATTCCGCTTGAACGACAGCACCGTTTCTTTGGTACCGGCTATATCCCGGCCGAGCGGCGTATCGCCGTAGAGCAGTTCTTCATAAATTGAGCCTATTTTACGGATGGGCATATCTTCGTACATATTGATCTCCTCGGTGATAACGCCTTTCTCACGTTCAATTTCTTCTGAAGAGAGCAGTGAATGCAGCGTCATGTCGGAAAGAATATCCAGAAGTTTTTCCTTATGGTGGGCGGCTGCTTTTATCCAGTAGCCGGTCTGGTCTTTTGCCGTATAGGCGTTGTAAGCAGCGCCCATTCCTTCAAGTTCTTGTGCGAGCAATAAGGCGGAAGGCCGGTTTTTGGTCCCTTTAAACATCATATGTTCGAGAAAATGCGCAATGCCGTTTTCCTGTTTGTCTTCATAGCGGCTACCGGCGCCAATCAGAACCAGGACGGCAATGGATTTGGTATCCATGGGAACGGATACAACGCGCAGACCGTTCGGAAGGGTTGAAATATTGAAATCAGTTTGCATAGGCGCGATTATATCCGACGAAGCGACGAATGTAAATATACCCCTTCGCTTTTAGTTTCAGAATAATCATGGTATACCAAAACGGAGCTTTTAAAATCGAGATGACATATTAAAACAACGTATATCTTACTCGAAACTAAAAGCTACGAAGGCATACCATTTCTGATTTTAAAAGCAGAGTGGTATAAGCCGAATTACTAAATGAAAACGCTGCTATAACAATCTGTCATTGCGATCCCGAGCGAAGTCGAGGGAGAAGCAATCCCAAGCTCGAGCAGGATTGCTTCGTCATACTCGTGATGTCGTATGTCTCGCAATGACGTGCTAAATAATTTCGCGATGCGAGTTAAATAATAAGAATCCGGCGGAAACCCTATTGACCCGGCGGTGGCGGAAGGTACGGGTTTTCTACCAGCCAGGTATAGAGTATCTCGCTGCCAATGAGGAACAAAACCAGAAGGATCAATACGGAAACAAGCACGATCAGCTTTCTGCTATCGGAAAGTTTATGCCACGCAAAGTGATTATCGTCGTTTTTGCCTTCTCCCATCATGAGCCTCGCAAAGCGGTTGCCTGCAGCTTTTTCCTTCCAGCCGGAAATCTTGCCATCCAGCTGTTTCATGGATTCGTCATACTGATCCGCTTGTTGGTCCATGCTTTTACCATACACGAAAGAGTGAATCATTTGCAAGTGGGCAGATTCAGTATGAGAGAAAAGACTGTCAATTGAGCACCTTCCACCGTTTCCCGTCGGTAATAACTTCCACCGTCCCGTTCTGGTCAGTTCTCAAAACATTAGCACCTGAATTTTTAAATTGCTCAATGACCGATTCGTGCGGGTGTCCGTAGCTGTTATTTTTTCCGACCGTGATCACCGCAAGCCCGGGACGCCGAACGGATGCAATAGTATCATTCTGCTCATCGGCAGATCCATGATGGCCAACTTTGTATACTTCAAGCCCGTCACTCATAACGGGCAATTTCTCAAACGCGCTCACCAATACTTCTCCTTCCGCATCACCCGTAAAGATTGCGTCAAACTGACCGTAACGTAAATGCATGATCAGGGAAAAATTGTTAAGGTCAGTGCCGGCGGCGTGACCTTCAAGATATCCCTGAACAGCTTCAGATTCAGGTGAAAGAATCGAGAGCTTAATCTCGCGACCCGTCGGGTCAGCATGTCGAACGGTGCTGCCCGCTCCAAGGGTCCGGACTGAAGTTTTGCTTTGTCCGAGCAGACTTATCAGCGTCTGAAAATTGGCATCCTTCACCTCAATGCCGGGATGAATAAAAGATTTGACGGTATACCGTTCAGCGACGGAAATAAGGCCGCCGTAGTGATCTTTTTGAGGATGGGTTAAAAATACCACTTCTATCCGCCGGTCCCAAAATGCCATGTGCTCGCCGAGACACTCAAGCACTCGGGAATTCGGTCCGCCATCAATCAGAAAATCTGTCCCGTCGGGCATTTTTATATAAATTGCATCCCCCTGTCCGACGTCGCAAAAAAACACATGCAGCAAACCGTCACTCCGGTTTCTGAAAAAACCCGCACCGAGGACAAGAATCCAGAAAATAATCAGAAGTCCGACTGAAAAAAAGCGTGAATGGGATTGACTCATAGCGGAATTGCCGCGCCCGGTATTTGTGCGCAAAGTTCGACTAAATATATAAAGACCGTCAAAGGCACCCAGACAAGAAGAGCAAAGACGTGACCGACCGTTCCGGAGAGCAACGATGCAAATACCGCCAGAAAGCCCAAATACATAATCCACGGAACAAGCCAGCCCGTCAATACATTTGCTAACGGCGCAATCAGGCTTACCTGGCGGAAATGATAAATAATCAGCGGAACCGTGAAAAGCTGTGCAGAAAGAGTAACCCGGAACTAACCGGCAGTCCAAACTGCGAACGATACCAAATAACTTTTCACTTTTTGAGGTAAGCCTGAAGTGAAAGATAATTTTCCCGATTGCATTTGCTGCTTTAGCTTAAGTGCACTCGGCTTGCTCCCGAACAAAAGGATCCCGAGTGTCGCGGCAAATGACAACTGAAAGGATACATTCGTGAAAAGGGTATGATCATACACTAACATCGTCAGAGCAGTCAATACTAAACTTAGCAATGGAATATCTTTTCTGCCAAAATATACGGCGAGTACGGAAAT
>Ga0209542_10013709_pt1 | contig 13914 bp, 11 predicted proteins | sample RifCSPhighO2_01_FD_184028 | JGI IMG/M metagenome (GOLD analysis project Ga0209542, IMG submission 184028) | Soil microbial communities from Rifle, Colorado - Rifle CSP2_plank highO2_0.1 (SPAdes) (version 2) | ecosystem: Environmental > Terrestrial > Deep subsurface > Rock core/Sediment ...
AGACACCTCTCGACTCAGGCGCGTGAAACAGCGCCGTGGTATCAGCACACGGAGGTGGGCTACAACTACCGCATGAGCAATGTGCTCGCCGGCATCGGCCGCGGGCAACTCAAGGTGCTGGAAGAGAGAGTGGCGGCGCGGCGGCGGATATTTGACCGTTATGCGGAACGCTTGCAAGATATCCCCGCGCTCAAGTGGATGCCAGAGGCCGATTTCGGTCGGTGCACGCGCTGGCTCAGCGTGTGCACGCTGGATCTCCGCCATACCGACATCGCGCCTGCGGATTTCATCGCGGCGCTTGTGCGCTCGGGTATAGAGGCACGTCATGTCTGGCGACCGATGCACCGGCAACCACTTTATGCCAACTGCGTATATTACGCACATGCGCCGGAACAGAGTTTCGCCGATGAGGCTTTCGCTACTGGCGTTTGTCTCCCGTCCGGATCAAACATGCCGGAAGACCATCAGGAACGTATCATACAGGCTATCGAATCCCTGTTTACAAGGAGTGGACGCAGGCGGAGCGTGTGACGCGACGGCTCGCGGAAAAGTAATGAAGGCACCGAATTCATGTCTGGGAGTGATCCATGGAAAAGCATCGTATGCCCGGTATTAGTGACCACCGCGCTTTCGAGGAAACCGCGACAGATGGGCTGGAGGCGAAATATGGTTTGCCATCTAAAGTACAATTCTGTCGTAAATGCGTCATTTCGAATCAACGTCCGAATTCAGCAATCGAGTATGCGCACACGAAAGAAAGCCGCAAACAGACCATTCATTTTGATGCTGAAGGCGTGTGTGATGCCTGTCGTCTGGCAGAACAGAAACGGAACGCCATAGACTGGAAGGAACGTGAGAAAGCACTCAAGGAGTTGTGCGACCGTCACCGCCGAACCGACGGGGCTTATGATTGCGTCGTGCCTGGTTCGGGCGGGAAAGACAGCTTCTACGCAGCCCATGTGCTCAAATACAAATACGGCATGCATCCACTTACCGTCACTTGGGCACCGCATGTTTATACCGACTGGGGCTGGAAGAATTTCCAGGCATGGATTCATGCCGGCTTCGACAACTACCTGTGCACACCGAACGGCCAGGTTCACCGGTTGTTGACGCGACTTGCCGTCGAAAATCTTTTTCATCCTTTCCAGCCATTTATCATCGGACAGAAGGCTTTGGCGCCCAAGATGGCGCTGTTGCACCGTATTCCATTGATTTTTTACGGCGAGAACGAGGCTGAATATGGCAATCCGATTCAGGACATGCAGAGCGCCAAGCGCAATTGGTCGTACTTTACCTCCGATGACAAATCCAGGATCTCCCTCGGCGGCACATCCGTGGCGGACCTGAAGCGGGACTATGGCGTCGACGAAAATGATTTACAGGTGTATCTGCCGGCAGACCCGGCAGAAATAGAACGTCAACGAGTCGAAGTGCATTACCTCGGTTACTACCTGAAGTGGCATCCGCAAAGTTGTTATTACTATGCCGTGGAACACGGGGGCTTTCAGGCGTCGCCCGAGCGCACCCCGGGGACTTACAGCAAGTACAACAGCATTGACGACCGGATAGACGATTACCATTACTATACCACCTTCATAAAATTCGGGATCGGTCGCGCGACGTACGATGCCGCGCAGGAGATCCGGTCGGGCGATATTACTCGCGAAGAAGGCATCGCGCTGGTAAAACGGTTCGACGGAGAATTCCCGGAACGCTTCGCCGATGAGATATTTCAATACCTCAGCATCGATCCAAAGTCCTTTCCTGATGCACATCGCATGTTCGATCATCCGGTGATGGATCGTGATTACTTCATGCATCTGGCGGATAAATTCCGTTCGCCCCATCTCTGGAAATTCGAGGACGGCAAGTGGAAACTCCGCCACGCGATCTGGCACGAGGAATAGTGTTTACGGAATGACCAATATTCGATTGATTGCCCGCCTCGATATCAAGGGACCGAATCTGATCAAGGGCGTGCACCTCGAGGGCTTGCGGGTCATCGGAGATCCCCAGGAATACGCCCAGCGATACTACGAGGAAGGCGCGGACGAGCTGATATACATGGACACGGTTGCGAGCCTTTACGGCCGCAACAATCTCACGGAAATCGTGAGCCACGCGGCGCGCGAGGTGTTCGTGCCCATGACCGTGGGCGGCGGCGTACGCAGCGTCGACGACGTGAAGATGCTGTTGCGCGCGGGAGCGGACAAGGTGGCGATCAACACCGCGGCCGTGAAGCAACCCGGGCTCATTACCGAAGTGGCGCAGAAATTCGGGTCACAGTGCATGGTGCTGTCGATCGAGGCCAAGCGACAGAGCACGGGCAAATGGGAAGTTTTCACGGACAACGGCCGGGAACGCACAGGGATGGATGTCCTGGAATGGTCGAGGCGCGGCGTCGAACTCGGGGCCGGTGAGATCCTGCTGACCTCCGTGGATCAGGAGGGGACGGGCAGGGGTTTCGACCTCGATCTGGTCCGGACGATCGGTAAATCCGTGCCGGTCCCGGTCATCGCCAGTGGTGGTATGGGCACGCCACAGCACCTGGTGGAGGCGGTCAAGGCCGGGGCGGACGCGGTCGCGATGGCGCACGTTTTACATTACCGGAAATGCGCCCTGCCGGAGATCCGCACGACGGCGTTACAGGCGGGCATACACGTGAGGCGCCTGTGAAATCATCCGTGACAATCGTCGATTACGGCGTCGGAAACCTGTTTAGTGTGGGACGCGCCTTCGAGTATCTGGGGGCGTCGGTCATAATCGCCAGTACGCCATCGCAGATACGCGAGGCACGATGCCTCGTCCTGCCGGGCGTGGGCTCATTCGCCAATGGGATGGACGGGCTGAAACAGCGGGGGTTGCCGGACCCGCTGCGAGAATATGCCGCTACGGATCGGCCATTTTTGGGCATTTGTCTTGGAATGCAGCTGTTGTTCGATGAGAGCGAGGAGTTCGGACGGCATCAAGGGCTTGGTCTGATTCCGGGGAGGGTCAGAGCGATTACGGCAACCACGAGCTCCGGGAAACAGCACAAGATTCCTCATATCGGCTGGAACGCCTTATTGCTCCCAGGAAGCATCCCGAAGTGGGAGAACACGCTGTTACAGGGGATCGAGCCTGGATCGTCCGCCTACTTTGTCCATTCCTATACAGCCTGGCCGGAAGACAATAGCGACCGCTTGGTAGATTGCGACTACGATGGCTGCCTGATTTCAGCTGCAGTGCGGCGCGGCGGGATACACGGGTGCCAGTTTCATCCCGAAAAAAGCGGGCTAGTCGGTTTGCAAATACTTGCCAACCTTATCGACTATCAGCATTCATGACGCTGACGCAGATCTACAGACAATTGATCGAAACCTATCGAGCGAGCCGAAAACACGGTCTCGATGGCGAGTTTTTTTTATATCGCCTCTACCGCCCGATATCATTTCCGCTATCGACACTACTGATCAGGCTGGGATTCACCGCCAATCAGGTTACATCCCTGAGCTTGATGACGCTCGTCCTTGCAGCCGGATTGTTCCTGATGGGAGAACGGGAATATCTGATATGGGGCGCATTCAGTTATGCGCTTGCATTCATACTCGATTTCGCCGACGGTAATATTGCCCGGTTTCACAATTGTCCCAATTACTTCGGAAAGTTGATTGATGGATTCGTGGATACGTTGAGCTGTATCCTGTTTATCGCCGTCGCGTATGGAAATACCTTGGCGGGGCTGAACCTGATACCGGATGTCATCGAGATGGCAATCGGTATCACCACCACATTCGCTGTTCTAGTCACTCACTATTTCCGCATGCGCGTTGCCTATTTTCTCAAGGAGAGCGGCGTGACCGAACGAGAAATGGAATCTCCAACCGGTGTACGGGCACAGACCGGAGACAGACTCGTCCGATTTGCCAATAAGCTTTACAAGAATTTAGCGACGAGTACCCCAATCGCACTGCTGATATTGACACCGTTGGATTTGTTGACACCCTTTATCTTGTTCTTTTTTGCGATCCACGTGGTCATGGGTTTGTCCGAAATCTTTCTCAGCCTCTTCAGGCTGCGTCGACGTCTGGACGTGTATCGAGCATATTAACTTTAGGTGAGACTTGAAACTATGAAGGCAATCATTCTGGCGGCCGGGAAGCCCGTTGTCGGGGCAGATCCGATATCGAATCTCGAGATACTGGGGCAGCGTCTGCTGGATCTCCAGGTATCGTGCCTGCGCAGTTGCGGTGTCGACAGAATTGTTCTGGTTACCGGCTACGAGAGCGACAAAGTGGTGCGTGCGGATGTAGAGATGCGCGTGAACAAAACATGGCGTGATACCGGTAGCTTGAGTTCGCTCAAATCGGTTTCCGACATGTTCACTACTGGAGAGGACCTGATTATCCTTTATGGCGACACTGTGTTCGAACCTGAAGTACTGAACTCGGCGATCCGTTCGGGCGGGGCAATATGCCCCATATGCCTGCTCGACCGTCGCGAGCGCGACAAGGGCAATTTCCGGGAATATGCGCTGATCGAAGACGGCACGCTCAGATCGATCGGGCGCAGCCCCGATGATCACAGCGTAAGAACCGTTTTCACCGGACTGGTGCTGATTAGGGCGGCGAAGGCAGGGGTTGTCGGCTCGTATCTGGCGAACGGTGCGACGGACCCGCGTGCCCACGTCGGCGAGTTATTGAATGACATGTGCGCACACGGAGTAGATCTGACCCCCATCCTCGTAGAGCGCGGCTGGGCCGAGATAACCTCGGACGAGCTTTACCAGGACATGCTGGCCGACGTCCCCTTTATCAAAAAGGTGACCCAGATCCATACCGACTGGACGCAACGGTCGAGACAATATAACCGGCTCCAATGGGTCAACAACGATTCGCTTTTGTCTGGCATAACACAAATTGCGGCCGCCATTCGGCCCCGCATGGTCCTTGATGTGGGTACAGGCACCGGCAAGGTGTTGTTCGCTCTCAAGGATACGTTGGGCAGCGGTGAATTCTGGGGAATCGATTCGAGCCAATCCATGCTCGACAAGATCGAGCGTCAGGACGAAGTTGTACTCAATTGCTCTAATATTGAAAGCACGCAGGACCTGCCGCAAGCGTATTTCGACTTTGCAACGGCCAGAATGGTGTTTCACCATATCAACGACACCGATCGGGCCTTACACAATATCTGTCGACTCCTCAGGAACGAAGGCGTGCTGCTGATATGCGAGGGGGTCCCGCCGACACAACGGACTGTAAAATGGTATACAGAGATGTTTCGCTACAAAGAGGATCGCAAGACGCTGACAGAGATTGATCTGATCAACATGCTGTTGCGTGCCGGATTTGACGACATCGTCACAAAAACCATCGTGCTGCGCAACTGCAGCCTTAACAACTGGCTCGACAACTCGGGCATCCCGCAGGAGAACATCGATATCATCAAGCGCATGCATTACGAGGCGCCATCCTACGTGCGGCAGGATTACGATATGGCGTTCACCGGTGACGATTGTTTGATGACGTGGAAGTTCGCAATATCTTATGGACGCTTCCGCAGGCGTGCTGGGGGACGGGAAGAACCTGCACCGACGACCCCACGCGAGGGCTGATGATGGGTATTAGAGCGTGGAGCCGGTTAGGGATTACGTACTTTCGGGACGGTCTGTCCTATATCGTGCACAAGTTGACCGGTAGTTCCTATAGAAAATATTATGCGGAGCGCATGGATCGTATCGTCCGGCGGAATCCCGAGTGGGGGCTCAACCTCAACAAGCAGTTTCAGCTCGATTACTTGAGTTCACACGGGCTGCGACCCGATTCCAGCCTGCTCGACTACGGATGCGGTGCGCTCGCGGCCGGCATCCACTTCATCGAGTACCTGCTCCCCGACAGGTACACAGGCATGGACATCTCCTCCGAGGTGCTTTCGGAGGGCAGGCGTCGGCTGGAGAGTAAGAATCTCTTGGACAAACGGCCCGAACTGCACCGAATCGAGTCGGGCTCGTTCGCCATCCTCGGTCATAGACAGTTCGACGTGATCTGGGCCCAATCCGTGTTCACGCATATGCCGCCCGAGGACATCCACGAGCTGTTGCGCGACATTCGGCGCCATATGCACGTCGGCACTCGGTTTTATGCTACTTTCGCACGTACCGACGGTGAGCCCTGTCAGAAACGATTCAAGGATTGGTATTACAGCGACAATTTTTTCAGTCGTGAAGCAGGCCTGTTTAATCTCGACGCCGAGATCATGTCGGATTGGCGGCACCCAGACGATCATGCTGGGACTGACGCGATGGTCCTGCTGACACTGAGACAGACAGGGTCCACCTAACATGAGGGGATTTTTCCAAAAGCTTGTTAGTTTGCTCAAGAGCGCGTATCGCACGATGTCGCTGCGGCTTTTTGGTAATACCATCGGTCTCAAGCCGAACGTGCTTTACACATTGTATCTGGCGTCGCTGAGGATCGTCAGCCGGGCTGTGCCGGGCCTGAAGGGCGTGCGCTCCAGTTCGGGCAATGAGGATAGTATCGTACATGAGATCCGCGAGCACGGTTTCGCCAAGCTCGATCCTGTTCTCGACCCGGGCTTTGTGCGAGCGATTTCAGCCAAGGTGGACGCCTTATTTTCCCGCGAAGACAAAACGGTCAGGACGCTGCAAGACGGTGGTTTGATTAGGCTCAAGGCCTGCCTGGTCGAGGTTCCCGAGCTCGAGCGTTTCCTGTTGCGCCCCGAAGTCGCGGGAGTCTTGGAGCGCTATTTCGGCAGCCGCTTCAAGGTATTTAGCTGCGACGTCTACCGCACGACGCCGCAAGACTTGGTCAAGGCGGCGGAGAAATTCGGCAGTTTGAAGTGGCACTTCGATAACTGCCCTTCGGTGCTGTTCAAGATCATGATTTACCTCACCGATACAACGGTGGACACGGGTGCGATCTCACTCGTGCCGAAAGCGAAAAGCCTGGAACTCAAGCATCGTGGTTTCTGGGAACGAAGCAAGGCGGATAGTTTTACTGATGAGATCAGTCGCAACGCCGTTTACCTTGAGGGCGTCGCCGGCACGACGCTGTTTTTTTCGACCCATTATTGCGTTCACAAGGCGACGCTACCGACGCGCAAGCATCGTGATGTGGCCGTGTTCTTGGTGCAGCCCGCGTTCCAGCCGCAGGAGGCATTCTCGCCGCGTGCACGCGAGACGTACAGCTTCAACTTTGGATACTGCGTCAATCCGTTCACGGGCGCACCGCTGCGCTACGGCGATGAGTAACGGTCGGTACTGACGGTGATTTGCCGGCATTGCGGTCCGTGGTCACGCGATCCTGTTTCTCGTGGCGGTTGTGTTCGTGACCGGGGCCTGCCATAACAGTGGCAGGGGCGGCAACGGAGTACGGAACAGCTGGGATGCCGGTGTCGACAATTCTGGGAATACGTTTTGCAGCGGCTGGATGCAGGAACCTGACCGCGTGTATTCGGGTTTAAGCAAGCAACAGTTGTTGGGACGCATGTTCTCGAATGCCGGCATCTACGGCATCGGGATCATTCTGACGCGCTTGGGCGGACTTCTGCTGCTGCCCATATATTGGCAGAAGCTGGACCCCACGGATTTTGGGATAATCGGGCTGGCCCAAATCGTCACGATATTCTTGAGCCCGGTATTGAGCCTCGGTCTGTACGACGCGGTCCAGCGGCTGTTTTTCGAGTGGAAGACCGAAGCTCGTCCGCACCATCTGGCGGCACTGTGGGTCACCTCGGTCGCGCTCAGCCTGCTGCTCTGCCTTGCCTTGCAGGTCTTCGGGGCGCCCCTGTCTGCGGTTGTGCTGTCCCAAGTGCCGTTCTCGCCGTACGTCGAGATCACGATTTGGACCGCCTTCATGGCGAACTTGGGGTTGTTCCCGCTGACGCTGATGCGGGTGCGGGAGGAACTGAGGAAGTTTACGTTCGTCACAGTCGGATCGTTCGTTACTCAGGCGGCCCTGATCCTGGTTTTCGTTTATGTGTTGGAGATGAAAGCGCTCGGCTACCTCCTGGGTGTTTTGATAAACGGAGCCCTGTGGAGCGGCTATTACGTGCACTTCATGGTGCGCGAGATCCGACTCCCTTTCCGTCTCGCCCATCTCTTCGAACCGCTGCGCTATTCACTGCCGACAGTGCCGGCATCCGTTCTGGAAGGCGTCGGCAGCATTTTCGACCGCGTGTTTCTCGACAAGTACGTGGCGCTCGGGGTGATAGGTCTCTACAACCTCGGCAACCAGTTTGGCTCCGCGCTTAACTCGTTCAATCAGATCATAAAGTCGTCGTGGGTGCCGCTGATCTTCCGGGTAATCTCGGACCGGTCCGACGGGCCCGCGATCCTCGGCCGATTTTCGCTGTACTACATCGCCGCCATGGCCGTTCCCGCCCTGGCCATTGCCTTGTTGTCCAAGGAGCTGATCGAGCTGTTCGGCAGCGAACGCTATGCCGGCATTTACCCGTTCGTACCCTTCTTCGTCCTGATCTACTATCTGCAGGCGGTGGGCACGGCGATGGGTCGCGGAATCGACTTGGCTAAGAAGACTATCTACAGCCCCATCGTGCCGTTGGTCGCTCTCGTCGCAAATTTCACAGGCATGTGGCTGCTGATACCAAGGTACGGGGTATGGGGAGCGATAGCCGCTTTTCTCATTACGACAGTGCTCCGGATCGGTACGCACATTGGCTTGGCCCTTTACTTCTATCCGCGGCCGATATTTTTCTGGCGGCTCATGAGCTTGTTCGCCGTGGTGATGCTCACATTTCTTGCGGGCAATCAGATTGGCACCGGCAACCTGGCCGCCGACGCCGGGCTCAAGCTCATCACGATTTTCGTCGGAATGTTGGTAGTCGCGTGGACCGCCTTGGATAGGGATAAGGCGCTGTTGTTCCTGAAGAGCCGCTTCGGCCGGGCAGAGGAGAATCGATGAGTAGTGCGCCAGAAGGTCAGCGAATGGATTGGGTGGCGCCAGCGGGATGAAAGTGGGAATCATCGTCGACAACCCGATCCGGGATTTGCCGGGTTGCATACTGGTTGCGCGGGATCTGGCGCGGCAGGGCGTTGAGCCGGTCCTGGTGCCGCTCTACCAGCAGGGTACCGATGTCCCGCTAATGGGGCTGGATGCGGTGCTGCTCAACTACGCCCGTCTTAATAATCTGCCATTGATGCGGACATATCGGGATCTCGGCATTGCGTTGTTTGTGCTCGATACGGAAGGCGGTGTACTGTCGGAAGCCGGTGCTGATTCCCCGGAAAACTGGGCGCGCTCGGCAAGGCAAAATCGCATCCATGAGATCGTCGATGGCTACTTCTTCTGGGGCTCGCGAGTCCAGGAAGCCTTTGTGCGGGAGAGCGGCATCGTTGCCGACCGGCTCCGTGTCACCGGACCACCACGCTACGACATGTGCTCGCCAAAATGGAGGCAGATGCTCCAAGCCCGTCGTCAGGGTTATGTGCTGGTGAATACGAATTTCTCCGCAATCAATCCCCTGTACACGGTAACGGCGGAAGCCGAGAAAAACGCATTTCAGGCCGCCGGCTGGAAACGGGAATATATCGACCAGTTTCTCGCGGATCTGCGGGAAGTATTCGAACGATACTTGTGTGAACTGGAGCGACTGATACGGGATTGCCCGGAACAGACGTTTGTCGTTCGCCCCCATCCGTTCGAGGCGCGTGATCTGTACCGCCGCCGGTTCGTGGGATATCCGAACGTCGTCGTGGACCCAAGCGGCAGCATATTCAATGTTATCCACAACGCGTCCTGCGTCCTGCATCTCAACTGCGGAACGGCTGTCGAGTCGGTGTTGTTGGGCAAGCTTCCCGTTTCACTCGAGTATCTCAACACGGATATCCAGCGACGCCATACTCCATTGCCATCGCATATCAGCTTTGGTGTTGAATCGTACGCGGATCTCAAGCGGGTGATCGGCGATATCGGGCGGACGGCCGCAACATTTGACTTCGATGCCATCAAGCGGGAATACATACGACCATGGTTCCACGATGTGGACGGACATGCCTCGCAGCGCGTGGCGGAGGAGTTGCTGAGCATCCTCAGGCACAACGGTGGTGGGCCACGCCGGACGGGATGGGTGGCATCACTGCGCAGCAGCAGTCCCGATCCGTCGCTCAAGCAGCGTTTGCAGGGGGTCGTGAATAACGCTTTGGGGTCGAAACACGGCGCGGCGGTGCGCAACCTGGCGAATCCAGAATGGCGGCACAAGGCGTTTGGCGCCAAAGATGTACGGGAACTGCTGGCCATGTTCGACAGGGTGGACGGCGCTGCGGTGCCCAGCCTTGCCGTGACGCATGCGCATCATCCGTTGACGCGCCTACCGCTTGCGTCGATCCGATGTATTCCTGGTTCGGGTATGGCGCCATGAGCCGGTCACATGAGGCTAGCCAGCATGTGTCGCCAGCAGGTAATCGTGGGCTGGTGCTGTTCACCACGCTCGCCATGAACCAGACACGGTTTTTCGCCGCGCTTGATCGGGCGCTTACTCAGCGTGGATATAATGTGGCGCATATTTGTTTCCACGAACGCAGCCACGAGTATCTAAGCGCCGCTGGGCTCGTCTCTTATAACGTTTACGATACGCATGGCGGCGATCCTGCGCACGTTGATCTCTCCCGGTACGGCGGTGACAGGCTTAATCTGCTGTTAAGTCACGAAAAGGCGGCTTTCGAGATCGCCGACAGCCGGCAGCTGACCGAGAAATACCGACGTTACCTCTCTGCCGCGGAGGTAATTTTCGACGATCTGGAAAAACGCAAGCCGCCACGTATCTGGCTGGTACAGGAGCTCGGAGGGTTTCTGTCCCTGATGGCGGCCTATCATGTTGCCCGGGAACGCGGCATCGACAACGTCTTCATCGAGCCTTCCTTCTTTCGCGGACGCGTGTTCTTCGTTCGCAACAGCCTCGCGGCGCTGCCGGTTCACGGCCCGGACGAAACACCCGCATCCCGGGAGGTGAGCGGTTATCTCGCGCGAACGCTCGAGCAGCAGCAGGTCGTGATTCCAACGAAGGATTGGCGTCATTACCGGACAGCGGGCAAGAAGCTGGGAGATCCATACAATATCCGGCGATTCGCAGAGAAATTCGTGGACAAATATCTTTTGCGCAAGCGGGAAGAATTCCAGTTTATCGGCGGCCATGTGCAGCGGCATATCCGGATGTTCGTGAAGAGCCAAGTGTTGCGCATGCATTACCGGCGGCTCATGCCCGGTCAGCGCTATGTCTATTATCCACTACACGTGCCGGCCGATTTTGCGCTTACTATCCGCTCACCGGAGTATCTGGATCAGTATGCGCTGATTGACTATATCGCCCGCGTCGTGCCATCCACGCACGTCGTGGCCATCAAGGAACATCCGGCGCTGGTCGGGGCGGTAGAGTGGCGCCGAACCCGGGATCTGCTCAAACGCCGCGACAATATCGTGCTCCTGGATCCGCGAATGAATAACTACATGGTAATGAAATCCGCAGACGCGGTTTTGACCGTCAATTCCAAATCCGGGGCGGAGGCGTTGTTGCTCGGGAAGAAAGTGCTGGTATTGGGCGACGCCTTCTACCGGCCCTGCCGACTAGCCGAAGCAGTGGGCAAACTGGTGGATATTCCCTCTATACTATCGCGTGCGCTGACCGATACGTCGACCCAGCCCACGGGACCTGTTCAAAGCTATTTTCAGAATGTCTGGGATCGATCCTCTCCGGGGGAGCTTTACGACATCACGGCGGCAAACATAGGCTGTTTCGCAGAGTCGCTGCTGAGATACATGCGAAATGACTGAACAGTGGTTACGGCAATTGGCGTGGTTTATGAAGCGCTATTAAAATGACGATGCCGGAGCTCAATGATACTTGCCGCCGGACCATGTTGTTCGGATGGAGCGTGATTGCGGCGTTTTACGGGCTCAATCTTTACTTTTCACTGAACGGGGATATCAACAATCCGATTGTTCATCCGGCAGTGCCGGTAGTAAAGGATCTACTGTGGCTGCTCGTATTGACTTCCATGCTTTCAATCTCATGGCGGAATCCGGAAGAGCACAAAGGGATCTATCTGCTGCTGTTCGGGCTAGCAATCCTTCACATATTGTTTGCGTTGGGTGTTGTGGCCATATTTGCATTTAAATACTTCACCCTGTACGAATATAATTACCTCCGATTCGTAAAAAACATGCTGTTGTATACGGCCTTGGCATATGTCTTCGCGGTGGCCATATATCGTCGGGGCATGCATCACTACTTTCTACGGATTACATTTTACTGCATTACGGCATCGTTGCTGGTGGCAGTGATGCTGCATTTCACGGTAGAGTCCCTGTACAACCCGACCGATCTTCGCATGTTTGGTACATATGGAAACCCGAACTCGGTGGGTTTTATGGCGTTACTCAATATCGCACTGGCATATGTGTTCGGAAACAGGAATTCCCACAGCCCTGCGCTGGCTCGATCGATTATCTATTTGGCGCTTGTTGGATCTTTCGCCGCACTGATGTTGTCGGCGTCTATCTCTGCGCTGCTCGCGACGGCGCTATATCTCGTTGGCGTGCGATTCACGTACCAGTATTTTGGAATCACTCCGGCGCTCACGCGAATTCCCGTGATCAAGGCATTATTGTTGGGCGTCAGTGTGGTGACGGCTTTGAGTCTGTTGTCGGAAATATCCGTCTCGCTGGTTAGCCGTGTGGATAGTCTGCCTCTCGGGGGAACACCTGTCTCCGTCAGCGTACGAGCGCACGACTATGCAGCGATATGGGGCAACAGCACGTCGGTGTTGTCCGTCCTGTTTGGCTCCATGCCTTCACGCTACGTCCAATTCGACGCCTCGCTCCTGACCTATTACTTCCATTTCGGGGTCACCGGGCTGTTGGTGCTTTCGCTTCCATTCATGGTTGTCCTGTGGAATGCGCTGTCGCTAAAGGGGATTGCCGAGAGTGAGCTGGGCGCATCGAATGCGCAACTCGTGGCCTATCTCGTACCGGCGCTCCTTATTCTCTTCGTCGTGAATATTCCATTGCAGTATCAGTATCAGGTCTTCCCGACAAACTATTTCTACTCGGTCATTACCGGATTGATGATCATTGTCTGCGGCAAGGTTTCGTTCAGTTCGGTGCGCGACCTTCTGTCAACTGGCAAATAAACGAGGGAGCCACAGCGTAGCATGCCTCGAACTGATCCGGCAGTATCCATAATCACGCCCGCGTATAACGCCGCGCGATTCATCGAGGAAACAATCCAATCCGTGCTGAGCCAGTCATACACGGATTGGGAGATGATCATTGTCGACGACTGTTCGCGCGACGACACGCGTGTCCGCATCGAAACGCATGCGCAACGCGACGAACGCATCCGCCTGATCGCCCATCAAACCAACGGCGGACCGTCTGCAGCGCGGAACACCGCGCTAAAGGCAGCGCGAGGTCGCTACATTGCCTTTCTCGACAGCGATGACCTTTGGCTTCCCGACAAACTCCAAAGCCAGCTGGATTTCATGCGCGACCAGGCATGCGCATTCAGCTTCACGTCATTCCGCCGGATAAGCGAAGATGGCAGTGGCTGCGGCAGGTTGATTGGTGTGCCGAGCCGCCTGAATTACCGGCAACTGCTGAAAAATACCGCGATTGCCACGTCAACGGTCATTGTCGACAGCAGGGAAACCGGGCCCTTCGAAATGATTCGTACTTATTACGATGACTATGCGTTATGGCTGTCCTTGTTGCGACGCGGTATCGTCGCCTGCGGATTCCAGCAGGACTTGATGCGTTATCGTGTGGTTCAGCGTTCCGTGTCGCGACACAAGGCCAATTCGGCCCTCTGGGTCTGGCGCACTTACCGCGACATCGAGCACCTTTCATTGCCGGATGCCACGTGGTGTTTCATGAATTATGCAGTGCGTGCCTACCT
>Ga0209542_10013712_pt1 | contig 13912 bp, 16 predicted proteins | sample RifCSPhighO2_01_FD_184028 | JGI IMG/M metagenome (GOLD analysis project Ga0209542, IMG submission 184028) | Soil microbial communities from Rifle, Colorado - Rifle CSP2_plank highO2_0.1 (SPAdes) (version 2) | ecosystem: Environmental > Terrestrial > Deep subsurface > Rock core/Sediment ...
GAAATTTGAGGGCAAAGCGAATCCTGGGGCGGTCATGGGAAAAGTCCTTGCAGAGGATCCTTCGTTGAAGGCAAAGATGAAGGAAGTGAATCTCACTATACAAAAAGTCCTCAAAGAGATCCATGCGCTGAGCGTTGATGAACAGCTGAAACAACTCGAGGCCATCGCCCCTGAACTTCTTGAAAAAAAGGAGAAGCAGGAGAGGAATCTGTTTTCCGTGTTTGACATCAAGCCTGGACAGACGGTCAAATCCGCTTTTCCTCCAGGGCCCGAGAAATACCCACACATTGGCCACGCCAAAGGATTAATACTTAATAAGATGCTCGCAGACCAGTATGGAGGAGCATTCGTGCTGAGGTTTGAGGACACGAATCCAAGCCTCGTGAAAAAAGAATTCTACGGCATTATGCTCGAGAACTTTGAATGGCTCGGCGTCATCCCCGATGAAGTTCAGTATGCGTCAGATCATATGGACTTATTTTACAAGCACGCGGAAGCATGTATCAAGAACAGTAACGCATATGTGTGCACATGCGCCCAGGATGTCATGAAGGATAACAGAATGAAGATGCTTGCGTGCGCGTGCCGCGATAAAAATCCAGATCGCAACCTCAAGGAATGGAAGGAAATGCCTTCTAAAAAAAGCGGCGATGCAGTACTGAGGCTGAAGATAGGCCTCTCGCATCAAAACACGACGATGCGAGATCCTGTCATATTCAGAGTCATGGATGAGGAGCATGCACGCCTCGGAAAAAAATACAGCGTCTGGCCGAATTATGATTTTCAAAACGCTATCATGGACGGCGCTTTCCATATTACCCATCGCGTCCGAACGAAGGAGTTTGAGATGCGCTCGGAACTTCAAAGGTATATCCAGGACCTCCTCAAGCTTCCCAGAACCCAAACGTATGAGCTTGGAAGGTTTAACATGGAGGGAGTTGAAAGCTCGGGAAGAATCATACGGCAGTTGGTGCAGGAGGGAACGCTTATTGGATGGGATGATCCCAGCTTAACCACGATCGTCGCGTTAAGACGGCGCGGTTTTCTCCCTGAGGCGATCAAAAACTTTGTCGTTTCCACAGGCATAACCAAAAACGACACGAGCATGACGTGGGATGACCTGATTGTGCATAACAAGCGCATTCTTGACAACATCGCTCCCCGGTTTTTCATGATTCATGATCCGATGCACGTTACGATTACGGGAGCGCCGGCGCGAGCCATAGAGCTCAATCTCAATCCGAATGAAAAAGCGGGGGGAAGGCCGTTTCAAACGAACGATGCATTCATCCTTTCCCGAAGGGATATTGAAGAGTGCAAGGATGATGAACTCATGCGGCTCATGGACTGCCTGAACTTCGTTAAACAAGGAAAAACACTCGCATTCAAGTCAACCGATTTCATGGAATACAAGAAAACAGGAAAAAAGATCATGCACTGGCTGCCTTCGAAGGGGAACGTGGACATTGAGATCCTCATGCCCGATAAGTCGATTCTGAGAGCAATCGCGGAACACAACGTTACAACGCTTGAGCAGGGCGCTATTATCCAGTTTGAGCGCTTTGGGTTTTGCAGATTGGACGGGAAAAAAGAAGATACGCTACGGTTTTGGTTTACGCATAGGTAGGCGTTTGTCTTATTTTGGAATCTCTCCAGTATACGGAGGATAACTGTGAAGGTGATATCTCTCTTTTAGAACATCAAGCACTGAGGCAAAGAGAATGTGAGAAGTGTAAACAAGATCATGCGCAAGATCGGAATCAACGCATGCGGAAACAAGTGTGAGCTCCCGATCTGCTCGTTTAAAATCGAGTTCTTTCCTCCGCCCGGCTACCTCTTCCTGTCTGACCCTGGTGTCTAACTCAATACGTTCTGTCTCAGTCCGAAGGTTTCGGATTTGTTTGTTCTTTCCTGCAATTCCAAAGTGAAGAGAGCTTCGTTCCTTCAACGCTGACGAATAAGTACCTGAAAACGGCCGCAGCATAGCACTGACAATACCGAATCCAATGCCATATATCGTGTGGGAAATAATTTCATATAACGGATGTGGGTTGCGGTTCTCCATTGCACTCATAAACGCACTATACTCCCCCTTAAACTCCTCGCGCCGTCTTTCAAACATATCCCTTAAATCCTTCCGAACCGACGCTCTTACCTCCTTTTCCTGCGTCAGTAATCTTTTTTCTTCGGATTCGCACCGCGCAAGAACCTGCCCCATTGAAAGGTCAGAAGCAAAGGCGTCAGCAATCAAAGAAACAAGGTCCTTCTCAGGCTCTGTATCCACGATTTCCCCGAGCCTTCGAGCTAATCCGAGATAATGCTCGCTGAAATCAATCAATGCTGCCGTGTTCATAATACCCCAAACACTGAAGCGCGTGATGATTTAAAAATGTGTGTTTTATAGAGGAGAGGTGTAAGTGTAATTCCGCAACGTTTATAAAGTAAAATGCCTGTAAAAATCGATGAAGCGATTCCTACGCCAGCCACTTCTGCTTGTAGGGCTCGTTATCCTCCTCTGGGCACCTACACCAGCGGTTGCAAAACTGCTGCTTGCTGATCTCACAAGCATACAAGTGTTAGCGTATGCATCGTTGCTCGCGACGTTGGCACTGCTTCTCATTATAGTTGCCACGAGCAAAGTGAAAACATTATCGACGTATGCCCCGCGCGATTTTTTAATCCTTCCGGTATTGGGCTCGCTCGGCGTGCTCTTGTATTACCTCTTTTTTTATGGTGCGCTGACGTTTATCCCGGCCCAGGAGGCTTCCATCGTTAATTATCTCTGGCCGCTTCTCGTGGGCATCTTAGGAAGCATACTCTTGCGAGAAAAGCTCCGCATTCATCACGTTCTTGCGCTTCTCCTTTCATTCTCAGGCGTATATGTTGTGATCACCCGCGGCACGCTAACACTGTTTTCGGATTGGCGAGGCGTCCTTCTGGCTATTCTTGGAGCATGCTCTTATGCCTTATACTCCGTGTTAAGCAAGCGATGGAAATATACAGACGTTCGGGCGATCTTTTACGGCTATGCATGGGCTTCTCTCATATGCATCGCATGGGTAGTCTTGCACGGCACGCTTTATTATCCATCACCCTACCAGCTTATCGGACTCATCTGGATGGGGACGATGCCGAGCGCTCTCGCTTATATCGTATGGCTGTCAGCCTTACGGCAGGCGCCCGTGCGCAAGATGGCAAACCTCGTATACCTCACACCCTTTGTATCCCTTATATTTATTTACACTATGCTCGGAGAAAAGATATTGATTTCATCATTTCTTGGACTCCTCCTTATTGTGGCAGGCATCGTCATTCAGCTTGCGAGAAAATAATTCCACAATCTTTATATAATCAGAGCCGAAGGTATGTCTGAGGTGACCCTATGGGAGACACAATCGTTGTTAAGGCTAAAATCAAAGAATACGCGAAGGTGGAAGGAAAACTCCTCAACGTCACGGGAGACTTCGCGGATGCATTGAGCAAGAAAGTCGTTCAGCTCATCGAAGAAGCGAGCAAACGGGCAAAAGCGAACAGCAGAAACACAGTTATGCCGAAGGACCTTTAACTTTTAACGTTTTCAAATGCGCCTTATAGCGCTCCAGACGGAGTCGTAGATGTTTGAGTTTCTGAGGATCGTGCTTTTTTGATTTCATCAGTTTCGCATAATTCCTGTCCAGATTCGAGATTTGTGCTGCAAGGATTTCGATATCATCGCGATTGGACTTCACCGTGCCGTGGATCTTCCGTTCCAGTTCCTGAACTCTCTTCTCACGGGCGATCCGCATCTGCATGTACATGTCAAGCTTCTGCTCAAGGCGTCTCATCCTCGCGGAGAGTGCATGGTCAACCGTAAACACGCTGGGCACAGATTTTACGCGCTTCTCCCGAGCAATGACGTTATTCACATGCTGTTTTAAGGTGTCCATATGCCTTTTCATCTGGCCGGGGGGTGCTCGCTTCATCATCTCCATATGCGACTCAAGATCCTGCCTTGCCTGATTCCGATCTGTAATCTTCTTCGCGGCTATGAGTAGATGATACAGGAATCTTTTCAGATGCAGGACTTCCTCCTCAGAATAATGGTGGAACATGTTAGCGCAAGGGCGGGAGTGGAGGCAACGGCCTTCGCATGCCAGGCCCGGAACTCATTGGTGGCGGAGGCTGCATGAGTGGAAGATTCATTGGCCCTGGGCTGAAAGGCTGCAGCATGGGCTCTGGCCTGATTGTAGTTGTCTCAGTCTGGAATGTTCTTCGCATGGGAGAGTCCTGCTTACGCTTCATGTCGTCAACCATATCCGCAAGGGCAACAATTCCCTCAGCAATTTTTTGATTTTGGTCAAGGATCTTGTCAATCTTCTCAGCGATGGGCTCTAAATGCTTCGCGACAAGATTCGCCTCTTCCTCCTCTAAATTCATTTGCACAGACGCTTCCTTGAATATGGTCAGCAGGTTATTGATAGAATTCGAGAGTTTTTCCATGGAATCCTTTGATTCCGGGAGATTTCCCTTCTTCAGTTTCTCAAGCTCATCCTTCAAATCAGCGATTTCCCTGTGGGGAAGAAGATCATACTCATCATCAGCCATACCATCCACCTCTTTATGACGAGTATGCAGATTCGCATATTTATAAATGTTGCGTCGTAATCCAGGAATGCCACATCCTACGCGCAACAAGCATCAAAAACTTCGCTCATCATCAGCTTAATAATCAGGCATACCCTGTGGGGCTTGCATTCTTTCTGGATTTTTTCCAGCGGCTATCACGTCATCAATCCTGAGAATCATGATCGCAACCTCGGCGGCAGAGCTCAACGCCTGCGTTTTTATCTTTAAGGGCTCAATAATACCTTGCTTCCAGGCGTCAATTGTTTTTCCCGTAAAGACGTTGATGCCCGCCCACTTTTGCTTTTTATCATGCGCGGCTTTCAGGTCTGTAAGAACATCAATCGGATCAAGGCCCGCATTCTCTGCCAGAGTTCTCGGGATCACCTCAAGCGCCTGCGCGAACGCCTGCACGGCAAGTTGTTCCCTTCCTGAGAGGCCCTCTGCGTATTGCCGCAGCTGCCGGGCAACTTCGATTTCAGATGCTCCCGCTCCCGCAACGACTTTTCCCGTCTGCAGCGCTGCCGCGATATCGCCCACGGCGTCCGTGATCGCGCGTTTAATCTCATCTGTAACGTGCTCAGTGCCGCCTCTTACAAGAAGTGTAACGACCTGAGCGTTTTTGCACTCCTGCACAAACGTCATTTCCTCCCCTGACATCTTGACGGCCTCAACAAGGCCAGCGTTTCCAAGATCTTTTTGTGACAACTCATGCAGATTCGTGACAATGGACGCACCGGTTGCCTTCGCGAGGGCTTCCATATCACTTTCCTTCACGCGGCGCCCAGCGTAGATGCCCTTTTTTGCGAGGAAATGCTGCACGAGATCGTCAATGCCTTTCTGGCAGAACACGACATTCGCGCCTGAAGCGGCAATTTTCTCCGCCATATTCTTGAGCATACGCTCTTCCTGGTCGAGGAATGCCTGCAATTGGCCTGGGTCATTAATCTGGATTTTTGCGTCTGTCTCCGTGCTTTTGATTTCAAGCGCGCTGTCAATAAGCGCGATCTTCGCGTTGATAACCTTCTGAGGCATGGAAGGATTCACGCGCTCCTTGTCAATCACGACTCCCTTGATGAGCCGTGAGTCCTCGATGCTTGCCCCTGTTTTCTTCTCGATACGGATACTGTCCCTGTCAAGAACAAGCTTTGCGCCGTCTTTGCTCAACACCTGAATAATGCCCTCAACGACAAGCGCTCCGAGAATATCCTTCGCGGTCTCCGCGCCTTTGCCCGTCATTGCTGTTAACGCAATTTTCTTGAGCACATCGTGATCTTTATCGCTGATCTTCTCTGCGATCTGATTGAGGATCTCCTGGGATTTCTCCGCTGACATTCTGAATCCCTTTGCGATGACGGTTGGATGAATCTCCTGGTCGAGCAGTGTCTCCGCCTGCTTGAGGAATTCTCCAGCAAGCACGACTGCCGTGGTTGTTCCATCCCCCACTTCATCTTCCTGGGTTTTCGCGACTTCCACAATCATCTTCGCGCTCGGGTTTTCAATGCACATCTCTTTGAGAATTGTAACTCCATCATTCGTGACAATCACATCGCCCATGGCGTCAACAAGCATCTTGTCCATACCCTTAGGCCCAAGCGTCGTTCTCACAGTCTCCGCGACGAGCTTCGCGGCCATGATGTTCGCACGCTGCGCGGATTTTCCCGTTGTGCGCTGGCTTCCTTCCGGTAGAATGAATATTGGCTGAATTTGTTGATTTTGTCCCATGAGATCCCCCATGAATCAGAAGGATGATGTCATTTAAAAGGGTTTCTGTGGAAAACATGATCGTTATTGTCACTATCTAGTGGTATTGGTGGGAAAACCTTTATATATGAGTTCTCAGCCCCCCGAAGATATGATCGGAAGCACGAAGATGCTCAGAACGCTTGATCGCGTTATTTCTGATATGAGTGACGAGGCGTTTATGGCATTTGCACGAGAAGTTGAATTTGGTCGGCAATGGTTTATTGCAGGCGAGCAGAACGCGGAGATCGCAATATGCCCAAAGGGGATGATGCGGGAACGAGGACTCCCCGATGCTCCCTATTGGAATCGGCTTGCGAGAAAAATGCAGTTTTCTCCTCTCTATGACAGAGTATTACACGGGCTTTCTGAGCGTGGCTACACGCACCCAACCGCGGAATCACCCTTTCCCGGAATTGAGCACGAAAAAGAGCAATTAGCAATTGCGGATGCTATCAATATCCTTCATCGGGAGCGCTATCAGGGAGTGCAAATGACACATACCTCTGTGACCCGCAAAGAGTCTGAAGAGGCCCGCAAAACCCTTGACGCGTATGATTTCAGCGGCACATACACCTCAGCAGAGGATCCGCTTTCTATTTTCCTGGGCCGCGAGTGCGACTGGACGTTTGGCAGGAGCCTCATGCCTGAATGGTTTGAAGCAGTGCTGCGGCCAAAACCTATGCCCCATTTAGCATATCAGCCTGCGCAACACTAAACCTATTTATACTTCTTCGATCTCGTGTGATGCATGATTATTACGATTTCAGGTGATATTGGTTCGGGAAAAAGCACGGTTGCGAAGATCATAGCAAAAAAGATGGGTTTAAAGCACTATTCCGTTGGTGATTTCATGCGCCAATTGGCCCATAACCAAGGGATATCGTTCGAAGAACTCACACGAAAATCGTTTAATGATCCTCAGATTGACTACAAACTTGATTCCTTCACGCAGGATCTTGCGCATCGCCGCGAGGACAACTTTATCATTGACGGAAGGATTGCATGGCATTTTCTGCCGGAGAGCGTGAAGGTTTTCCTGAAAGTAAGCCCAGACGTTTCCGCAAAACGGATATTACTCAGAAAGCACAGAGATGAGAACTTTACATCAATAGAGGCGGCGCATCGCGCAAGAATTGAGCGCAGACGCATTGAAAACGATCGCTACCGAAAGATCTATCACATCGACATGGAAAACCCATCGAATTATGACCTCGTTATTTCCACGGACACACGGTCAGCGGAAGAAGTTGCAGATGCGATCATCGCGTTTTGCAGGGAGAGAACATTGAGCTTACGCTGAATCTGGATTTCGGCGATACGCTACCATGGTGCCGAATCCGTGACGATGGCTGAATCCTTCAAGGGCATACGCTTTTGTTGCACGCATAATGAAATACCCTCCGGGAAGCGTGCATTGCGAAATTCTTGATTCGATGGCTGAGTCAGTCGGCAATGCATTGAAGAGTTCAACGGCTTTTTCATCAATGGCTAGATCAAGTCGCGTCAGCTCCAGAAGTGCGGCTTCGCAGGGTGTTCTGTGTTCAAGCCGATCGAGTGCATGGACGATGCTTTCCTTCTGCTCCAGCTCATTCTGTTCAGAGTCCTCGATCGCCCTGATCTCCTTTTCAATCGTGATGGCTCCCGGTTTGAATGAATTGCGGAAATTATCATGAAGCCGGGAGAATTCATCGGCATATGGTGATGAGACTTTTTCGTACACTTTGTGTAAGAGCGATTCCGCGTCAGGAAATAGCGAACATGGATCATCCGCATAGACGAGATGGTAGCGTTGATTCGCCGTAAAGAGCGGGGAGTTGTCCAATTCAAGAATGGATTCTATACGGACATAGTCCCTGTGAGCGGTCATGGCCATCCGGGGATTCATGTCCAGTGCGATCTGTTGGCGCTGGCGCTGCATTCTTATGCGCTCAGAAAAACTGACCGTGGGCGGCTCACCCATGAGAACGTGAAGTGATCGCAGTTCAGAGAGTGTTTCGCGCAGGAATTTGCTGTTTCTTCCGCGGCCTTCCCTGTCGGGAGCAATTCCGGGAGTGATGAGCCCCTCCTTCTCGAATAAATTTGCGAATATTTTTACAATGGCATATGCGTATTCCTGTGTTGGAAGTAATTGTCCATCTAACCACGCTAAAAATGCAGGATCATAGCGTTTAACCGAGTGTAATTCTCCTGGAAACTGAGAGAAGGCAGGAACCATGATATCTGGCGCTTCAGGTTTTGGCACGGGGGCTGTCACGGGCTTACACTGCTCCCTCTGGCGTTCACGATACCGATGTGTTCTTGGATCCAATAAATCCATAGAACATTGAAAATGCACGTTGATTTTTAAATCCCTCACTTGAATGCCAAAATCCAATTCAAAACCTTTAAATAAGCTCGGAAAACCGTTCATCCATATGACGATTAACAAAGGCGATTTCATCGAGTTGAATTACACGGGCAGAGTGCAGGAGGATAACGCGCTCTTTGACACCACAGATGAAGAACTGGCGAAAAAAGAAGGCGTCCATCAACCCCGCATGAAATATGGGCCGGTCGTGATCTGCATCGGTGAAAAGCAGATTCTTCCCGGGATTGATGCTGAATTGCAGGGGAAGGATATAGGGCAATACCATTTTGTGTTTCCGCCCGAACAGGCATTTGGAAAGAAAAATCCAAAACTGCTGCGTCTTGTGCCTACCCATGCGTTCAGGAAAGAAAAAATCATGCCCGCTCCCGGGATGCAGGTTACCGTCGACAATCACATGGGCATCGTCAAAACGGTTACGGGAGGGCGTTGCATTGTTGATCTTAATCACCCGCTTGCGGGAAAAAGCGTGAGGTATGATGTTGAAGTTGTGAGGATTGTCACGGATCCGCGCGCGAAACTGGACGCGCTTATTGAACGCATAGGCCTTCCTGCGGAGATCAAGCTGGAAAATGAGGCAGCAACACTCTCATTTCCTATTGAAATTCCAAAGGAAATCCGTGAGAATCTCACAAAACGCATTACGGAGTTAATTTCCGAGATCAAAGTAGTTGAGTTCGCAAAAAAAGAGATGCCGCACACTCATGATGACGCTCATGAGGAACACGATCATGCGCATGAACATCACGATCATTCTCATGCGCATTATGGTCATGATCACACGCATAACCACGAGGACAAGCATACTCATTAATGGTGCTTAACGTATATATTCTGCAATAGAAGACTTTAAATATGGTCTTTGGCTGGTTTTTTCTATTCTCTAACGAGGGTATCGTGCAACAGAGATTCGGAGGAAATGAGGACAAGGAAGAGCAGCCGTACGAAGAGGAACCCGTCTATGAGGACTCCGCGTATGAAGAGCCCGCCTCTGAGGAGACTCCGTATGAAGAGCAGCCAATAGTGAAAGGCAAGCCTCCAGAACCTCTGACGCGAAGACCTGTGCATTTTACGGAAACTCCCATGGCTGAGCGTGTTGAAGCGCCGCGGCCAGAACCATTACGTAAGCCTGCGAGGCCAAAAACAACTGCCGAACTTGATTCTGAACTCCAGGAATTGCTCGCAAAACAACGAGCCACAATTAAAGTTATTGGATGCGGCGGCGGGGGCAATAATACGATTGACCGAATCCGCGAAGTGGGGGTAGAAGGCGCCGAGACGATAGCGATCAATACAGACGCTCAGGATCTCCTTTTTACAAATGCTGACAAGAAGATTTTGATTGGACGAGACATTACGAAAGGGCTTGGCGCAGGAAGCAATCCAAAAATCGGTGAAGAGGCTGCGAAAGAGCAGGAGCATGAGATTAAACAGGCAGTTCAAGGCGCGGACATGGTGTTCATCACGTGCGGGCTTGGAGGCGGCACAGGATCAGGCTCTGCCCCTGTCGTCGCTGACATCGCGAAGCGCATGGGCGCGCTTGCGGTTGCTATTGTGACGATGCCTTTCACGATGGAAGGAAACCGAAGATATCAGAACGCGGTTGATGCGTTAGACAAACTTCAGCATTTATGCGACACGCTCATTGTCATACCCAATGATAAGCTCCTTGAACTCGCTCCGGATCTTCCGATTCATACAGCATTTAAGGTTGCGGATGAGATTCTCACGAACGCGGTTAAGGGCATTGCGGAGATGGTTACGAAAGCAGGTCTCGTTAATCTTGATTTTGCTGATATCCGCGCGGTCATGGGCAATGGGGGTGTTGCATTGATTGGCGTCGGGGAAAGTGATAGCGAAAAACGCGCGGTTGAAGCGGTTGAGAAAGCGATAAATAATCCGCTTCTTGATGCAGATATCTCGGGTGCGACAGGCGCTCTCATTAACATTTCAGGAGGCCCGGATCTCACGCTTGAAGAAGCGCGCAAGATTGTGGAAACCGTGTCTCAGCGGATGAGCGACCAAGCCACAATTATATGGGGCGCGCAGATATATGAGGACATGACGAATACAGTGCGAGCAATGTTAATTATTACCGGAGTGCATAGCCCTCAAATTATGGGCAGAGCGCGCATGGTTTCTCCGAAGAAGATTATTGCTGGAAAGATGCAGGACGATTTAGGAATAGATTTTGTGGATTAAAGGTATTCATACAATTTTTCTCAGTGCGCTAGAGCAACTCCTTCCTCTTTGTGAAGGTTAAGCGCCCGCTGCTGCAGGGCTGTTGAAAGGTCTCGCAGCGTTCTAATTTTTTGCGTAAGATGCTCGTCGAGCTGTGCCTTCCTCACCGCTTCCATATGCTCATGCTCTAAATGCCCTTCCAATGTTTGGAGGGCTTCGTGAAATCTGCGATCGGCATCCTGATACCCTGGCTTGTTTTTCTCACTTATCGCAGTTTTCATATCCGAAAGGCAGCGCACGCATGTCGTGATGTCACGACGCACGTCCTGGAGAAATTCAATTATGTGTTGATCGAGTTTCAAATCTTCTAAAAACGCCGCTTTCAAGCCCTCAGCATCCGTATCAAGCTGGCTGAGAAGCTGTTCCACTCTGGCAGGGGCCATACTCCGTTTTAAGGCGCCCTATTATTTAAATCTTCGCCAAAACCGAAGAAGGACAGCAACCTTTATAAACCCCATTTTGTTTCTTGTGCTCCATGGATGAGGAATACAAACCCTCACTACTTTCTCGCCTGAGACGATTTATGGTCGAATGCTGGAGGGTATTGAGGATCACGAAGAAACCTTCAATGGAAGAGTTCAAGACGATAGTGAAAGCCTCAGGGCTCGGCATGATCGTCCTTGGATTGATTGGATTTGCAATCAATATGCTGAAACAGCTCTTTTTTTAGACTATGGCAGACGAACAAACCACGCACATTTTTGGGCTGAGAACGACCGCGAACAGGGAAGACCAGGTTATGGACTTCATAAGCAGCAATGTTACGAGAAAAGGGATTAATGTGTTCTCAATTATACGGCCGCATGGCATGCGCGGCTATATCTTCTTAGAGGCGGCAACGCGGAATGACGCGGAAGCTGCCGCTTTTGGAGTGCCGTATGCCCGGGGCGTATTGCCCAAAGAGATCGAATACCGCGAGATTGAGCATATGCTGGAGCAGGTCAAGCATGAAGTCAATATTCAGAAGAATGATATTTGCGAGATTATCTCGGGGCCATTCAAGCGCGAAAAAGCGAAAATCACAAGAATTGACAAGCAGAAAGAAGAGGTAGTTGTTGAGCTTCTTGAATCCGCGGTTCCGATTCCGATTACCGTAAAGATGGATGCCGTGAAGGTCATCCGGCGCGACAAAGAGGAAGAAGAGGACGAGGATAAGGACGAATCAACGATCGGATAATTTATAAATACTCCAATACTCATAATCCTATGGCAACGGAAACCGTTCAGGCAATGATTGAAGGGGGGAAGGCAAGCGCCGCTCCTCCGTTAGGCCCCGCATTGGGCCCCTTAGGTGTCAATATTGGCCTTGTCATTTCTAAGATAAATGAAAAGACTGCACATTTCAAGGGCATGCAAGTGCCTGTCAAGGTTAAAGTGGACAAGGGCACGAAAGAATTCTCCGTTGAGGTTGGCACTCCTCCCACGTCTGCGTTGATTAAGAAGGAGGCGGGCCTGGAAAAGGGTTCTGGAAACCCGTTAAGCGATAAGGTTGCGGATCTCCGCATTGAAAACATAATCAAAATCGCAAAGATGAAGGAAGACGCGATGCTCGGTAAGTCCATGAAGGAAAAAGTGCGTGAGGTCATGGGAACGTGCAACTCCATGGGCGTCATGGTTGAGGGTGTTGCCGCAAAGGATGCTATTCAACTCGTTCTTCAAGGAAAGTTTGACAAAGAAATCAAGGCAGAGAAGACAGAATTGACCGCTGAAGAGATGAAGCAAATGGAAGAGGAGAAGAAGAAGCTTGCGGAAGACATGGTCAAGAGGCGCTCAGAGTTTGAAATGCTCGCAAAGCAGATCATGACGGAGATGGAAGGCAAGCCAAAGTCGCAGATCAAGACGAGAATGACGCAGGCCGGAATCCCAGATGCCCTAATCAAGGAACTTCTGCCCTCGGATAAGCCCGCGCCTGAAGGCGGAAAGGGAGCAGCGCCTGCAGCAGGAGCAAAGCCTGCAACGGCTGCTGCGCCAGCGAAGAAGTAAATTACATAATTCTTAGCGATGCCTTCGCAACGCAGTGCATTCCGCGAATGAGAACATGGTGCACTCAATGACGGGCGTCATATACACGATTTGATCTCTTTCAACAGCTGCCTTTACTATCGCGGGCTCATCATATCTCCGCGCGATGACATACGGCTTGAATTTGTCCCGGACAAAGGGGGCGATTGTTTTTCTCAAGTTGTGCCCGAAACGACCGCGGAGAACAGATGCTACCTCTTCATCGACTTCAACGCGTTCGCTGTCTTGCATACTTACCGTTTCATTCATGAGCATGCCGAGCACATTTTCTGGCCCGGGAATGTAGAGGCCGGGAGGAAGGTCAAATCCCTGCTTGATGCCGTATCTCAGGATAACTCCATTGCCATTTTGCCAATAGCGCAAGCGGACATTCTCCATTATTGTGTATCTGCCATGTACAGTAACTGCTTCAGAGTACGGCAGCCACCAGTCAACGCCGCGCTCGAATTTTTCGGCGAGGGGCAGATCGTCTAAGACTAAAACATCCACGTCTTTATGCGCGGCAAGCTCCCCTTCTGTGCGCTTTGGATTCCATACTGCCCATGATAATCCGCCAATGAGAAGTCCTGCGGCGTCTCGTTCCTTTAATGTAGTATCTGCAACGAGCATTCCCTCAAGGCCGCGAACTGGATTTGGGAATGAAGGCTCAACGAGATATTGGCGTAACTCCAGAAGCTGCCTCAGCTGCCGTTTTTGGATGTGCCTTAACCTTGTTGTTTGGCGCAGCATCTGACGCTGAGCCTGCGTATGTATTTGATAATGTCCGAAGCTGAGCATACCGTTGGAGAGTCTGACAATTATTTAAATGTATGTGTTTTTACTACTGTCCGATAACTAATATAGTAATATTTATAAACCGTTTAGCATTCTTATGGTTAATGCGTTATCCGGAACAGCTCGTGCATGAATTCGGGGCGAAAGCGGGAATTTTGATGT
>Ga0209542_10013713_pt1 | contig 13912 bp, 19 predicted proteins | sample RifCSPhighO2_01_FD_184028 | JGI IMG/M metagenome (GOLD analysis project Ga0209542, IMG submission 184028) | Soil microbial communities from Rifle, Colorado - Rifle CSP2_plank highO2_0.1 (SPAdes) (version 2) | ecosystem: Environmental > Terrestrial > Deep subsurface > Rock core/Sediment ...
GCGCTGTAACCTTTGGGGACGGATTTGGCCCGGCCCTTGACGACTTTTATAGAGGTGAGCGGGTTTTTGGCAGAATACAACAGAGTCACGCCGGGATTGGTGCTTTTAAGAAACTTCAGGGACAGCACGGCAAAGTAAGAAGCAAACACGACATAAAAGAGCGAGCGGGCCCAATGCTCCATGGGAGAGACGGTGATTAGTTCGAAGCCTTTGGGCAGGTAGGACAGCATGATTATATATTACAACATTCAGGAGACTCTGCACAAAAGATGGTAGTCACATTTGCTCTGAGTGCAAATATATGGGTGGGAACAGGCAAAGTCCGAGTGCTGGATATCGGTTTTAGTGGCCAGGATGTTTTCGACGGCGGTTTCCAGCTGGGCGGCAGTACGGGAGGATTGAATGAGAGTTCCGGTTTCCAGATAGTGCAAGGTGAGAATCACCTCCTCAGGCTGGCGGTTAAAGGGCGGATATGGCAAACGGGTGGCGGCTAGGGCGTAGATGGACAGCTGAAGATCAGCCTGAGCCCCGTTGGCATCGAGCTGGTTTTTGGCAGCGGAAGTCTTGTAATCGACAATTTCCAAGCGGCCGTCCGGAAGAAGATTTACCCGGTCCATTTTGCCGCCAATGGTCAGACCGGGCGTCAGAGGAAATTTGAAAGGCTCCTCAAGTTTTTCCGGCAGGAGAGGGTGGGGCTTCAGAGAAGAGACAAAGTTGGTAAGCATGGCAACCCCCTTTTGGTGATATAGCTTCTGGCGGCGGGAGTCCTCATACCCGGCCGGATCCCAGTTGGCGTCCAGAAGTTTTAGGATATCAACCATTTGTCCGCGTTTGAGATTCTCATAATAATCTTTGAGGGTTTTGTGGATGACGTTGCCAAAGGTGGAGGCGGCGGCCGGAGGAACCCCTAAATTGAGCAGATATTTGGCCCGATAATGCAGGGGGCAATCCTTAAAGGTCTGGATGCGGGAATAGTCCAGGTAGTCGGCGTTTATAGCGGGTAGTGGATCGTGGTTGGTGGTTGGCGGCGGAGACTGGCGAAGGAAAGAAGAGGGCTTGGAAGAAAGCGCAGGGGCATTACCCAGAGTCTCGGTGACAAACTGGGAAATTTTGCGGGGGCGGCGGTCCTGGCCGTAAAAGTCGGCGGCAATCAGATAAAGCCTGTTTTTAGCCCGAGTCATGGCGACGTAGAACAAGCGGCGCTCCTCCTGGATATGAGAGTCGCCTTGGGGGAGGATCTCTTTTACCAGGTCGTCGGGCACGGGCAGGGCTTCGCTTCTGTCGGGAGAGGGAAAGCGGCGGGAGACCAGGGCGGGGATAAAGACGGTGTCAAATTCCAGACCTTTGGCGGAGTGAACGGTAGTAAGATTAACGGCGTCAGTGTCATGAAAATCTACTTCGGCGGCCAAAGGAGAGTCCCCGGTGTCAGAGACGAAGTCTATCCAGTCGACAACGATCGGGACTGAAGGATCAGAGTGAGACTGCTCGTATGACTTTAATTTATTAAATAGACGAATGATGTTTTGAGCGACTTCCTCGTCGTCCGGAGTATCGTAATGGATGAGATGGGAAAGCCAATTGGTTTTTTCCAGCAGGTCATAGAGTAGCTGCCCGGCTCCGGTAGTGGATATGCGGGAACGGTGATCGTCAAAGATAGACAGCAAGCTCTTGACCGGCTCCGACGAGACGGAGCGCAGAATGTCCATAAGAGGAATTCTGCGCTGACGGGAGGCGGAGAGAAGATCGGCCACCTGGGTACCGGTCAGGCCGGACCAGTCGGAGGCGAGGACGCGGAAAAGGGCAGCTTCGTCGGTGATATCAGCCAGCAAGCGAAGGTAGGCTATTAAATCTTTGATTTCGGGCCGGTCAAACAGCCGGGAAGGGCCGAGGAATTGGTGGGGAATACCGTTTCGGGTAAGGCTTTTGACAATGGGGGCGGCGGTAGAGTTGGCCCGGATGAGAATGGCAAAATCAGACCAAACTAAAGAAGAATGAAGTTTTTTGAGCCGGGTGATTTCGGCCACCAGGCCGTCGGCTTCGGCTTCGGAATTGGGGAAGCGCAGAAAATTGACGGCTGTTTGAGAACTGCCCCGTTTGACGGCGATAAGTTTTTTGTCAACACCGGCCTGGACTTCCAGGCGGTCGGGGTCGTTGTGACGGATCAGGGTATAGGCCCGGTCGAGGATAATTTGCCGACTTCTAAAATTTTGGGTGAGAATTACCCTTTGGGATTTGGGGTAGTCTTTGGTAAATTGCAGAATATTGCTGGTGGCGGCACCGCGCCAGCGGTAGATGGCCTGATCGTCGTCTCCGACCACTGTGAGGTTAGGCGTATCCCCTGCCAGAAGTTTGACCAGTTGAGTCTGGGAATAATTGGTGTCCTGATATTCGTCAACCAAAACCCAGGGCCAGCGGCGGCGATAGGCGGCCAGAATATTGGGGCGGGAGCGAAAAAGGTACAGGGAGTAATATATGAGATCGGCAAAGTCTAATACGTTGTTTTTTAACTTGAGGGCCTGATACTGCGTATAAAAGTCTGCCAGTTCAAGGTTTTTGGCTTTTTCCAGGCGGACTTCTTCGGTTTTAGCCGGCTGTTTGCTGGCCCAAGCCAAATAGTGATCGGGGGAGACGTCTTCATCCCGAAGGCGGTCACAATGGGTCAACAGAGAAACTAAAAAGCGGTCGGGGGTGGCCAGGGGACGGAAATAGTCTAACTCGAAATCAAATAAGTGTTTTTTCACCAACCCCAGGCTTTCGGCGGGGGTGACAAGCGTGTAATTTTGAGGCAGACCGGCGTGGAAGCCGTCGTCACGCAGGATACGATCGCAAACACTATGGAAAGTGGAGACGGTGACCTGGGTAACCCCCATGGGGAGAAGTTCGTCCAGACGGGTTTCCATTTCGGAGGCGGCTTTTTCGGTAAAGGTGATGGCCAAAATCTGGTCAGGCCGGGCCAGAGCGGAGTCGATGAGGTGTTTAACCCGATGAGTGATGACGGTGGTCTTGCCGGTGCCGGCGCCGGCGATGATCAGAAGAGGACCGGTTTTGTGGGTAACAGCGGCTTGTTGCTGTTGGTTGAGTTTTTTACTTTCTGACATGAGGCCATTCTAGCATCGCTTATAACACCCCCTCATTCCCCCTCGTAATTTAAGAGGGGGCCGCAAGGGGGAGTTATAATCCCGATCATGCGGATTTGCGGCCTGGATGAGTGCGGGCGGGGGGCATGGGCGGGGCCGCTGGTGGCTGCCGCGGTGGTTTTAAACTGTTCACGACAAAGGCTGGTCCGAATAGCGGGGACAAAACTGCGGGACAGCAAGCTGTTAAATGCCAAACAAAGGCAAAAAATTTACCAGGCCTTAAAAAAGACCGAGGCAGAGATGGCTGTCGAGGTAATTTCCGACCGGCAGATAAACAATCGGGGAATAGGGTGGGCCAACCGGGAGATATTCCGCCGACTGATAAAAAGGATAGAGGCGGACGAATATATCGCAGATGGGACGATAAAAATCGGTAAAGTTAAGGGGAGGCCCGCAATAAAAAGTGTGATAGACGCTGATGAAAAAATCCCGCCGGCGATAGCGGCAGGGATTGTGGCCAAAGAAGAAAGAGACAAGCTGATGAGACGAATGCATAAAGAATTTCCCAAATACGGGTGGAAGACGAACACCGGTCACGGTACGCGGGCACATTTTTTGGCCATTGAAGCATGGGGCATGACCAAGTACCACCGGACGGTGTTTGTGACCACGGCCCTAAAGAATTCAAACGGCCTATAATTTAATATTTACCCGGGACTCTGCTATAATCCCGGTATAATGGGAGAGCTAGTAACAAAAGTTGCTCAAATAAACGTCTCCCGAACAGTGGAGGCTAATAGGGCGGCGTGGAAAAGGGGATTTATGCCTATTAGGCAACGCATGGCTCTGGCCCTCCGTTCGTTAGCTGAAATTAATAGAGCTGGGGGTGCAGACCCGGACCAGGTTGAGAGACTTGGAGCAAACGCGACGAGACAAGAACTTCTTTACCGACTTGCCTTACGAGCTGAGCAAGAAAAACCGGATAAAAGTTGATGTTTTGGGGGAGTAAAATTGGCTGATGTGGAAGGACGTTCTCCCGATTGGCCCGGTATTGTTTTTGCTGGTAGTATCGGTATTGGAAAGAGTGACTCCGAATTATGATTGGAGAAGAAACTATGTAAGTGAATTGGCTCTGAAAAAATACGGATGGATGCAGAGAATGAACCTGGTGATTTACGGTGTCTGGCTGGTCATATTAAGTTTGGTATTAGCCCAAAAGTCGCAAGCGGGGGGATGGCTTTGGGGAATTATGGCCGGAGCAGTGACTATTGGGGCCGGGATATGGAACACCAATGCCCAAGGAGAAGCCCTTACACTGCCAGGAAAGATACATAATTGGATGTATCGAATAGGCACTCTGGCTACGGGCGGAGTGCTGCTGGTGGTGGGGTGGGAGTTTAAAAGTCATCCCGCCATATGGGCTTGGTCCTGGGGAGTGGCGGTGTTTAACCTGCTATGGTGGACGCTGGCCCCAAGACTGGGAGTTAAATTGGGAATTGCCCAGCGGATGGTAATTTATACAACTACGGTCTGGTTGACTATAATGGCGGCGTGGATCATGTGGCGGTGATGAATCCCCGATGGGGAATGATTGAAAAGATTCTGTTGGGGGAGAAGACTGCCGAATCCAGGTGGTTGGTTCATAAATCAGCGCCATGGCTGAAAGTATTTGCGGGGGACGAAATTTATTTCAAAGCATCAGGCGGGCAGGTAATCGCCTTGGCAGAAGTAGAGAAGGTGGAATATATAGACGAGCTGACGAAAGAAAAGTCAGCCAGGATTATCAAAGAACATGGGCGGGATATATGTCTTAAAGCAGCGCCTGAGGAAAAAAATTACTGTGTTCTGATGTGGCTGAAAAATCCTCGGTCTGTTGAGCCCTTTAGGATTAACAAGAAAGGATTCGGGTCAGCCGCCGCCTGGCTGTGCGTGGGAGATATCGAAAAAGTCAGGGTTCGAGGTAGCCGGTAGCGGCCAGGGCTGGATCGCCGTCGTAAAAATTGCGCTCCCAAGCGTGCTTTTTAAGCTCAGTCATCAGCTTAGCCGAGAGTTTGCGGCCATCGGAGCCGGCGGTGTTGGCCTGGGCGTATTTCACCTTGCGGATTCCCGGGATAACACTGGACACTTCGGCCCAAGACAAAATATATCTCAGAGCGAGCTCGGGCAGAGTAGCGGCTTCCGGACCGAGAAGTTTCATTAGGGGGTTGGTGTGTCTGACTAACTGGTTAAGATGGTCAGGCGAAAAGAAGCGCTGACGAAAATCCCCATCGGCAAACCGGGTATCGACCGTAAGGTTACCTGTAAGACCCCCTTCGTCCAGGGGGACGCGAGCAATCAAGCCGATGTGGTGTTTTTTGGCGTAGGGAAGAAGTTTTTCGGTAGGCTTTTGATGGAAGATATTAAAGATAAATTGGATGGTGGAAATGAGGCCGATGTCAATGGCACGGAAGCAATTTGACGGCTGGTAGTCGTTGATTGAAATACCCCAATAGCGGACTTTCCCGGATTTAATAATTTTTTGGGTAGTGTTTTTCCAGCCGTCATCGTCGACGAAGTCGTCCTGCCAGACGTGAAACTGAACCAGGTCGACGCAGTCTACGCCCAGGCTGCGCAATGAGTCGTCGACGCATTTGATTATCCAATCATTGGGAAAAACTTCTGAAATGGGAATCCCCTGCCAGGCCGGCCATTTCATATTTTTGCCGGGAACTTTAGTGGCGATAACCAGTTGGTCCCGTTTTTTGGACTGTTTGAGAAACTTACCAATTAATTCCTCGGAGGGATGGCGATCGGGTTGATTGTCGGAATAACCATAGACCCAGGCGGTATCTATAAAGTTGCCGCCGAGTTCTACAAACTTGCCCAGGGCTTTGAGACTCTCCTGCAGATCCGAGCCGACCCAGCATCCGGGATCGTTGGCCAACTGCCAGGTACCCATGCCAATTTCGGATACTTTCAGGCCGGTTTTGCCCAAGGTGCGATATTGCATGGTCCGATTATACAGCCCTATTGAAATGAAGACGGGGCTAGGTGTTAAGCCCTGTAAGTAAAATTATCCCGGTAAGAGCAGTCAGGACGCCTGCAATTTGTTGTCTCGTGAGTTTGTCTTTAAATATGAGTGAGGATAGCGTCACAAATAAAATGGGGGAGGCGCCGGCAATGGGGGCGACCAAACTACTGGCGTTGGGGAGTGAAAGACCGTAGTTTAAGGCAAAATCACCGGATCTGATTAAGAGACCTGCCATAAAGACGGCGAGTAAGATTTTTAGTTCCCGGGGTACCACCAGCTTTTCTTTGTTTTTTTTCATATATAGATAAATCAATGGGAAACAGGCGGTGGCAATAAAACTTGGAAGAAACCACGCATAACTGTTGATGAGAATTCTAGAGAAAGTGAAGTAAATAGATAAAAACACCATGGCCAAAAGAGCCAGTACGGTGCCCCTATCCAGTATCTTTTCCGAGTTGAGCAGTTTTTTAATGTCCACACTACATAAAAACACACCCAAAAATATGATTACTATAAAAAACATTTGTATTGGTGTGATGATATCTTTAAAAATCAGGGCAGACAGCAGCAGAACTACGGCCGGAAACGCCTGAATAATCACCCCACTAAGGGCGCGCTGGATAAACGAAAGGCTTCACTTATTAGTACGTTTCCGGAAATAAGCAGGACTCCCAGAAAAATATTAAGGGCAAGTAGCGGGAGTGTAATTGCCCCTATGTCGTGAGGCGCAAACGGGAGGGCGATAAGTGAGAGCAGAAAACTAAAAAAGAAAACCCAGAATGTAGTTAGGCTGGCTCCGACTTTTCTGGTAGCTACAACTGTAAACAAATCCCCGGTCCCCCAACCAAAAAAAGTAATTAAGGCTAAGAAGATAGCGAGGCTCATTAATGAAGCTTGTTAAAAAGAGTGCGATATTTCATAAACTAAGGTTTGGTTGTTTTTAACATTTCCAACCCTGATTTGCCAAGAGATTTGTAGTAGAGAGTTTGTTCCGGGTTCTCGTCTTGGTCGGATCTTTGGAGGTAAGAGGAAATTAAAAGATTGGATGAGAAAGTAGCTTTAATAAGAAGAGGTAAAATCTCCAATTCATATTTACTAAGTGGTCGGAGCTTTAAATATTCATCGATGACAGGTTGATAATAATTTTGATCAAAGCAGAATAAAGCCAAAAAGGTTGCCAGGTCAAAGACTGTGTAATTAAAGTCGACACTAGCAAGATCAAGGATGCAATACTCGCCTTTGAGGTTTTTCATGGCGTTCTCCCGATGAAGGTCAAAGTGTACAATCGATTTTGACAGCTGTGAGTGATCCAGGTGACCAAGCTCCTCGACTACCGGTCTTATTAAATTCAGGTCTTCTTTGTCTAGGTATTGTTTTTTAGTTGAAAACTCCCGGGGAAGATGGACGGTCAGCCACATGTCATAATTGGCGTGGGTGGAAAAAGAAAGATTGTGGATATTGGCCAAAATAGAGGTTACAGAGAGCATGTCGGACAGTGACGGTTCGATCTGGGTAAACTTTTTCCCGTCGAAATAGTCCATGACGATAAGATAGGCCTCGAGGTTGTTCTTTATCAGATAGAGATATTCACCGGCGGAGGTTTTGTGGGGTTGAGGAACAGGAATCTGACCCAAATAAAAATTCATCAGAGCATTGACATTACTTTGGATAGTGGGCAGATCTTTGGTTTTAGAGAATATTTTGACTATGTATTTGCCTTTAGAAGTCTCCAGAAGGCAGTTGAGCTCCTCATATCCGACCAGTAAGGGAGTGATGTTTTTGAATGACCCGATTTGATAGTCACGAACTACCTGATCGGCTACTTTTTCCAGGGGGATAGTGAGATTTACCCTGGCCAGAAGACCGGAAACAGAAAGTGGTTTCATTGGTAGTGACGTAACTGCTCTGCTTCACCCCTTTACAGCTTTAGGTCGGATGATAAGCAGAACCATAAAGAGATTGATAAGCATTATATAAAGAGGATAAGACACCTCTTGTAAGATTTTGTTTTTTACAGCCAATAGGCTAAATAATCCTGCGAAGGTATCAAGAATGAAAAATGACCAAACTTCAGTTTCTGGGTGGTAGTAGGTTTTTATCAAGGCCGGTATCATGCCAGTAAAATCCGCTGTTATTGACGCATAAAGGGCTAAAGTAGGATTATTAGTGGTTTTCCATAAAACAATCCCTGCAGCAGCTATAAAAAGGCACAGTAGATCGATTCTGCTCCAGCCACCCATGCCGTACTTGATACTTAAAGTAAAAATGAGAACTGATTGAAGTGCCGAGACTCCGGCAAGCCAAATAGCAACCGTATCGTGTTGAGCAAACAAGGAAGCGGTGCTCAAAACGGTAATGATTAATAAAACCAGCCTGGTGGTGCGATGGGGCTTGGCTTCACCTTTGAGGATAGCCTTGGAGTAGACGAGGGGCGAAATAAGCGCAAGTGAACTACTTATAAGGATAAAGACTGAGTTCATTTTTTACTTTCTTACTACGTAATGGAGTTGGAGAGTGTGGGGACTAAGTTTTTTGGTTTCTAACAGCTCGAGCTCTCGTTCAAAATCTCCAGCATTAAACAGGGGCATGCCACCGCCGAAGGCCAGCGGTTCTATGTCCATGAAAATTTCATCGACCAGGTTTTCCTGCATAAAAGAGCCGAAGGTTTGACTACCGCCGGCGACGACTACCGTACTTCTGCCTTTGGCTTCAGCTTGACTCAAGGCGTCGCGAGGAGACTTGGCCAAAACAACACTGGGGTGCTTTGACTCGAGCCGCGAGGCACTGGTAAGTACGATGTGGAGACCGCCGGCGTTGGGCCACTCGTCAATTAGCATGGCGTTAAATATGTCAAAGGTATGACGACCCATGACCACACAACCGACTTCCCGGCATTTGGTATTGAAACTGGCGGTGTCTTCCGGAGAGACCCAATCGGAGTTGCCGTCGGACTTGGCGGCCAGGCCGTTGATGGTGGAGGCTATATAGAGAATTACTTTCATACTAATTTACTTGATGGATTGTGTGCCCATTAACTGCTCCTATGATTGCTTCGAGCCAGGTTTTGTTGGTGCGCTCTTTGGCTTCTTTGGTAAACCACGCATACGCACCGGGGATAAAGATATTGTGTCCTAAGACGTCGGGTACGGTGTATCCATGCTCGTGCTCACTTTCAATACTGAATCCCGACAATTTTCCTGCCTTGACCATGTTGATGAGAAATTCGTCATCCTCTACCCCAAATCCTGCTCCCCCCAGAACACTAACAAAGCAAGCGGCGGGTTTAAGACGACTAAGCACATTTTTATTCAACATCCCTTTGGTTTCGCTACTGGTTTCTAAACAATTAAATACAAAGTCTGAGCGGCTGACAACCTCTTCCAGGGACAGCTTGGAATATGGGACGGCTTTTCCGCTCCGACTCCAATAGATCACTTTCATACCAAGCCCGTCTCCCATTCTGGCGAGACGGGAGCCAATCTGTCCAAGACCGATTACGCCCATGGTTTTTCCCTGAATTTCCATTTGCTGGTGCTCTTCGTTCCACTTGTTGGTAAACCCTTCATGAATTTGTAAAGGAAGCTTACGAGCTAAACTTAACATTTGCCAAATGGCATATTCGGCTACAGATTGGGAATTAGCTCCAGGGGTATTGGTTACAATAATCCCCTTAGATTTACAATACTTTAAGTCAATGTAATGAGCCCACGAGGACTTGGTACAAATAGCTTTTATGCTGGATATTTCATCTAATGCCTGATTAGGCAGCTTCCACTCGATTCGCCCCGGGGCAATTGCCAGAACCTTGTCGGATTTGTCGGTGAACAACTCTGTGTACTTATAGATATCTTTGGTGTTTTTTTCGAGAAGGACAAGATCGGCCTGTGATTTTAACTTGTCGACAACGTAACTGGCATCGGTTTTGTTTTCTATAAAATAAACTTTCATTTGGGTTTTCTGTCCTGAAAGTGCTGGCGATTGTCAGTGTAGTCCACTATAGTTCCATTTTCGCGATTGGCTATGCCAACGTACAAATCCGGATTATCCTGGAAAACCTGAGTGAGGTAGTAGCCAATATGGTCAACCCGATCCGGATGATTCAGAAACCCAGCGATATCCATCCAGGAAATAACTCCCTCGTCCGGGTTTTGTTTTAAGCTTCCGGTGAATTGTGTGCCCACGAATATATACAAAATGTTAATGAAACCGTTGCCCATAAAGACAATAAAATTTCCCCTAAATTTGAGGTCGGTAATAGTTAAGCCTGTTTCTTCGGTAAACTCCCGATGGACGGCTGTAAATATGTCTTCGCCGGGTTCTATCTTGCCGCCGAAGCCGGATAGTTTGTTGGGGAAAATTTGTTTGTGAGCGGCTCTTTTGAGAGTCAGTATTTTTTGACCATTTTTTAGAAATACCATGACGAGAGGGCTTACTTTGTGTTGGGAAAGGTCGAGGTTCATGATTGTCCAGTAAGGTATTTTACCTCTGATGGTATACTTTTAATAATATGAGAGCGAAGCCTGTAGATTTGACCAAGATACTGAAGGGGGTAGGACCGGGGTGGGCGGCGATTTCATCCGACTATAAAAAGCTGGTTGCAAAGGGAAAGGACTTAAAAACAGTGAGACTGAAAATTAAGGATGTTCCTGCCGGGTCAGTGGTTCTCATGCCAGTGGTTAAGAATTTCAGGAATGTGGTACTAATGGTTGAATGAACTTTCCTTACATAAAATTGCCTGGTTTAACCAGAAGACCAGTGGTTCCGGTTGTCTTCACACATAAACAAACCGCGATAGAGCCGGTGATGTGTGTGGTCGACTCGGGTGCCGATATGTCTTATTTTGATCTAGATCTGGCTAGTGAATTGGGCTTGACCGTCAAGGAGCTAAAGCGGATCGATTCTTGGGATATTACTGGACATATATTCTGGGGTTGCCTGTCAGATGTAAACGTGGTTATAGGCGGGCATGAATTCAAAATCCCGGCAATTTTTAGCGATCAAATAACCAGACCATTTTGTGTTCTGGGGCAGGAAGGATTGTTTGATCAGGCAAGGATTACTTTTGAAAGATACAAATGGAACATAGATATCAGACCTAGAACTGATTTAAATTGAGGTCAGACCCTATCTTCAAGATATTGACGTCGGAGAGACTCAGGGAAGCGCTCGATGGCATACCTTAACATGGTCCTGGGCATGACTTTGTAGTGCTTCTTAAGAAAGTCTTCTTCGGTGTCCTGGGAGATACGTTTGCCTACTTCTCTAAGCATCCAGCCGACGGCTTTGTGGATAAGGTCTTCCTTGTCTTTCAGAAGCAGTCCAGCGATTTGAAGTGTGGGTTGGGGATCGCCCTGGTAAATAAAAGCGAAGGTGGACATGGTGGCGATTCTCCTCTCCCAGAGATTGTCTGATTTTGCCAACTTTAGAAGTATAGAGTGGGGTTTATCCAGCAAGTAGGAACCGACAATTTTGGGAGCAGTCAGATCAACCAAATCCCAATTGTTAATATATTTAGTCGATGAAAGATATGTGTCGTAGATAAGTTTTGGCGTTTTGTAAAGTTGGGCGACCATAATTAATAAAGCTATTAGACGCTCTTCGTGAACGGGAGATTTAAGCAGGGTAGCAACGTCTGAAAGGGGGAGGCTTTTGTACTGGCGGACGAGCTGGCGGGACTGGGGAACCATGAGGCCTAAAAAAACGTCGCCTTCTCCATACTCGCCCGGACCGGTTTTGAAAAAGCGAGCCAGAATTTTGGCCTTGGCCGGATTGGCCAGTTTTTTAATATCTGCTTTGAGGCCAGAAAGACTCATGGTTTGAGGGGGTTTAAGACCTTTATGTCTGTCATGGGAAAATGGCGGGTGTTGAGAGTCAGAAGCTGACAGTTCTCCGACCTACAAGTGGCGGCTACGATGGTATCTGAAAGACTTAATCTTAGAAGTTTTTTGTGGTATTGGTTCCAATATAATCCGGCTTGGACTGCTATTTCTTTGGTGACAGAAAATAACTCTTGGTGGTTAATTACATCCTCGTTTTTGTGAAGTTCCGAGGGGAAGGTGTACTTATAAACTTCGGCTATGGTGATGGTGGAAATACCAGTTCTGTCGTTATCAATCAGTTTATCGACAGACGATATTACTTTTCGGTCCCCCCTGAGAATCCAAATAACTATATCCGTATCAAGGACGAACATCGAATTTCCTCTCATCTGCCAGGCGAGATTTTCTCAACCAATCCTCGACGCTTTTAGGAGTAGCCCACTCGGGATGGTCTTTGGCGGAGATGGGGTTGGCGAGCATGCGTTTAAGCATGGCTTTATATGCTTTGGGGTTCCAATTTTGTCCGCCAGTAACCCGAATAAGTTCTTCGCCCCGCTTGTTATCTTTGACTATAACTGTAGTGCCCTGTTTGGCCTGGCGAGCATAGTCGGATAAATTGTCCCTAAAATCGGTAAAGGATACGGTCACTGTCATGAATTTATATTAGTACGATATGTACAGATTGTCAACGAACTATCAGGGCCAGGCTAAGGATTGCCAGATAAGGGCTATGAGAACCAGGAGAATGAGAAGTATTATCAAATAATGAGCTATGGCGACGACTTCGTTCAGAGATTTTTTAGCCATTTTAAAACTACGTCGGCTAACTCTTTCTCCCGGCCCTCGTAGTTGTGATTAGCGTCGGAAATGATGGTGGTAGAGATCGAGGGGGAGCCGGAGGCTCTGGCCTTGATCCGGTCCAGGTCTGCCCGGGGAGAAGATAAGACATGAGAATCGTCGTATTCACCATAAAATGCCAGAAGGGGAACGGTAACGGAGGCGAGTTCGGGAAAGTCCGGCGGATTACGGAGAACGGGGAAGACGTCGGCCGGGCCGTTTTCGGAAAAGAGATCGAGGAAGGTTTGTGAGCTCAGGTGATACCAGTCCCAAATTTGGGAGGAGAGCAGCTTTTGGGGTTGATTAGATTTGAGGTTATCTTGGGCTTCTGTTAGGCGCTCGGTAAATCTGGGTTCGTCTTTTCTGACCAGGCCGGGCATGTCTGCAGGCGAGCCAAGAATCACGGCTGACACCTCGGACGGGTGGTGAGCGGAGTAATATTTGAGCACTTTGGGGCCGCCTAAACTATGGCCAAAAAGAACTATCCTGGAATGTCCGAGTTTTTTGGCGGTGTCGATCCAAGCCGCAATATCTAAGACGCAATCGGAAAACCGTTCGTAAACTTCCCCGGCGCGAAGACTTTTGTACCCGTGTTTTTGAGAATCCCAGTCGGTATATGCCGGATCGCTGATCATGCCGTAGCCGCGGTTGTGACCGTAAATGCAGGCCGTACCGGCTTTGGCTGATTCCCGACCGAGAATATCGGCCCAATAATTTTCGAGGATGCTGCCGGACATGCCGTGGACTGTAAGCAAACAGGTGTCGGTTTTTTTATGGGGAATAAAGTGGACTCCCGGCAAGCGAAGGCGGTCAGAAGTAATGGTGTAAATTAGGTCTAAAATCATGTTTCCAATTGGGGGGGTAAGTCAGCTTCGGAGAGGGTTTGGGTGCGGGTGAGCTTTTGGCCCAAAGCACCGAAAGTTTGGGAGACGTTGCCCATTTGGTTGTGGGCGTTGGTCAGGTGGCGGCCGAGAGTGTTGAGATTTTCCTCGACCTGGCCGTAGTCTTTTTGGATGGCCCGCAGGAGGCGGAAGACTTCCCGGGATTTGGCTTCCAGCTCTTTGCCCTGGAAAGAGACCAGTAAGACCTGGAGGTGGGCATAGAAGGTACTGGGAGAGACGGGGTAGACCCGGGAGTCGCGGGCAAATTTCATAAGGTCGGGGGTATTG
>Ga0209542_10013715_pt1 | contig 13911 bp, 13 predicted proteins | sample RifCSPhighO2_01_FD_184028 | JGI IMG/M metagenome (GOLD analysis project Ga0209542, IMG submission 184028) | Soil microbial communities from Rifle, Colorado - Rifle CSP2_plank highO2_0.1 (SPAdes) (version 2) | ecosystem: Environmental > Terrestrial > Deep subsurface > Rock core/Sediment ...
AGTTCCCTCCTTTCAACTTCCTTAACAATCCACTTTATTTTCTTCTTGTTAAGTTTTTTCATAAAACTCTGTTCTTCAACAGAGCTTATCTTATTTGTCGATATAACCTTATTTCGGGATAATACAAATGTACAAAATCTTCATAAAGCTTATAAACTAACTTCTTTATCAATTTTTTATGAGAAAAACAGCAGTCGCAACAGTCACATACTATGATTTGATAAAACCAGATATGGAAGTAAGAGCTGGCTTAGCATTAAGAACAATTGAAGACGCTCTTGAAAAAAATTGTTCTGTGGTTGTTGTTGATGGCGGTTCTACAGATTCTTTTGTAAAGAGAGCAAAAGATTTAGGTGCGGTGGTGCTTGCTCAAAAAGGAAAGGGAATAGCACTAGGACAACAGCAAGGAATAAACCACGCATTCGTTGAAATTGAGCCAGATAACTATATCTTAATAGAACCAGAAAAAGCAGGGCTTCTTGAAAACTATTTTGAACAAATTGTTACACCAATAGATACTTTGGAAGCAGATATTGTTCTAGTTGGAAGGACAGAAGAGTCGATGCATACAATAACGAGAATACAAAGATTAACAGAAACAAAGATTAATGAAGTTTTATCAAGAAGCTTAGGAGTTGGCGCAGATTTTTGCATGGCTCCACGAGTTTGGAATAAAAATTCAATCCCTTATTTTCTAAATTATACGCCAACAAGAAATTGGGACCTATTCCACGGTCCTGTTATTGATGCGCTAAAGGATAAAAAAAGAATTTTACCCGTTAGAATACCTTATGTTTATCCACGTGAAATGATTGAGCAAGAAGAAGGGATTGAGGCATATGAAAAAAAGAGAATAGACCAACTCATTGAAGTTACGGAGTTTGTTAGAAGTTATGTTGCTGGAAAAATATGAAACATAAAAAATAAATTCTAAAAGTATAAATATCTATCAATGCGGCTGATCTTGTTTTAGATAATCTAAAAATTTCCTTATTCCTTCCTCTGTGCTTCTAGGAGTTACCTTAAGAATTTTTCTCATCCTGAAAGTATCTGCTTCAAGTTCCTCAACATAATTTACTTCTTTTTCAATATATTCTGGTTCTATATTAGTTCCTAAATGATCTTTTATTGTTTTCCATATTTCATTGAATGTAATTCCTTTTCCTGTTCCAACATTGATAATTCCTGTTTCTTCTATTTCAACTCCCCTCATAAGAGCTATTACGACATCATCCACATAAACAAAATCTCTTATTTGATTTCCATCGCCGTAGATAACAGGTCTTCTTCCTTCCAAAGCATCTTTTGCAAAAAGGCAGATGACGCTTGCAAAATCTTTTTTTCTTTCTTCTCCAGGGCCGAAACCAGCAAAGACTCTCAAGCCAAGGCTCTTTACGTGATTAGAATAGGAGTGTGCTAAGGCCTCTATAGCGATTTTCGCTGCAGCGTACAAGTTATAGCCTATAGGATATAATTCTTCTCTATGGGGCATTCTATTTCCAGCATAAAGGCTTCCTGTAGAGGTATAAATCACTTTTTTTGTGCCATTCTTTTTAGCAAATTCTAAAACATGATATAAACCAAAAATGGTTTCATAGTAGCATCTTTCTGGATTCCTTTTGAATAAGGTGATTGATGACGGCCCCGCCAAATGAAATATATATTCTATACTCGTTGGCACCTTATCCCATGTTTCTTTCATTGCAACATCCCCACTAATTATCTTTACTTCATTAATAATAGGCACTTTCCTTTTAGTAACTTCATAATCAATATAAGAAAAATTATCAATAGCACAGATTTCCGCGCCCTGATTTAGCAGTTCTCTACCCAAATTACTTCCAAGAAATCCGCTTATTCCTGTTATCAAAACTTTTTTTCCTTTCCAATCCATTACTAAAAGTGAGAAAAATTCTTTTTAAGCTTTATGAAGCTTTTCTATATACTTTCATTCTGTTTATCCGATAATAAAGACACAATCTTCCTGCTAACTCCTCTTTCTCCATAGGGGTTTTTGAATCCTTTAACTTTTATTTTATTGCTTTCTATATCCCCTATAATTTTTTTGGCAGAGTTAACATTAAGTTTTGTTAAGAAATTTATTCCTGTGGAAAGGCCTTCTTGCCTTTCCGTCCTTTTTCTAAGAATAACACAGGGCTTTTTGAAGACCAAACTTTCTTCCTGAATACTGCCGCCGTCTGTCACAAGATAAAAACAGTTAGCAATAAGAAAAATAAAATGAGAATAGCCCATTAACTCTGTGATTTCAATGTTTTTCATTTTTTCAATCTTCTTCATTAATCCATACTTTTTTAGATAACGCGCAGTATTATCATGCAACGGCCAAATAGCCTTTATTTTTACAGCTTTAAGTATATCAACAATTTTTCGCATTCTTTTTTCATTTTTAAGATTTTCGTGTCTATGGATATTTATCAAGGCGTATTTTTCCTTTGGTTTCCTCATCTTACTTTTTTTTGCCATCTCATAAGATATCCAAGATGCATCAATAATTGTATTTCCAACTTTGATAACTTTCTTGCCGCGACTTTTTTCTTTGCGCAAATTAGTTTCACTTAAATCAGAAACTGCCAAAAGTATATCTGAGAAACCGTCACTAATTTGCCTCGAGATTTCTTCTGGAAAAGGCTCAAATAAGTTTCCTGAACGTAAACCAGCCTCTAAATGAACATTTTTCCAGCTTTTACCTGGATTTAAAAGCTTACTTGAACCTATTGCAGCTACAGAAGTACTCATTGTATCTCCATGATAAATCACATACTTTGGCTTCAGCTTATTAATCAATTTTTTTATACGAAATATCACTTTCAAGAACCAAATTAATGCGGCTCTACTTATCTTAGACCAGAATTTAGTACTTAATTTAGGAGCTTTACTTAAAACATAATCCGGTCTTTTCAGGCTAAATTCCTCGCAAGCCCCCTTCAGACTATGCTGCCCCGTATGAATAAACCAATAGTCTTTTTTCTGCCTTTGCAGTTCAAGCATTAAAGGCATGCACTTAATAAGCTCTGCTTTAGTTCCAATGACAATGGCTATTCCTGAATGCTTTTCTGAATGACTTTGGTTATTAAGCATTAATTTACCTGTAAAAAGCCAGTTTTAAGCTTTATGTTATTAGGAAATTATCCTGCTTAAATAAAATTTAAATATCTTAGCCATATTAATTAGAAAGTATAAAGGAATTTTTTAGAAAATGAAAATATTGATTATACACGGTGAACGGCCAAAAAGGAATCAGGAACTTCATCCCGCCTTTGAAGAGAGGCTTAAATTGGCAACGATTTTGAGTGGAAAGAACAATTACGATTTGGTAGTTATTACTGGTGGAAAAACTAAGAAAAAATTTAGAACTGAGGTGGAAATTGGGCGGGAATTCTTAGAGGGTAAAATTCTCACCCCCTTTCTTTTAGAAGAATGTGCTGTTACATCGGTTGAAAATATTAAATTTACTAAAAAATTACTCCAAAATAGGAAGATTGATTCCGCTGACATTATTACTAGTGAAACAAGAATTCCCAGGCTCAAATATTTATATAAAAAACTTTGGCCGGAATTATATACCAAATCCCAATTTTATGGAGCAAAAGACTTTTACTCCCCATTTTTCTTACTGGGGGAATTCATTTACTATCTATACGCCCATGTAGATATTCAGGAAAAATATATCTCAAGAATAACCAAAAGACTATTCAAAAATCATCAAGAAAATCTTTAAACAAAAAATTATCCCGTAAACTGAAGATTATCCATATCAGCATATTCACCATCTGTCCTCAAAAATTCTTCTCTAGCAAGAGTGTTTTCAGGATAATCAACTTCCCATATTTTTATTGGACCTCTGAAACCATTAAAGTATGCAAACTCTCCCAATCTTGCTCCCTGGTTATTTAAGTCGTTTAAAACAACGTCTGGTTGTGAATGCACGAGTTTTACCGTTTCATATTCATCTAAAGGATCATTCAATAAGTACAGTTGCGCAAATAGGCTCTTTGAAACTTTTGGAGACAAGTAAATAGCTGCCCCAATCCTATCTACCTGAATGCCTCCTTGTGCATTTTGAGATACTTGTGGTATCATTTTTACTATAGCATCTAAGCCACCGCCGAAATCAATAAGTTGACCTTCATTTTGAAGATATCTTATTGGGATAGTTATCTGCTTTTGATTGTATACAAAAACTCCAAGCGGTTGCTTGAAAGATATTGAATTATTGTCCCTTAAAATTTCAATAAACATTCCCCCTACAAAGGAATTACCAGAAGGCAAGAATATTTGACTCCCGTTTGCTTCGTAAATTATATCTTCGTCGACAAAAGTTGATCCCTGATAAACTCTTATTTCACTAGAATTTGTTTCTCTAGTTTGTGCTGGATTAATTACCATAATTGGGATTTGAGAAAACCTGTCTTTTCCATTTTCATCGCTTCCAATAATGCTATATGCAGAATATTTTCCTAAGTCTGTAGAGTCTATCAACAGGTAGGAAACGTTATAGGATTTCATTAAACTAAGCGCTGTTTCTGGTTGCGTTGTCGTAAGAAGATACCTCCCCGTTAAATGATCCCAATAGCCAATTGTGTGACCCCCATCTGTTACCGTTGCTCTCTGCCCGATTGTTTGTACCCAGTAACCATAGTCCCACCAATGCACAAAAATACTATTTTCAGCAGTATTTTCTCTTACCCATGACATTGCATATTGCCATTGAATTGTATACTGATTTGGAATAGTATACTTTACTCCGTTAGCAGTAGCAGCTTCATAATTTTTGAAAGTTAATCCAATATAAAAAAGGCTGATTAGTAAAACAAGAATCAAGAATAGCTTCCAAAGATCGTCTTTTGCTCTAAATCTATAACCGATCAAAGCTATAGGTAGAAAGGCCATACATATCACAAAAACAGGAGATGAAATTACAAGCAACCTTATTGCTCCTCTTGAAGCCACAATCATTAAAATTGTTAATGATAATAAGAATAGATATGAAAATTCTATCTCCTTAAATTTTTCAAATTTTCCTTCTATTTTAAGGTTCTTTATATAAACATAAATTAGAGAAATAATAAAAATAGCCAATGCTCCAAAGTATACTAACTGGCTTATAAAACTCTCCCCGTTAAAAATAGTGCTGCTAGGAGAATACCGAGAAAAAATAAATCCTGTTAAAAAGATAATAAATGATACTGTCAATATCCCTTTTTCTTTCTTTTCTAGATTTTTTACTGCTTCATAAAATAAAAATATTAAACCAAAAAAGAACATCCAGAAAAAACTTTTTCCAAAACTCGAGAAAACATCCGTAAGATAAAGCTGTTGGTTTTCAGCAACAGTTAGCCCTATTCTTGCTCTTCCAAAAGGATAAAGGAGATGCTCTTTTAAAGCTCCTAAAATTCCAATAATAAGACTTGGTTTTAAAACTAAAAGTATTATTAATCCGAAAAAGATAACCAAAACAAAAGAGATTATTTCTTTTGTAGCCCATTCTTTTTTAACAATGTTCTTAACTTTTCTCTCAATCTTTTCTCCAATAAAAATATTAACTAACAAAACCAAAAAGACAAATAAGGGAATCGTTGCAGAAGTAACATCTAAAGCAGATGTTATAAACCCTGATTTTATTCCTAAAAATAAAAAAGCAGGAATAAACCATAAAGAATAAATTATTGTTTCTCTTTTATTTACTTTTCCGATAAAGAAAGCAATTAACGTAGCCAAAGCCAAAGAATATAATATGAATCTAAATCCGCCCCATGTGAAAATCATGAATGCAGTCGAAATTCCAGAAACCAAAGCAAACAAATAACTTTTGTTTATTTTTAGAATCTTTTTTTCGTTATGCCACGCCTTTAGGAAAAAGAAGAAAGAAAGCCAGAAAAAGAATAAGCCGGCACTTTCTAGTTCAGGAATACCTGCAGTCGTCCTATGCTGCATTAATGGAATAACAGCATAAATAGCCGTTGCTAGCACAGCTATCAAATTTTTTTGAAATTCTTCTTTCTTGTAAAATACCTCTCTGACAAAAAAGAAAAAGACAATGATGCTAAGCCCAAAGAATATTACTGGAAAGATTATTGCGGCATATTCTAATGAAACATCCTTCGAAAATAAGTTTAAAAATTTGTAAAGGTAGGCAATTCCCCATTGAACGAAATCAGAATAAGGCTCAACCATTCCAAGATATCTCATATAATCTGGATTTGATTGGCTTCCGGTATCAACAATATCATGAGCGAGTCTTAAATAGAGAAAAGGGTCTAAATCCGGTCCAAGAGTATAATTTCCCGTAGTCACATCCTTTAAATCATTAATATTAGTCGTTCTTATGTATGTTCCTAAGACCAATATAATTAGCAATAAAGCTAAGGATATGTAAAGCCATTTTTTACTATCTTGCCAGTTTTCTTTGATTTTGAAACTAACGACTTTGTCGCTTCGTTCGTTTTCTTCACTCATTTTCACTCCTAAATTTCATTAAATCAAAAAGAGAAGACCCTTTAAATTCTTTATTAATGGGTATAAAGAGGAGGTGTGGAACCTAGGTTCTGCTCAAAGAAATATGAAGAAAGCCACAATTATAAGTAAAACCTGAAAACCATGAATTAAATAAACCACATCGTTTTCATAAACTTTCTTGCTTGGCTTCAGTTTTTTTAGAATGTAAATTGAAAAATGCTCTAATCCATAAATTTTATCATAAAGCATATCCAAGCTTCCATCTTTATTCGGCTTGCCAAAAGACTGTTTCTCAAGCCCTCCTCTTAGTTTTAATCCCGCTTCTAAAATATACGGAATAAAAACAAAAACAGCTATTTTTTCAAAATTTCCTAAAATAGCCATTCCCGCAATTAGTGCTCCAATTGTCCACGTAAGAGAATCTCCCGGAAATACTTTAGCCGGATATTTATTGTAAAACCAGAAGCCTATTAATGCAGCCACCATAATTAATCCTATAACAGCCAGCCAAGCAGAGCCTGTTTTATATGCGACAAATGATAAGAAACTAAGAATTAAAATTCCCTGCCCTGCTTCGAGCCCATTCCAACCCGCAAGAAAATTATAAGTTGTTGTCGCGCCAGCGATTCCTAAAGGAATTAAGAGAAGAGGATATAAAATTCCCAAACTTACCTGTCCTAAAAAAGGAATACTCATTTGAGAGCTTCCAGCATTGATAACGACAAGAGGTATAGATGCAATAAAAGCCAAGAAAATTCTTGTCCTCTTTGACAGCCCTTTATTTCTCCACCCAAGAAGATCATCAATAATTCCTACAATGGATAAAATAAGAATAACACTCAACAAGGCAAAAATCTCAAGACTTATTCCATTTTGATCCTTTATAAAAAAAGTTCTAACAGCAATATAATACAAAACGCCAACTACAAATGCAATCACAACAATAATGCCCCCAGAACCAGCAACATTTTTTGGTTTTTTCGGCTTATTCATGTCTTCCCATGAAAGTCCTACAGTTTTAGCTTTCCTTATCCAAAAAGGCATAGTAAAAAAAACTAAAATAAAACTTATAGCAAAAGAAATCAAAACTAGAATTTCAACCATTTTTACTTTAGTCTTTTTTTGTTTTTAAATCTTATAGAATATGGCTCTATTGGCTTAGATTGATGCTTTTAATTTAGCGTAAAGTCTTGAAGTTTTAATGAAGAATACAGTCAGTTAACAATTTATTTTATCTTTAAGTTTAATTGAAAAGCTGATTTACTCATTTTTTATTTAGTATATCCTTCTAAAACTTTTTTTAACCCATTCGTTAGTTCATTAAAAATATGTTTGGCGTTATTTTAGAATCACTGGAAAATTCAAAAAATCACTTGAAAATCAATGGTGTTAAATAAACCTCTATTACTGCTGCAATCACAAGAATAGCCAATGCTATGAAAAGAAGTACAGCAGTATTTTCAATGACATGCAAAAATCTTTTATCTCTTATTCCGTTTCTTAGAACTCCGACGCCAAAAATCCCCCCCGCCAAAGCTGCTATGAAATATGCTGCGATTTCGGGGAAACCATGAATCATGTATCTTAAGACTCCGGAAGGGATATCGCTGATTCTGTTCTGCGCAAAAATGCTTATTGCAGTAGCGATGACGCTTGCATTCCAGGCGAGGACAAAAATAGCTCCCGCTCCGAAGATTAAAGAAAGGATTAAAGTAAATATCATAACATAAACATTATTTTCTATTATTGAAAGGAGCCTAATTTCTTTTACGGCCGCGCCAGTTCCCTTTGTAAAATCGTAGCCCTGAACACATGCCTGTATATCTCCCGGACTATTTATTCTGCAAAAGGTTTCTATTTGGGCATTGAAAAGATTTGAATCCTGAAGAACAATATACCAAAAAGAGAAAGCCATAACAAATCCCAAAAAAAGCCACAAAAAAGAGTAAATTGCATCTTTGTGAATTCCCCAGACACTGAAAAAACCAAATACCTCCTCATCTTCAGATTCCTCTTCTGTTATTATGAAATACATAAAAGGCAAAATTAACATGACACAAAAGGTAATTACAATCATTCCAGAATATCCGGCTAAAACAACATCTTTTGCAAAAAACCATTTTACTAGAATTAACGAAAGAGAAGCATAGAGAAATCCAATGAAAAGCATTTTCCACGGCCCCTTTTCAAGTCTTCTTGGATTGAACATACTCTCTAACATGATATGAGTAAAAAAAGAGAATTTTTAAACTTTCTTAAATGATTTAATCAATTTTATTGAGCTCGCTTCCCAGTTATCAAAGACGTATGAGTAATTTTTTCTAAATACTTTTTCTACTAGATTAAACAATTTTTGTTGGGTTTTAATATCAGCATCTTCAAGTACCTTCAAAAGCATTTTAATTAACTCTTTTGATTTAACTGGGAATTTTTTCAAGGGGTGTTTTTCTAATTCCCATTCTAAATATTTATAGTAAGGTGTTACCCTTTCCTCTAGTCCAAATATTATATCAAGAAAAAAATTAATTGAACGAGAAGCTTCCAATCTTGCACCAACATATTCCCCATCCCTAAAGCATTTCAAAGAGCGATATAAATAATTTATATACCCATCTAAACGTCCGGCAACGTAATTTTTAATTTTACTCTTTGGAATTCTACCCTTTTCATTAATTAACTTTTGAATTTCTCCTGTTTTGTCAATAATTGCCTTTACGTGGGTATAACTTGCTTTGTCCCACTCAGAAGAGCCTCCAATTTTAGCATGCTGTCTAAATTCTGAGACTGAGAACACGGTAAAACCAAAAGGAAACTTGTTTCTTTTTTCATATTTCTTTTTGTAAGCCTTTGATGCCTTATTTTTAACAATAATTTCAATATCATAATCAGAAAACTTAGTTTCACGATTCTTCCCTCTAGAACCACTAAGAAAAAAACCTATAATATTTTGATCTTTTCTTGCTTCTTCAACAAATTCATTAAATACCTCTTTATTACCCATAATAAAGGTAAAAAGTTCATTATATGTTATAAAACTTCTGATTAGTCAAATTTTTATATCAACTCTTCTTGTAATAAAGATGCATCTTAAAGAAAAAAAGAGGAAATTCAACAAAATTGTTTCTGACATAAAAAGTGTAAAAATTCAAGGAGCCAGAAATGTAGCTAAGGCTGCTTTAGGAGCTTATTTTTTGTTCCCCAATGAAAAATCCAGGAGGATACTTTTGGCTTCGCGACCAACAGAACCAATGATGGAAAATGTTTTGGCTATGGCTAAAAACCATTCCGAAAAGGCCATTCTCCATCATTTTGATGAAGCTCAGGACAAAATAAACCAGAATGTTTTAAAATTGGTGAAAAATGGTGATGTCCTCTTTACTCATTGTCATTCTACTAATGTTACGAATGCTTTGATATATGCAAAGAAACACGGAAAAAAATTTGAGGTTTATAATACTGAAACACGTCCCCTATATCAAGGCAGAAAAACAGCTTTAGAACTAAGAAAAGCTGGCATTAAGGTTACAATGTTTATTGATTCTGCTTTTGGTTTAGCTTTGAAAAAAACAAATTCGGTTTTTCTTGGTGCAGATGCCCTTATTAGTCAAGGCATAATAAATAAAATTGGTTCAGGAGTTATTTCAGAAATTGCAAAAGTACATAAAATCCCGGTTTATGTTATTGCTGACTCATGGAAATTCACAAAAAGAAAAGTTCCAATAGAACAACGCAGTTTAAACGAGATTTGGGATAAAGCTCCAAAAAACATAAAAGTAAAAAATCCATCCTTTGAGTTTGTTGATAAGAAATACATTACAGGAATAGTAACTGAATTTGGCCTAAGAAAATATGATGATTTTGTGAAGAAAGTAAAAAAAGAATTTTTAAGATAGAACAAGTTCCATTTGAGTTTTAAATATTAGTTATTATCAACTTAAAATAATTATATCACTACTTTAAACGTCTTTTTTATCAACTTAGTTCATTTTCTTGAGTTTCTGAAATTGTCTTATTGATTTCTTCGCTAACTTCTTCTATTTTTTCGTTAAGTTCGCTGCCTATTTCTTTAAGTTTTTTTACTTGGGTTTCGATTATCTCTTTTGTTTCAGGAACAGTTTTTTTTACAAAGGTTTTTCCTCCAACATCAACTGTCAAGCTGTCTGAAATAAGCTTTGTTTCTACAAAAATTCCTCTTCCTAATGGAGCTAAAACCTCTTTTCCTACAGAGTCTTTAATCTCATCAAGACCAGCATTTAGGTTATTTAAGTCAGACAAACTTTCCTCAACCGCTTGTAGCTGCTGCTGCAAATTTCTAATTGTTTGCTCGAACATGGTTAACTTAAAAAAAATCTGCTGGCTTTCTTCTCTGCCAGGGGCTTCTGTTTCTGCGTCCTCTACATCCTGATTTTCCATAAATATTTAACCTTTAAGTGCCTTATAAATTTACGGATAGTGAGGCTTTAATGACTGAAAAGATAGAAGTAAAAGGGCTTGAAATCTTAGATGAAAAAGAGAAAATCATAGCCGATAAACTATTTCAAGAATACTACAAAAAAATACAGAGAAAAATAAAAAACAACTTAAAGATAAAGATTCATATAAAAGAATATAATAAAGAGGGAAAAAGAAAAAAATACGGCATAAATGTTGATATAATTTCTTCAGGAAAAACATTCAGAGCAGAATCCTATGCCTGGGATTTTTCAGTTGCAATTCATGATGTTTTTAAAAAGGTTTTAACCCAAATAGAGCATAAATTTCATATTAGCAATCAACATCTATAATAATCCTGTATAGATATTAATAAAAACCTTTATTGTAAATATTACTTGGTCTAAAATGGATTTGGAAAACTTATTACATGGCGTAAAAACTTTGGCAGTTGTATGTAATCAATGGGGAGATACGGGGAAAGGAAAATTCTCTGATTATTTCGCCTCTCATTGGGCTGACGTAATTGCAAGAGGAACTGGTGGAAACAACGCAGGACATACTGTTGTTGTTAACGGCAAAAAAAAGATTTTTCATTTAATACCTGCAGGAATAATTAACGATTCAAATGGAAAGGTAAATATCTTAGGGAATGGCATGGTGATAAATCTTGAAGTTTTATGCCAAGAACTTGATGATCTGGATTCTGAGGGAGCAGCTTACAATGGTTTAATGGTAAGCAAAGATGCTAATGTTGTTATGCCTTATCATGTGGCTGCCGATAAAGCTAACAAATCGCAAAAAAATGGGGGCATAGGAACAACTGGAAGAGGAATAGGTCCCTGTTATGCAGATAAAATTGAAAGAAGAGGAATAACTATAGAAGACTTGTTTGATACAGATAAATTGGTAAGAAAAATAGGCGAATTATCAAAAACTTACAAAAAAACAGGCATAATTATCAATACAGATGAAACTTTTGCTTTGTTAATGCCTTTTGCCGAAAGAATAAAACCTTTAGTCAGAGATACTGTTTTTGAGATGCATAGATTTATGACACAAGGAAAGAGAATATTATTAGAAGGAGCCCAAGGATTGCTTTTAAGCATAGAACATGGAGTTAGCCCTTATGTTACTTCTTCTGATTGTTCTTTAAATGGAACTGCAAGTGGCGTTGGCTTATCTGCTAGAATGATCGATCTTCCTTTAGGAGTTATTAAGTTTCCTTTCATGACAAGAGTTGGCGGCGGGCCCTTTCCTACTGAACTAGGTGGTTTTAAATCTGAAGAATATTGCGCCAGAGAGCTAACAAAAATAGACGAATTAAACCAATTTCAAATTCCTTATGAGGTAACAGAGGCAGGTGTCTTATATGATAGAAATCATCCAACAATAATAAATATGATAAACTCTCTGAGCGAACCAATTCAGGCAAAAGGTCTTAGGTTAAAAGCTGGAGAATACGGGTCTACAACTCCTCGTCCAAGAAGAATAGGGTGGACAGATGCAGCTGCCGCAAGATATGCTGTTGGAATAAACGGGCCATTTTTTATTTTAACAAAACCAGATTCATTAGCTAGAATAAAAGAGTTCAAAATCGGCTATGGTTATAGGATAAATGGCGAAACAACAGAAACCTTTTCGAGAAATGAAGGGTTTTTGAGAGGTGTTGTTCCCGTTTATAGAACTTATCCGGGATATGGAGAAATAAGTGATGTTAGAGATTATGATAGATTACCTTCAGCCTTAAGAAACCCAGTAGAAGAATTTGAAGCTTTCACTGGAGGAAAAGCTGTTATAATTTCTGTTGGAGAAGATAGAGAGCAAAACATCCTTAGATAAAAAATCTGATAAAATTTTATTGGTCAATGAACTTTCAAAATCTTTCTTAAAATAGAGCTGAATATTATTGTTGCTATAAGATAAAACCAAAACCAACTTAAAAAACCTAAGAATTTAAAATCTCCAAAAAATTCAAAAAAATCCATAAACCACCTGAAAAAAAGAATTAGAGGTATAGCTGTATAAACTATTGGTCTCATGCCAAGTTTCATTAAAGGCATTGCAATTTTCATGCTTTCTTTCTGCATTTCCATCATTTTTTCAGGATTATTTTTCAATTTTTTAGCCTCTTCGCTTAGCATTTTCTGCTTCTCTTTCATTTCCTTAATCGTTTTTTGATCTGTAGCATATTTTTGTATTAGCGTGGTTATGGCAGCGATTACCAATATAATAAGAGTCATTCCTAAGGTGATATCCCAATTAAGAAGAAATCCTGCAGTAGGATCTAGAACAAAATGCACTGAATTTTTTATTAAATCAACCTTATTCCAAAAAGACGCAATTATAACAGAAATAATCATTACAATAAAAATTCCTGTAAAACCGCCCTTTTTCCCTTCGGTGTCCATGGTCAATTAAAGATAATGATTGTTTTTAAAGATTCAGATTAGTTAAAATTCTTGTTAAAAACAGCATCTAAACGTAATTTATGTTACTTCTTTTAAAAGATAACAAAATAGAAAGATTTATAAATATCAATTTCATCCAAAAATCATGGAAAGAACAAAACTTCCAACATTCAAAGGAAAGCCACTAATTGAAATTACAGCACCAATTCCACAAATTGGTTACCTAGAAGGAGAAGGGAATTTTGGAAAAGCATTCTTAGAAGAATATCAAGGAAAAGCAAAAGCCGATTATAGAAACGCATCAGCATTAAATGTTTTGTCATACTCTAACGGGCTTGTAAGGGGGAGCAATCCTTTTGCAGTTGTTCTTGCAAATCAAATTCTTAGACAAGCAGGATTGCGAGTAGCAACACAAGGAGAACTAGAATTAGCTATGAAAATTGGAGCTATGAATTTTGGCGGAACTTATGAGGATACTGGCCTTGTCCTGAGAACTGAAGACAATCCAAACGAATACTTAGCAAAAAATTTAATGACTCAGATTAAAGCAAGAAACAAGAAACAAAAGCTTCCAGTAATGATTCCTTTAGCT
>Ga0209542_10013717_pt1 | contig 13909 bp, 18 predicted proteins | sample RifCSPhighO2_01_FD_184028 | JGI IMG/M metagenome (GOLD analysis project Ga0209542, IMG submission 184028) | Soil microbial communities from Rifle, Colorado - Rifle CSP2_plank highO2_0.1 (SPAdes) (version 2) | ecosystem: Environmental > Terrestrial > Deep subsurface > Rock core/Sediment ...
CTGGAACTTACCTTGCGATAAGCAACCGATTTAATAGTGGGTGGACTTTCCTCACTTTTTCAAGCGATAGTTAGGCCCTTACCTACAATAAATATGTATTCTAGAGTATATATAAAGGTTTCTAAAAAAGTATTAAGTTACAATACCTTTTCTACTAGTCAAGCCCTACCGTAAAACAATAGGATCCTTTCGAAAAGGATGTTATGTGTAACATATATAATATGCGATATTAATATATAAATTTTTTTATCTTTAAACTCTCTAAGAAATTTGTACTAAAATTTTTTACAGAGGGAAAAGACACTATGTTTCTTTTCGAAACTTCCTATAACATTTTTAGAAATTCAGAAGCACTAACTATCTTTACATTCTCATATTGTTTTAATTTTAATAAGTGATCATCACCCGATATAATAAATTCAACATCATTCTCTATTGCCGTTTCTAAAATCATGTTGTCAGAAGGATCTTCTTTTATTACATCTAATCTATTTTTAATCTCTACAACTTTAGCTTCCAGAAACAATATTTCTAAAAACTTTATTTTCTGTTCTGATGTAAAATTAAACTTTTTGTAATTTAAAACTCTCTTTATTTCTTCAATTTGTTTTTGGCTTATGATTAACTCAAATTCCTTGTTTAAAACTTTGCTAAATATCTCTTTTGGTTTTCCATGCCATCCAAATGCAGAAATTAATATATTTGTGTCTAAAACTATCCTTTTCTTGCCCATCTAACTGCCTCTTTAACATCCTTAGCTTTCACTCCCTCTTTTTTGAATTTTTCCTCTATTTCTTTTGACAGTTTTTCAAATTCTAATTTAACATTAATATTAACTTTCTTAAATAATACTCCTTCTTTTACAGGGAATGATAGAAATCTATCTCCTGGTTTGAAGTCTTCATTTTCTCTTATCTCCTGAGGCACAACTAATTGGCCTTTGGGACTCATCTTAACTAGTTCTTCTGTCATGTTAAACAGTTAAACAGTTAAACTATATAAATTTTACTATTATCCTAATAATTTATAAACTTACTAACTTACTTACTTATTATGAAAACCGAAACAATATTTGTAGAAGTATTTGGAAACAATCCTGTAATAAAAGTATTAGATTTTTTAATAACATACCAATTGTTTGACTATCCTTTAACAGAAATTGCAAAAAACTCAGAAATTAGTTATTCTACATTACAAACATTCTGGCATAAGCTTGAAAAGAATAATATCGTAATAAAAACAAGAAGGGTAGGTAAATCAGATTTGTATAAGTTAAATACAGATAATCCTGCTATAAAGCAGCTTATAAAATTAGACTTGAATTTAGTAAAATGCAGTGAAAAAGAAATTTTAATTTCTAACTAAAAGTTTTTAATTATATTAGAATTTGTTACAGAGGGAAAAGAAACCAAGTTTTCTTTTCAAAACTTCCTATTCATTTATTATTTTTATTATATTAGAAACAAAGAATTTTGCATGTTTTACTGATTCATTTGCAGGCTCTTTATTTGCCTGCGGTATTGTTTGATATGTAAAATTTCCTCTTTTCCATTTCTCTTCACCAAATATTTCCAGAAGCTGATCAGCTCTCACAATCATTTTCTCATAAATCTTGAATAGTTTAACATCAAGTTCTCCTGTTTTGACAAAATTCTTTTCAAATTCTAAATAAGTCTTTTTATGAACTTCAGGAAAACTCGTTTTAATTTCTTTTGTTAATAATATTGCTTTTGCAGCATAGAATATTGCATAATAAGAATGAGATATGACAGAACTATAAAATGTTGTATTGCTTGGCAGATTAAAATCTTGTTTAATTTTTCCTTCTTCACTTAATTTATTTAATGATTCTGCTGCCGATATCTCGTTATTTGCACGTTCAAGAAATATTTTTATTAACGAATCCATTTTTCACTGCTTTTGATATGACTTTATAATATTCACTTCCTCCAGTCAATATAAGATTATTATTTGCTATTTCCTTTCCGTAATTATCATTATCATCTAATAGCATTGCTATAAATTCATTCTCCCTAAAAACATATAAATGTATTGGTGGTATATTCATCTCGCTTTCATGCTTTAATTCAGAATATATTTTCTTTGGTTCAAAACTATTGTCGCATATAATAACAATGTCAATATCTGAATTTTTCTTTTGTGTATTATTTGCATAGCTTCCAGTTATCAAAAGTATGAAAAAGTTTGTTGGAATTTTATGCATAATCCTTGAAATATCATTGAAAGGAATATGTTTTTCATTCCAGGCAATATATTCTGCTATAAATCCCAGATAACTTAATGTTTTTTCATAATCTAGGTTTAATAAATATAATATAACATTTCCTGCTTTTTCTTCTTTAAGTATTTCGTGCTTAACATATTTCTTTAATGTGTTATAAATATAGCTTTCAGACTTCTTTTTGCTTAATTCCTTTATTTCTTTAAAGCTGAATTTCTTCCATGGTTTTATAACAAAAACTTTTAATATTTCATATTCTTTCTTTATCATTTTAATCCTATTTTTAGGTATAATTAATCCTATTTTTAGGTATATAAAGCTTTCTGTTTCTAAACTCTTTAATAAGTATTTGTACTAGAATTTGTTACAGAGGGAAAAGAAACCAAGTTTTCTTTTCAAAACTTCCTACTAAAACTATCCTTCTCTTGCCTATATCTCATCCCAAACATCATCTTTTTTACTGCTCCAAAATTTCTTTGCAACTTCTTCAGAATGTTTTAATAAATCTTCAAATTCTTTTTTAATTTCTTTCTTAATTAACATCAATACATCACCATGTTCTGCCTTTATTTAAAATTGCTGCAAGATCTTTTTTAGAAGCAAAAATCCAAACCATTCCATTAGGAGTAAATTCTATCTTCCCACTTTTTTGTAAATAAACTATTGTTTTTAAAGTATCTTTATTAATATTTCTAGGTAATATTTGTTCAAGTTCTGATAATGTAATAATCTGTTTTTCATTTCTTATTACTTTCTCAATTTCTTCTTTTAAATTACTTTTTTTCTTTTTTACCATTAAAAACATTATAAATTAACATATATAAAAACCTTTTTAAACTCCCAATCCCTAATCTATATAATGAAAGTTGATGAGATAATAAACAATTGTTTAAAAAAAGAGAGTAATAAGCCATTAATAAAGGCAAGAACTTTCTGGAACTATTGCCAAAGTCCTTTTAATGTATGGGCAGATTACTTTGCTAATGAAAAAGAAAAAGATCCTGAAGATAGTTATTTAAAAATATTATTTGCTAAAGGTAATCAGCATGAAGAAGATTTCATTAAAAAAGTTTATCCTGATGTTGAAAAACTAAAATTCCCGACTAAAATAGATGCTTTCAAATTCTTTGTAAATGAAGCTTTTAAGAAAACTAAAGCTTTTCGTAATCCTTCTCTTTATTATCTGCCTGAAAACTCAATTGCAGAGCCCGATATTCTTGAAATAAGCAAAAAACATTCAAGTTATTTCGGTAACTATCATTATATTATAAAGGAAGTTAAATCATCTAAAGAGCCTAAGAAAAAAGATATAATGCAGACAATGTTCGGTAATTACTTATTGTCTAAAATTCAAGGTTATCTTCCTCCCAAATTTTATATTATTAATAATGAAGACAAGCAGATAGAGTTTAAATACAAAGATTATGAGCATGAATTTCATAAAATATTAAATGACATTAATGAGATAGTAAAAGGCAATAGATATCCTAGTCCTACAAATGGAAGCGTAGATTGGCCATGGGAAAGCTATGCCTTGAAATTATGCATTAAAACAAAAGATGTTTCTTTGATAAATGGACTTGCAGAAAGTAAAAAATCAAAATTAAAGGAAATTGGAATAAGAAACTTAACTCAGTTATCTAATATCAATGTTAATAAGAAAGTAAATGGATTCACAAAAGAAAGCTTGAAAAGATTAAAGCTTGAAGCTTCTTGCATATTAACTAAAAAACATAAGTTTATCTCTAAAGTTGCTCTTCCTAAGCGTAAAATTGAGTTATTTCTTGATTTTGAAAGCTCAACTGATCTTAATATAGAAGATTTTGTTGGAAATATAGATTATTTGATTGGAGTGTTAAAAAGAGAGAATAATAAAGAAGTTTATATTCCATTTATAGCAGATTCAATTGAAGATGAAGAAGGAATGCTGCATAGATTTCTAGATTTTCTTGCTGAACAGGAAGATTTTGTAATCTATCACTATGGAAACTATGAAATAACTAGATTCAAGGAATTATTCTCAAAATATGATACAGATGATGATTTGCAACGGCTTGTTTTTTCTAATATGATAGATATATTTAGATTAGTAAAGAAAAGTGTTGTTTTGCCTGTTTATTCTTATTCTCTTAAGTCAGTTGCTCCCTATCTTAAGTTTAATTGGAGGTTAAAAGATGTTGATGCAGGAGAAAGTATTGCTTTGTATATGGAATATGTTAAGACTAATGATAAGAAGCTATTAAATAAGATATTAACTTATAATGAAGATGATGTAATAGCTACGAGAGTTGTTAAGGATTGGTTGAGTAAATGAATGAAATATTAAAGCAAGTGATGGAAATTGCAAAAAAAATGTTACATGAAGATTTTAAATCTATTTCTAGGTTAAATGTTCCAAAAAACCAAGGTGTTTATGTTATTAAAGAAAAAAGCAATAGATTATTTAAGAACAAAATTTTTTATGTTGGTAAGTCAACCAATTTATTTAATCGAATAATTAAGCAGCATAGTTCTAATAAAAATAAAATTGCGGGTAGTATATTAAGAATAAAATTAAATCGTAAAGGCTTGAAATATTCTGAGATTGTGGATTATCTAAATAAAGAATGTCTTTTTATAATTCAAGATATAAGAGATTATGATATTACCACCTTGGTAGAAGATTTGCTTATAGCAGTTTTAAGAAAACGAGGGGAACCTTTAATTAATGAGGTAAAGAGTAAATAAAGATGATAACTTCATATGAATTTAATCGTAATATAAAAAAATTTAATAAATTAGAGAAAAGAGGAACTTTTTATGAAATGTTTATTAAATTAATTAAAAATGATTATGATATAGAAGCATATTTTTTAATATTATCTACGTGGAATTTTGCAGGTTTTAGGTATGCCATTAATGATTTTGATATAGTTGGTTTTAAGAAAGTAATAAAGAACAAATGTAATCCAATATTTAATAGATTAAAGAAGAAAGAGCTTAAAACTGTGAACTTTAATGAAATTTCAAAAGATGTTAAAGAACTATATAATATTTTATCTAGTATTAAAGGTATAAAATATACAGGAGCTCCTAAATTAATGCATATAAAGAATCCTAAGTTATTTGTTATGTGGGATAGTTATATTAAAGGATATTATGGATTTAGAAAAGGAACTGCTGAGGATTATGTTAATTTTTTAAAGAAAATGCAGGAAATGTTTAAAGATATAAAATGGAAGAACAAGAATAGAACTCTAGCAAAGGTTATTGATGAATATAACTATGTTAATATTACTTTACCTGCTTTAAAGAAGATTAAAAATAAAAATTAATTATTTAGACTATCTTCTACTATTTTATAGAAAGAGTTCTTTTTGCATAATTCTTTTACCTTATTTTTATCATGGAAAAATTTTTTAATATCAATATCAAAATATAAAGAGAAAATTAAATCATCAATATAATCTTTCAGTTCTTTTTGTTTCTCAAAATCTATCACAGTCATATTTTTTAAATCTGTTAGATTTATTTTTTCCTTTTTTAATATTCCTTTATTTTTTAAAAGATTATGAATAAATTGTGCATTATGCTTTATCTTTCTTTTTATATGATCATTACCACTAACAAAGATTATGTAATCCTTATCAAAATCTATTTTATCAAGTTCTTGTATCAATATATCAGAAAAATTAATATATTGAGATAGTTTGCTTTCTTCAAGTTTAAGTAAATCTTCAGTTAATTCTATTATTTTTTGTTTTAGCATACTATAGTTATCACCAACTTTTGGTACTCTGACATAGGATTTAATAGAGGATGTAGAAACCAAAAAATCTCTTTCTGTGTTAGTTTTTAATCTTAAATTTAATATTTTTTTAATAATCTTTGAGTTTAACAATGCAGCTATATATAATAATTCATTTTTATTAATTGTACCTATAGAACAATATCGATTCCTTGCCCATATAATCTGGGAAGAGGTAAAATGAAACTTGTTTGGATTTACATATGACCATATTATTTTATACTTGCTATCCAATAAATTATAACCCTGATTTGCCTGTCTTAATTTTATTACTTGATGCCCTTTTCCACTTCTAATATTTTTCCAATAACCAATAAAATTATGAATCCCAAAAAAATCTTCATTGAGTTTTGGAAATTTATAATATTCTCCATCATCAATTGGTGCTTCTAACATTTTATTTTCATCAATACTATAACCACTATCAAAATAAAATAAACTATTAAAGTTAACTTTAGCAATTTTATGATTATAGTAAATAGATATATCTTCCGAATTTCTAATATATTGTGCTAAAAATTTAATATCTAAATCACTGTTTGCGATATAGTTCCAATTATCAAAGTTTTTAATTAATTCATTTTGGCTAACTTTTTTTATATCAATTTTGTTTTGATTTTTTATATTATTAAGAACGTCTTTTAATGAATCATTTTTTCCTTTGTAAACAATAATTTCTACTTCATTATCTAGGGGAGGTTCTTTATTTTTAGCAATAAATATTAAACTAGAAGTAGGAATAATTTTATTTTGTTTTAATCCTCTTTCTATAAACAAGTGGCTATTAAAAATAAATATTTTTTCCATTGTTATGTTCTTTGCTAAATGGTAACGCGCTACATCTAAATCTCCAGCTGTTAATAATGTTTGGGGAATAATATAACAAATTTTCCCATCATATTTTAATAATCTTAAACCTAAAGCTATAAAAAATACATATAAATTTGGATTGGGCCTATATCTTTTTGGGTTATTTGGGGTACTATGTAAATTCATTCCATATATATTATTTAACTTTATTTTTCCTTTTTTTAATAATTCAAAACTTAATAATCCTTGTTTCGAGCACATATTATATCCTATATATGGTGGATTTCCAATAACATAATCAAATCTTCTCCTAGGTATTCCCTGAGAATTTTTTATGCTAAGTTTCATTTCTTTAATATCCTGATCATCTCTCATAAAAGAATTAAATTGAGGTTCCAAAAGGGTTCTTTGGTTATCTTTAAGAAAACTTATTATATTTTTATTTTCTTCCTTATCATTTATATCGCTAAATTCAGCTATACTATCTTTAGTTAAGAAAAGTTTTATTTTTTTATCTAATGGATTGTTATATTTTTTATTTATTATAATCGGCAATAATCTCATAATCATACTCATTTCAGCTAGATACAATGGAAATTCTTCTATATCTAATCCAAACACATTATTAGAAACCAATGCCTCTATCTTTTTAGAAGCCTCTAATCCATCTGAAATAGAATCTACAATACTATTAACTGCAGTATATAAAAATGTACCACTACCACAAGAAGGGTCTATAATCGATATCTTATCTTCTTGATTATTAAAAATCTTTTTTTTGATATTAATATCATTATAACCAATTTCATTAATCATAAAATTAACAATTGCAGGATCGGTAAAATATTGTCCTTTCTCTTCTTCTTCAAACAATTCCTTTAAATAATTTTCATAAATAAAACCAAATATCTCATTCTTAACATTTTTAAAATTATATTTTTTAATATACACAAAAACATCCAACCAAGGAGATATATCTGACAATTTAGGTTCTGGTTTGTGATATATTTCTTTTATTTTCTTATCTATAATGTCTTGTTCTCTATGAAATGGTCTATACACATTATCAGAAATTTTTGCACTTATACCCTCAATTATTCCAAATATATCTTTAAGTCTGTTTCCCTTTATATAATCAGTTATTAACAATAAATTATTTTTATATTCATCAAAAAAATCATCAAATTTATTATCAACCAATGTTTTATATAAAATAAACTGTATAAGATAAGAATAAGCTAATTGTGTTGCTTTTTTATTTCTTTCTTTTGATTCTAAATCTCCAAAATACTTTTCTATCTCTAATTTATATTTAAAATTTTTAATAAGTTTAGTCGTATCTTCAAAGAACAATTTTTTATTTTCTTCGATTACCAAATTATTTGTTATAGTAACATCATCGCTAAAAAAAGTAGCGTAATAATGTAATGGTTTTATATATTCATTCCAAAATGCTAAAAAAAGGGACGTATTGTCTAAGATATCATAAATATTAAACTTTTTCTCTATTAGGATATTGTTATAAAACCACCATTCATAACCATCAGTTAAGATCCCATATTTTTTATCTAAATCTACTTGATAATTCCTTATTTGTTCTATACCCTTATTAATATGCGTATAGCATTCCACTTCTATAGGTATCTTAATTTCTGAATCAATATATATTACAAAGTCTGCCTGTCTTCTTTCTTTAGTAGATTTTTCATGTATAAATTCTTTTTTTCTTTTCTCTGAATGAGTTTTTAATCTTCCTTCTGTTAAATTAAATAAAGATTTAGATTCCAGAACTTTTTTAATAAATTTCTGTAATCCCGTTCCCACTTCTTTGCTTTTATAAAATTCTTTTTCTTCTTCCCATAATCTCTTTAATTGTTCTTTCTCTTTTAAAGTCATAAATATCAAAAATAAGAAAGAATATTTAAGTCTTTTTATATATGTCAAATTTTGTTGTCTGAATTTTTGGCTTAAAAAAGGAACATTTCCTAAATTTATAACTATTTTGACCCAAAAAGTTTTTAAATATGTGGTATATAAAGATAATATGAATAAAAACGGACAAAATCAATTTTTATTAAATCCTAGAACGATTTCATTCATCCTAGGAGGAGCAATTTTGGGATATTTTTTATTTCAAACTACAAATGCTGCAATTATAGGGGGGCTAATTGGTTTTTTAATTAGTTTAATAAGATGAATGCAAATATTTCAGTATTAATTTTGGGATTACTTTTTATAATATTATTAATAATCAGAATAAGACAGAATCGTTTAATAAACAAAAATTCAAAAATAAAGAAAAGTGTATTAGACACAAAAGAGTTAGCAAACGTTTTATTTAATGTAAGTTTATTAAGTGGAGGGGTAGCAAGTATATTCCTTAGTTCAGGATATGGAACTTTTTTCTTTGGACAAGATCTAAGTTTTAGCCAACCTATAATAAATTTTTTGGCAGGTGTATTATTTATCTGGTTTTCAATAAGAAATATTTTTTATGGAGGTAAACTATAATGACTAAACAAAATATTTCAGATATATTAACTATAATCTTTCTTTTTTTGATATTATTAATTATTTTTCCTTTAGCTGCACAAATGGTTTTTCAAGCAATTATTTACGGAATTATCTTTGCAATTCTTATTGGAATAATTATAATTATAATATGGTTTAAATCAAAAGATAGTGGATTTGGAAGATATTAGAAAGTTTCGAAAAGAAAACTTGGTTTCTTTTCCCTCTGTAAAAGTTTCTAGTATAAATATTTTAAAAGCTATTCTATTTATTTTCATTAGTTTTAATAAACAATAACTGAATATTTTAAATCTATCTCATGAAAGAAACTATCTATAATGAACATAGTTTTGGATACTGTTTCTTCTTCATTATATTTGGTTTTAAAACACTTTAATTTAAATCCAATTAATTTTTTCAAATTAATATCATAATGATTTATATAACTAAACCAAGAATAATGTTTTTTCAGAAAAGCTTTTGTATATGCTACAAATGCATCCTGCAGCATATTCTTATATTTCATATCTATCTTCCAATCGAACTTAATCACAAACCCAATTGCATTAATATTGAGTTTTGAGTGCCATCTAGATCTCTCAATATCATCTAATCGTTTAAATTCTCTAGAAAGCTCTTTGTATAGTTTAATAGAATAACCCATAATAATATTAAGTTAATTAACTTTAAAAGCTTTTATTTTCTTTTTTATCTATATTTCAAGAAGCCACTTCCAGACAGGAATAGCTTTGATTATCTTATCTTTTATCACAAATTTATCGCTCTGATCATAAGTCAAAATCATTCCATTTTTTAATTTAAATTTATTCATAGCTTCTAGCAAGCCATTTATCTCCCTATCTTTATTATCTCTGTTAATTTCATAGCACACTTGAATTGCCTGCGTTATACTTGTTCCATCTCGGACTAAGAAGTCACATTCATTATTTTCCTGAAAGTAAAATATATCTTTATATCTTTTTCTTAGATTGATAAAAACTGCATTTTCAAGTAGACGGCCGCGATCATCAAAAAAAGAACTTGAATTCTTTATTGAAAGGCCATTGTCAATGGAATAAATTTTTTTTGGTCTGACAAGCATTTTTTTCAAAGAATAGTCAAATCTTGGAATTGTAAATATCATATATGTATCTTCAAAATAAGAGATAAATGAAGTTACACTATTAACAGAACCTAGCTTAAAGCTTTTCTTTAGGGAGTTATATGTAAATTGTTTTCCAATGTTTGTTAAAAGATAAACTGCCAAATCATTTAATGTTTTTTGATTTCGAATCTTATATCTAGTTGTAATATCTCTGGCAATAACATCTTTTAATAATTCTTGAAGTATATCAGGTCTCTTTAATTTTAGATATTCTGGAAACCCCCCATCTATTAGATATCTTTCAAAAGATTTGATATTAAGCTTATCTTTGTTTAAACTAATAAATTCTTTAAATGAAAACGGAAAAATCTCATGTGTTAGGTGTCTTCCAGTAAGTTTTGTTCCAAGCTCTTTGCTTAAAAGAGAAGCATTTGAGCCAGTTATTATAACATGTTTTTTAGTATCTATCAATCTTCTAACAAAAAGCTCCCATTTGGGAATGTTTTGTATTTCATCAAAGAAGTAATAATCTTGATCTTTATATTCTTCATGAAATATTTCATCAAGCTTTTCAAAATCGCTAATTTCAAAATCAGTTGCCCGTGAATCTTCAAAATTAAAATAATAATATCCTTTTATTTTTTCCATTAATTGTCTTAATAAAGTACTTTTGCCACATCTTCTTATTCCAGATAATATTACTGCAAATGGTATGTCTATCTTTATTTTATCTGATTCTTCTCTATGAACACCTAATTCAAATAAAGATAATTCTTCCCTTTGTATTTTGACTACTTTTCTTAATGTTTCTTTATCTATCATATGAAATCAAATAAATATCCTTCTTTATAAAGGTTTGCATTAGTAATATAAACTTTTGTGCATTAGTAATGCACACTATTTCATTCTTCTATTTTTCCCTCTGTAAAAAATTCTAATATAATTAACAAACCGAAAGTTATATAAACTAAAGTTAACATATATAAACTATGGTAAATATATATAAACAAAAGTTAACAAACTTGCAACAAGAAATTCTTAGATTATTATTCATAAAATCTGGAATCATTGTTAATGCAAGATATATAGCCAAAAATTTAGAAGTTTCACAGCCAGCAGTTTCCAAAGCACTACCTTATCTTGATAAAGAAAAGCTAATAAAATTAAGCAAAGACAAAGAATCAAAAAGATTGTCAATAGAGATTAATAGAGACAATAATCTTGTCATTGGATTAAAAAGGGCTGATAATCTTAAATTAATATATGAATCTGGATTAGCTGATTTCTTATATAATTCATTTCCAGGAACAACAATAATTCTTTTTGGATCCTATGCTTTTGGCGAAGATACAATAAAATCAGACATAGACTTGGCTATAATTGGGATGAAAGAAAAACATATTGATATAGATAAATTTTCTAAGCAGCTTGAGAGAGAAATCATTATAAACTATTACAGCTCCTTAAAAGACATAAAAAGTGAATTAAAAAATAATATATTAAATGGAATTGTCTTGAAGGGAGCAGTAGAACATTGAAAAGCTTTAATGAATTTTTAAGCAATGGAACCATCAAAAAGCAAACTCCCAACAAAGAAAGATCTAAATCATTGATATTAGAAGCTGATAAAAAAAGGCAGTTCTTAGAGATCGCTTTAAAGAATATTCCTGAGGAGAATATGAATTATAATTTTGTTGTAGATAATTGTTATGATATTTTAATTGAATTAATAAGAGCTAAAATGTTTTTGGAAGGATATAAATCAGACAATTCACATGAAGCCGAAATATCCTATATGGTTATATTAGGTTTTCCAATAACTGAGATTAGATTTATGGATGAGTTAAGATACAATAGAAATGGGATAAAATATTATGGAAATATCTTCAATAAAGAATATGCTTTAAAGGTAATTAATTTCATGGAAAGGTTGTATCCAAAGCTGAAATCTTTAATATAATTATAAAGAAAGTTTTGAAAAGAAATCTGTTCTTTTCCCCCTGTAAATGTTTCTAATACAATTTCTTCGTTAAATCAAACTCATAATTATTATTATAAAAAAAATTATAGCCGTGCATAGGTTATCTTAATTTTAGCTCTTGTGCTATTAGTAAACGCAGACTGAAAACCTCGTTACCTTGGTTCTTACATCTCGTTCCTATCAACCTTGTCTTCTACAAGCGCACTTAAATGGTGTCTCTTTTCTAGGGGTCCTTCGTCCTTAGATGCTTTCAGGACTTATGACTGTATGGCGTAGCTGCTCGGCCTGCCTTGCTAGACAACCGATCACCAGAGGCCACGGTCCATCGTTCCTCTCGTACTAAATGATCCTTCCCATCAGACACCAACACTTCCACCAGATATCGAACAAACTGTCTCACGCATGATATTCCAAATCTTTCGAAATGGCATGGACTATACCTTCATCCTATTTCTTGCGAATAGGCGATTGGCATGTTAGCCTTACATTTGTAAGACTCTTGGCTTTCGCCTCAGTCTCTACAGGGGTAATGATTTACTTAAAGATAAACAAAATATTTTGCAAGTTTTATTTATCAATAAACCACACCTTCCCTCGGTATTGCCATAACTTTACAGTTTAAAAAGTTAAGGTTTCACCGATATGAGCCAATTTTATTTTTCGTAAAATTACTTTTACGCAACGCCATTGTTGACGTTCTGAACCCAGCTCACGAGCCGCTTTAATGAGTAAACCCCTCCACCCTTGGCTGCTTCTGCACAGCCAGGTTGCGACGAGCCGACATCGATGTAGCAAACCGCGCCGTCGATTTGAGCTCTTAGGCGCGACCACTCTGTTATCCCCGAGATAGCTTTTCTGTCATACTTAGCCCCCATTAAGGAGGACATAAGGGTTCGCTAGACCCGAGTTTCCTCTCTGTGTTGTATATTGTTAACAACCCAGTCAGGCTAGCTTATGCTCTTGCACTCTACTCTGGATTTCTAACCCAGATGAGCTAACCTTTGGGCCCTGCTGATATCTTTTCAGCAGGGTGCCGCCCCAGCCAAACTACCCGCCTATAGATGTCCTTTATTTCTAAAGTTAGTAACGTAGATTTTGCAGGGTGGTGTCTCATTCTTGCCTAAACTTAATCTGGCGACTAAGCCTCAACGGCTACCACCTACGCTGCACAGCAATACCCACATCACAACCACAAGCTGTAGTAAAGTTCTACGGGGTCTTTGCGTCCCGCTGGAAGTCTCCGGCATTTGCACCGGAATTGTATGTTCAGGGGATTTCAACTAGGGACAGTAGAGATCTCGTTACGCCTCTCATGCACGTCGGCGTTAAACCGACAAGGTATTTCGCTACCTTAAGAGAATTATAGTTATTCCCGCCGTTTACTAGCTCTTAGCTCCATTGAAATGAAGTTTCAAGTACTAGCACTGGGCAGACGTCACTCTCCATACACACCTTCGCAGGCTCGCGAAGAGT
>Ga0209542_10013718_pt1 | contig 13908 bp, 14 predicted proteins | sample RifCSPhighO2_01_FD_184028 | JGI IMG/M metagenome (GOLD analysis project Ga0209542, IMG submission 184028) | Soil microbial communities from Rifle, Colorado - Rifle CSP2_plank highO2_0.1 (SPAdes) (version 2) | ecosystem: Environmental > Terrestrial > Deep subsurface > Rock core/Sediment ...
TGTGGGGTGTGTTCACTAGCTGGTAGCCTCTTTTATAATGCTCGTCTTTCCAAAATTGTTCTACAATGTTTCTTGTTATTGCAAGTTTGGGGTGCCAAAGTATGAGACCGGGGCCGGTAAGAGGATTGGTAGAGAATAGATCAAGTTCCTGTCCTAATTTTCTGTGATCCCTTTTTTCAGCCTCTTGAATTGACTGTAAATATTTTTCGAGTTCTTCTTTGGTGGGAAAACAGGTGCCATATATACGGGTGAGCATTTTATTTTTCTCACTCCCCCGCCAGTAAGCACCGGCTATTTTGAGAAGGCGAAAATTTCGCAATTCTTTATCTGGATTTTCTACATGACCTCCGCGGCAAAGATCCCAATAAGCACCGGACTTGTAAAATGTAAGTTTTTGTCCTTCCCCAGCAAACTCGTCTATGAGTTCATGTTTATAGAGATTTCCAGGATATTCTTTTTTTGCTGCATCAGGAGATAATTCATGTCTTTCAAAAGATTTCCAAGAAGGCAAAAGTTCACGCATTTTCTTTTCTATATTAGGAAAGTCTGCTTCTGAGACTTTTGTATCTCCAAAATCAAAGTCAAAGTAGAAACCATTTTCTATAGCTGGTCCTATGGTTCTTTTGGTATGTGGATAGAGTTCCATAACTGCTGCTGCCAAAAGATGGGCGCATGAATGGCGGAGATTATCCAAACTTTCAATTTTTAATTTCATAATTTTTAAATAACAAAAACCACCTAATCTTTGGAGTCCTTTTTATGGACGGTCCCATCCAAATTGGTGGTCTTAATTGATCTTACTTGGCAAAGATGGCCTTCAGCTCGAAAGTTGGTGAGTCTTTCTAAGGCGCTGAAATAAATCTATTTTTATAATATCACTTATTTGACACCTGTCAAATAGTGTGGACGGTAAGGGACTTGAATGGTAAAAATTTTTGACAAAATTTTCACCATAAACCCCTTTAACTCCAATACTATTTTGTGTGGACGACGTTGGGATTGAACCAACGACCTCTTCGATGTCAACGAAGCGCTCTACCACTGAGCTAGTCGTCCAATTTACGGGTATTTTACCACAATTATTTTTCTTCTGTAAGGATGAGGGGTTTGGGAGCTATGTGAATGTGAGATTTAGAACTTTTTAATAATCCATACCGTTTAAGAGCTTCGTTTAATATAGTGTTGACTAATGTTTCATATGTATAGCCGGCTTTTCGGGCGGCTATGGGAAGATATGTGACTATATTAGGGTCAGAAATAAGGCCTGGGAGGGTGTTTACTTCTAGGATGCTGGGATTGCCATCATGATCCAGACGCAAATCAATTCGGGCAACATCCTTCAGTTCGAGCGCATCCCAGGCGGCAAGGCAAATGTTATCAATTTTTATTTTTAAATTTTTATCAATTGGTGCGGGACAGAAATAAGCATCATGGGGATTTGGTAGTTCATCTTCAAACAGCCATTTAGCTTCATAGGATGCGAAGTGTGGCATGTTTTCAGGAAATACTTCAAAATTTTGCTCAACAATAGGCAGGACTTTCGGTGGGGAATTTCCGAGTATACTTACTGTAAATTCGCGGCCAGATAAAAATTCTTCAATAATCACAGGTTGTTTGAAAGTTTTGAGAAGCCAGGCAATTCTTTCAGACAGTTTTTTTTCATCAAAGACGAGATTTTTATTAAATATACCTTTGCTAGATCCTTCGGAATTTGGTTTGACAATAAGAGGGTATGACAGTTCTCTACTTACTTGAGTAAGTATTGGACTAATTTGTCTGATTTGCCTAATTAGAAGGAATTTGGGCGTGGATATGCCGTGGAAGGTCAGTATTTTTTTGGTAAGAGCTTTGTCCAGAGTAACAGCTTGGGCAAGGACACCGGAATGTGTGTACGGTATATTCAGCATCTCCAGGATTGCAGGAATTTGGGATTCTCTGGCCTGTCCTCTTAAACCTTCTGAGACATTGAAGACTATGTCTATTTCATTTTTGAGAGTTTGGAATCTGGAGTATGCGGAATCATCAGCCTCTATTTTTATAACTTTGTGATTCTCACTTTCTAAGGCTTTTTTTAAGGCTTCTACTGTCTCGGGGGAGTCAAACTCTGCCTCGTTTTGGGCAGTAAGACTGGTTGATGATCTTGTGTGTTTAACGTTGTACGTCAGGGCAATGGTCACTGTATAAGATATTAAGATATTAAGGGAATCAAAAAAAATGTCAAGAGGAAATTTTATCCTGATTGGGTGGCTGCGGTTCTTTCGTGTGAAAGGCCGAAGTTGGTGCCGTGCTTTTTGTACATTTTCCAGTAACCCATTTTCTTCTTTTTTCCGGAGAATGCATTAAGCCAGGTTCTACCCTCCTCAACCTTGGCACGTAATTGCTTAATGACTATAAGCAACCATTCAAAGAAACGAAGATAATATATGCCTGATTTTTGGGGAATTTGATCCACTTTAATTTTGGCGATATCCGCGTCTAAGTTTGATTCAGACTTCTCGAGAAGATGAATTTGGCTTTTCAGACTTTTCATAAGTTCTTGGATTTCCTGGCTGGTTTCCCTGTCTACTGGCGTTTCGGATCTTGTTTCCATTCTTGATCTGAAGCTATATATTAGAACTTCATTGCTTGGGATGGAGATTTTTTCTTCTTTAGGCTCGGGTTTGACAGTTTCAGAAGATGGTTTATTTATACCCAAGAAGCTCGAAAAAAGATCACCAGGATTTAGTATACCGGCGGCTTTTTTGAGCTGGTTATCTTCGGTATGCTGACGGATTTTTTCGGGATTATCCTCGCCCCAGACATTTTTGGGATATTTGTTTACGGATACTTTGGCCATAATCTACACCCTTAATATCATATGCATAGATAAATGTCAATATTTAGATTATAGGCTATAGAGAAAATCGATCGTTTTTTGCTGGCGCAGAAGATGGGCAAGATAATAACTTTGGGATTTCAGTTTCTCTTTTTCCTTACTATCGGTTGCTTTTTCGATGAGCTTGTTTATGTCTTCATCTGTAACTATTATATTCTCACTATCGGCTATTTCAGCAAGGGCCAATTCCAGAGTCAAATTCTTTTGAGCTTCTTTGGCATATTCAGCGCGGATAGACTCTGTGGTTTTTCCTTTGGCCGTAAGATATTGCTCGACTGTCATGCCCAGCTTTTGGGTTTGATCGAGAAGGTTAGAAAGAAGTCTGTTGGCTTCTTCATCTACTAATAAATCTGATACTTCCGCATCTACCTCACTTAAGAGTGTGGACATGATCTCGTCGAGAGTGGGTTTTTTGGATTCTGCTTCTTTGTTTTTTTCTTTTGCTTGTCCAGGCAGCCAGATTTTAACTGCTTTTTCACGATTAAGTTTGCTTATTTTTTCTTTGTAGTTTTTGAGGTTAACTTTGGGCTTTTGGGCAACGAGAGCTTTGATTTTCCAGTCATTTCCTTCCTTTGCTTCCAATACTTCCACTTTTGGTGAGGAGATCGGTTTGAGGGAATGGGTTTTGACACTTTCGGCATAAGATTTGGGAACTACTTTTTTTATCACCTCTTCATAAATTTTGGTCTTATCGACTTTTTCCACTACAAGATTTTTAGGAGCTTTGCCTTTTCTAAATCCGGGAAGTTCGGCTTCTTTTATTACTTCCTGCAATACCTCATCGTAAGTTGATTTGATATCAGACCAGGGTATGGATATCTCCAACTCGACAGTATTTTTAGGTAGATTTTTAAGCGTTGATGTTGTCATAATTATGAGTGCAGATGAGAGGAGTTGAACCTCTACCCCTTTCGGGACAGGATCCTAAATCCTGCGCGTCTGCCAATTCCGCCACACCTGCTTGGTTTTTAATCATAGCAGAATTAGATCGAAATGGGAAGCTGATCCGCTTTATTTTCGTGCGCTTCTATTTTGCCTATAAAGTATTGCACTTTACCAGCCCAGGTATGGGAGGGAGGAGCGTATATGGGAGCTATTTTATCTATGGTATCGGCTCCCCTGTCTACATATCTTTCTTTGAGTGTTTTGGTAACTATTTTTATAGCCTCATCCCAACTCTTGAAGGCATATTCGCCATTGGCCCAGCCCCAGGCATTATATGAGTTGTAAGGTATATGTTTACCAAAAGTTGATTCGATACCAGATATAGCAGGAACCCATGTCCAAGGAATATCGTATTTGTCAGCCTCAGAAACGAATTTAGAGGCAAATGGCGCAAGAGGTGAGTTGAATCCTTCAAGATAATTCTTTAACACCTCTGCTCTTTGGTCCGCCACAGCCAGTGTTGATACTTCCATCCTGGCTGAAGCATCAGCTTCTATATAACCAGTAGAAGCATAAGTGTCGCTTCTTATAAAAAGAAAAGTAAGAAATGTGATAAAATAGATCAGTTTTTTCATAGTCTTATAGTTTGGGAAATAAATTAATAACTGTTTTTGAAAGTTATCCGCCTACGCTGTGGCTCCGGCGGATTATGCATTTCTAATCCTCATGATGGATGTAAATGAAATGCATAAAAAAAATCCTAAAGCATTCACGAAGTTGTGAAAACCTTAGGATCTTATAGTATTATATCACGAATATTATAGGATGTCAAGTACTGGGGTTATATACCTCGTTTTATCTCCTGCATGAAGAAGTTCACGGCAAAAGACCAGGAGCCGTTACTGGAGGGGGTCCACCTGGACATAATGAGATCCGGATTGGTGAGACTGTCTTCAATATATTTTTCCTTCAGGGTTTTGGCTACTCTTTCTATTCCTTCTTCATAGGAAGCGAAATTGACGACTTTATCCCCGTATATGCCATAGCCCCAGCAGTTATGGGAGTCCTCGGGTATCTTTTTACATAACTCGGATTCCTGCATGGCCATGGCCGGTATGAGAGCATAATCAAGGCTATATTTATCCGAAACATCCACTATATATGAGGCGTAGGGATAAAGATCTGAGCCGTATCTAGCAAAAAAGTGTTCCAGCAAGGCGGGTCGTGCGTCTTCAGCAGCAAAGACAGTTTTGGATGTTCCCAGGACTGAGGGTAGAATGTTGTCCAGATGGATTTTGCTTGTAAGAGTTAGTGCCTGACTTTGGAGTTGAGAATTCAGATCTTGGGAGTAATTTGGGGAGGAGCTAAGATGAAGCAGGCTAAGCAAAAGTGTAAAAAGGACTGTGGGAAACCATATGATTCCCAGGAGCAGTTTTTTCATCCTTTCTATAGGATGCCAAAAATTGGACTTTCTGTCAAGTTGCCCTTTCCAAATATTGCCCACTTTCAGGATCAACCGCTACCATTTCTCCCTCTTTTATAAAAATGGGCACGGCTAAAGTGATACCTGTTTCCAGCTTGACTACTTTTTTGGCTCCTGAGACGGTACTTCCTTTCACGGCTTCTTCTGCCTCGATGACTTTTAATCTGACTTTTTTGGGAGTTCTTAGGAAAACGGGTGTACCATCGTGGATGGTGATTTGGAGGATGTCGCCTTCTTTTATATAGTTTGCAAAATTGCCGAGGATGTCTTTGGAAACGGAATATTGTTCGTAGGTGAATTTATCCATGAAATTATACTTGTCATTTTCTTTGTAGAGATATTGCATTTCTTTCACGACCACCGGTATTTCTTCGACTTTCTCTCCTGATTTGTAAGTAAATTCACGGACGTTGCCGGTTTTGAGATTCTTGAGTTTGGTCCGGACGAATGCTCCGCCTTTGCCGGGGTTGACAAAAGTGAAGTCTGTGATCTGGTGAGGCTCGTTGTTATAGTCAATAAACATGCCTTTTTGAAATTCGGAAGTAGATATTTTCGTCATGGTTATACTTATTTACCATAAAGTGGAGGCTGATATCAAGGTGTACTAAGGGAAAGAATACTAATATCTTTTATATTTTGCAGAAGCATGAATAGTCTTTCTACACCCAAGCCTACTCCACAAACACTACGGCCTTTTAATTTAGCCAGAGAACTAAGAAATCCATAATCCAGTGGGGGGAGGATACTACGTGTTTCTCGGCGATGTAGTTTTTCCTTATCAAAAGACTTTTCTATTTTGGAAATTTGGGTTTCTTCTTTATTACCGTTGGCTATTTCAATCCTTCCTATGAAAAGTTCAAATCGATCTGCAAAATCCGGGTTGGTCTTTTGGACACTACAAAGAGGTGAAATTCTGGCCGGATAATCTATAAGGAAGAAAGGATATATCGGCAGATGTGGTTCAATTTCGTTGAGTAGTATTTGGTGAAAAAGCTGATCCCAGGTTGTGCTGGGTGCAATATTATAACCTTTCTTTTTGGCGTAGAAAAACATATTTTTATCATCAAGAAGTTGGGCAAGATCTGATTTTGTACGTATTTTGAAAAGATGTCGTAATGATATATCTGGCCAAAGATTTTCCAAATCTAAAAGCTGATTTTTAAAGCGTATAGTAGGTTTTGGTGATAATTTTTTATAGGAGTAGAGGTAATTTTTTAGGAAGACTATGAACTCTTTGATCTCTTTTTTGATATCTTCGGTTGTGGTATTTATTCTATACCATTCAAGCATAAGAAATTCTGGAGTGTGTAGCGGACTTTTTCCTTCCAGATTGCGGAAGGATTTGGATATAGCGAAGCAATTCTTGACTCCTAGACTTAAAAATTTCTTAAGTTCTGCTTCGGGAGAAGTGCTAAGGTAAAATTTTTGTGATTTGGCTGGCAATTTCCATAAAGTTTGAAAAGGGTATATATTTGGTTCAAGTGGAAGAGCAGACTGAAGAATCTGAACAGTATATTCTAGATAGTCTTGTTTCTCAAAATATTTTCGAATGGCATTTATCGATTCCTGGTAAAGCAGGATAGTTCTAAGATCACGCATATATAGTATTTAGGTATTTTTTAATTCCGCACATGAAGTCTTTTTGGCTACAGCCAAGGCAGTTTTTGAACGTGTTGCTTCTTTCCCAAAGATTGATCCTATCTGCTAGTCTGGTGATAAGAAGATCGATGGGATCGGTCATTCTACCAATGGGTATCGTACCTTCACAACAGCCAAATACCCTGCCGTCTGAAGTAAGGGCTATTTGGTAGCAGCCGAGATTTTTGGGAGGGAAAACGTTTCTTTCTTTCATGACACTTATCATTTCAGATTCGTTGAGAAAGCCGAAATTGGTGGTGTCGCCGAATATATTCGACTCCGGGTGGTGAAGAAGATAAGATGGGGGTTTGCGGGGATGATATGTGAATTTTAGAGTGAAACCCAAGATTTTCTGTAATTTATACTCAAAATCGTCAATTTTATGTATGTTTCTTTGGGTTATAATTGAGAAAATTTCAGTATGAAAGCCAAGACGGTGAGCTTTTTTCAGAAATGATGTACTCTTTTGGAAGTTGCCCTCTCCCCTATTGGCATCATGATCTTTCTTCAATCCGTCAATGGAGACGATAAGATTGATGCTATTGGGATGACTAATGTTATCAAGTTTATCTAAAGTACCATTAGTGATAATTTGAATAAATTTTCCTTCTGATGTGAGTTTGTTGAGAAGTAGTGGAAAATATGAAAGGGTGAAGGCCTCACCGCCACAAAATGTGACCGTTTGGACTTCTTTGACCTGCTGATATCTTTCTATGAATGTCAGGATGGCAATTTCGGATAGAATTGGATCGGTCTTTCTGGTGTAACAGATTTTGCAACGTAGATTGCATTTTTCCAACGGGTTAATATAAAGATGATGCAAGACGGTCTCGAGATGATGCTGGATGGGTAATTTCATGTGGGCATTATAGCAAATATGCGGATAAAAACGGTTATTTAAGGATAAGTCTTAGGATGCGTGTGAGGATGTCATCTTCTGAGTGTGGGTTTTCCTCTTGCTCGTGGGCTGTAATAACAGATGGTTTTTTCTCTGCATAAGGTAAATGTTGAGGATTGGTCATATGCTTCAGACCCGTGTCCACAGCGAGTCTAAGCACTTCGGCTTTGGTTTTATTTTCTGATGAAGCGATCTCGTCAATTTTTGACTGTGTTTCTTCTGATATATAGAGTGTTCGTTTGTACATTGAATTTATATTCTAGAATTTCTTGTGTTAATAATCAATAATGTGAGCGTTTATAAACAAATTCGAACTCTTTTTAAAGAAACTCCCTAGCTCCGGCCTCACTTCGCGAGGCCTCCGCTATTTTTTGCGCGCGCGTATCCGCCCTCCGGCGGATCTCGCCACCCGGCGAGTAAGGTAATTATTCATATAATATCATAAAGAGACGTTTAGGTTTTTTCAGATTCCTATCAACCCACCCACCCATTTTTTGTTGGCGGCGACCCCGCCTTTGTGCGAGAGGACCTCCTGGGGTCGGTCTCGCCGAAAGTACTTCTGATTTACTATCGCACGTAGTCCCTTACTCGCTTCGGGAAGAATTGCTTCCTGTGCATACAGGATTCGTCCCTCCGCTCACCTTGAGTGCCGTTTTTAGTATCGCCTGCAGTCGGCGGGGTGATCCGCAATTTCCCCCGCCTTCTTTATTCTATCCCTCCCAGTGTCCGGTCGGCTTGGGCGCATGCTTAAGGATAAGAAACCATTATTAGAGCGCCCTGCGCAACTAGTTCGGACCGCTCGTCCCGCGTTTACCTTATATATAGTTTATCTTGCGGGACTCGCATTAGTCGGGAGCACTCTTACTTTGGGTGATTACGCCAATATGCTTTCTGTCGTGCTCCCTCCTTTTAGGTAGCTATTTTCCGAGGGTGGCGGGGGAAGCGGAGCCGCCAACTTGGCCATTTACCACCATTTTGGCCAAGTTTCATTTTCTGTTGGCCAATTGTTTATTTAGTTATTGGCCATTTACTTTTGTTGTATACTGGATTTATGAGTGATGCTGTTGGCCAATCAACTCCATCTCAAGATTCGCAATCGACTGTACACTCGGATTCTCCAGTTTCTGATGTTCCATTGGCCAATAGTCCAGATCCCACTTGGCCAATTTCCACCAAAATGGCCAATGAGGCTCCCAAGGAAGCATCCCCATCTAGCCAATCAAAAGAGACTCCATTGGCCAATAACGATTCGGCGATCTCTGAGTTGGCCAATCAAACCGCCACAGATTCTGGGCAAGTTGCTTCAGTTCAGACTCCACCGGACGATTCTCCATCTCCTGTATCTCCTTTACCCGCCGAAGCCTCGACGGAGGCGGGCCAATTACCCTCATTTCCCCAATCATCCCCATCTTCTTCTGATATTTCATCATCTCCCTCAGTCCCTTCTTCTCCAATCGAGCCACCTCAAGTGCAATCCAGTTCGTCAGATAATGCTCGTACAAATACCACATCTCAGATACCTCCTGACTTGGCCACTATCAAGCCGGAGCCTTCACAACCTGCTCAAAACGCCCCATTGGCCAATGATAAAAGAGGCTCTTTCGGGGAGATCCTCGCGAAAGAAAATCCACCATCTTCATCTAATCCTTCTCCTCCCTCTATTCCTTCTACTCCTCTTTCATCCGCCGAAGCCTCGGCGAAGGAGGACGAACCATCATCTTTTGGAGATATCCTTTCTCAGAACGCACCAACCTTCGAACCCAAAATAAATATTGAGCCCATCGTACCACCGAAGCCTTCTCCTGTTGTCACTCCCCAAATTCCCCAATTACCCATATCTTCCATAAGTACCTCTGATCTCCGCCAGAAAGCAAACCAAAAACGACTCGATAAACGCCAGAAAAATCTTGATAAAATTATGCTTTTCATAAAAGAAACACGATCGATCACTAATACCGACGTTCAGAGATTATGCCGTGTTTCTCAAAGTACAGCAACAAATTATCTAACTGAGTTAGAAAAGAAAGGATTACTCAAACAACAGGGTATTCGTGGTGGAGCAAAATATATATTATAGAAATGGAGGTGATTTTATGGATTTTCAAATTACAGCATTTCAGTTTCTTGCGGGTGGTATGGGAGGTCTGGTTCGTGCAGTTGTTGGTATCACTAAAGCCAAAGAATTTGATCCCGAGAAATTTAAATTTCAGTGGAAATATTTTGCAATTACAATTCTAGTATCCGTAATTGTTGGCCAAATGGCAGGACTTATTGCAAATGCAGATTGGCGCATGTCTCTTTTAGCCGGCTACGCCGGCAGTGATTTTCTTGAGAGCTTATACAAATTGAGATTTTCCCAGTTTTTTAAATAATAATTAATCTATATACGCATCACAATGATAGATGGTGATCCTATTCCCAAATTTCCGGGAAAAACATTAATCAGGCACTCTGAAAGTTCAGCTATAAAATTTCCTGTTGGTAAAACTGTGGAATTTGTGCCGACTATAGATTTTAGTCCATTTCAGAAAAGTTGGTCACTGGGGGAAATCGGGGGAACTTTTGAACCTAATCCCGATTTTAATAATCCTCAGCAAATGATCACTCTTATTGAAGGTGTTACGAGTGAACTTGTGCAACCAGATGTCCGGGATAGACCTCATAGTATCACTATTAGCTGTGGTCAGCCTATTGGAAGGGAGGGTGTAGCAGAAACTCATATAGCAGAGAAATCATCAATCATCGTTCTTCCTGACAGATCAGGAATTGGCAAACAAGTTAAAGTGGCATTCCGGGCGGCCAAACCCCAGACAAATCTTATTACATATGTCGTTCGACCCGTTGAGAAAAATACAGACAATCCGACATTTCAAATAACAAACGCATTTCCAGGTGAATCTTATCCGTCTTCTCCAGATGATCCATATTGGGAAAACCACGCTTATATCATTGATGCTCAGACTATTAATCTTTACAAAGAAAAAATTAAAACTTTAGCACAGGAGCATAGAAAAACTACCAATCTTACAAGACAGGCAGAGATTGAAAGTGAAGTAGGGAGTTTACGGACCGCAGTAGATGAGATGTCCAAGTTATATCTTTTATATTGTGCTGACCACCCTGATTTAGTACGGGCGAGAATTAGTAAAATGGCGCGAATGTACAACAATACATCAGATTTCAATCTTCAAAGAAAAGCAGAATTATTGCAACAAGTCGAAGAGCAAAAAGGGAAACTTTCTTTACTAGAGCAAAGTGGCGCCTCATCGGATCCAAAGATGCCCAATGTTATTGCCGAACGGATTATTGAGCTCGCAGATAAATACAATCGATTATCGCCTGACTCTCCTGACCGTCCCAAAGTTATTGAAGAACTTCGTCGTCTGCAGACCGTCTATGACAAAATAAGGCAAACAAACGCAGATGAGAAAAGAAAGTCGGCAGAACAACAGCAAAAATACCTCGATCAAATTCCAGAAGCAGAAAAACCAGAAGAAACGTTATTAAGACAGGTAGCCTTTGCAGATAAATCAGTGAATGTACTCGCGTCATACGCCATTGCCCATGGAGCAGATGCCACGAAATTAAGTCATCTATCAGAAGTATTCGACGCTCAAAAATACGCTCTAGTTCCAGGTGAGACATTGGGAAGAGGTGTCGGCGGTATAACAAGAGGCAAGACCAACCTAGTGGAGATAGCCTCAGAATACGTTGCAGACCCTACAGTTGTTGTTCACGAATCAATTCATAGAGCAGCACGTATCTCTAGAGATAGATATAATCGGTTACCAATAAAAGGACAACTCGCCAAATATTACTACGATATGACCGGTGATACGATAGAAGAATTGAGTTTCCGAACAGACGACCCGATAGTAAATTTACATGGAGAAGACTTTGCTGCAGCACAAGAGGCAAGAATCCTACAATTTACCGAAGATACCCACAAACTTAATGAGGCGATAACTCAGTGGGCAACTGAAAGAATAGATGGTCTAAAAGACACGAGTGGCGGCCAATTAGAAATTCCAGGGAAAGGGCAATATTATCCTTATCATGTTTTTGCAGGAGACATGTTACATGAATTAGTTATGGAAAATCGTCATTGCAGTAGTGAAGAAGCCGATAGCATCCTCATTACTACCGCTTTAACTTCTGATTATACAGAATTATTTTCTCTGGTGCCAAAGGAAACCATGATGGGTATTCTTGCAGAAATCCCATCTGCTGTTTCAGATGCGGATGTGGTACTGGCAGTCAGTAACACATCTACTTAGTATTAATTTATCAACATAAATTTATTAGTCCACAAAAAATACTTCGTAATCCTCTAATCGAGTTATGGGTTTTAAAAGATGTCATCGAGATTGCTAATTACTATAGGATATGGTATAATCTTCTATTCTGCTCTTATTCAATCATGGGCCACTAGCGCTCATTTGCATGGATATTTGCAGTGTTCTTTGACAATCTGGCTTCCTTATTTGTAGTGCTGTGCTCTATCTTTCTAAGTATTTAGTGAGATTGTGCACTGCACTACTGGGTGCACAATACTGATTTACTCACACAGGAGGTGTGATATGAAACGAAGGTTAATGAGCCTCGACCTAGTTGACCTCGCATTTCTTTCATTAATCGGGGTCATTGTCGCTGGCTTTCTGACGTATGTCGTGTGGCTCATGGCTGCGCCGCCGATTTTCAACGCGATGGCTGAGCAGGTAACTGTTCAATACGAAATTGATCAGAATGGTTACCTCACTGGTCGCGTCGTCGGCATGAATCCATGGCTCGAATCTGGTTTGGAAGAGATATTTTTGGAGTACGATGTTCCTTGCTTTCACCAGCGGTTTGAATCTGAACCGTGTAATCCTTCGAAAAGTCTCGGAGGTGGCGGCTTCATTATGAATCCCGAAAAGGGAGGTACATTCCGCTGGCAGTTCGACGATCCGGTGCCGCCGAATTCGATAAGCCCGTATAAGCTGTATGCGAAATTTCGCTTTGCAGAGCACTGGCCCTCCGTGAACAGCAAAGCGGTCGAATTTTCCATACCGATGTGGACAAAAGCGCATACTCCCATCTTTTCCCTACCGGCTATTGGTGATGAAGTAGGATCACTTCCCGTCAGTGCGGTTATCCATTCAAACGAAATTGTGGATTATGCGCTCATGTTGGGTGTCGAACCAAGCGGTTACTGGTTCAAAATAAAACGGGGAGACATTGAAGGTTGGATCCACCAAGATGCAACGAACATCCCGTTTTGGGTGCTGATTGATATCGTCGGTCATCAGGATCTCAAATCGGATTAGCACCGAAGGAAGCCACGATTGTTACAATCGTTCGCGAGCCAGACTGGTTCACAAAATAAACCTATCTGGCTCGCGACTTCCTTTTTCAGTAAAAAAGCTAGTTTTGTAAACCATAGGTTTTTAAAATTATTGGTAAGACCTCTAAAAATAGTTTCTCACTAAAATTTAAAATCCAGCTTAAAATTGGCTTTACTTTCTCCCAATTTTTATTAGGCTTATTCAATTCTTCTTTTAGTTCTGATAATTTATTCTTTTCTTCATCTGTTTTTGCTGTTTGGATAAGATTTTCTAGAGTCTGATTGATTGTGACCGCAATAGTATTTTGATTGATTAATACTATACCGGGTTTATTATCTCTAGAAGAATGTAGTTCTTTTAAAGAATATTTTTGTTCAAGATAAGAAATAAAACTTCCTATTTGGCTACGGACGATTATTGAATCCCAAAGCCACTCAGGGCTGAAACCTTCATTTCCGTAATTTTCTCTTACATCCGTTGAAACTTTAAATCGGGATAAATCTTCTCCAAGAGTGTTAGTTGCAGTATCAATAATTTGATGATATCTATTTATAGTAGAGTCCTTTAAATATGGTGTATTCTTCGGATCAGGTATCTGACTAATCAAGCCAAATACTTCTCCATAAATTCCTTTTATTTTATCCATAATTTATTCCAATAATTTTGTTATTTTAATATTTAGTGCCTTAGCTAGTTTATCAATGTTATCTAAAGACACATTTCTTTGTCCACGCTCAATATCACTTATATAAGTTCTATGCAAATTAGATCTAAAAGCTAATTCCTCTTGAGAAATATTTTGTAG
>Ga0209542_10013719_pt1 | contig 13907 bp, 11 predicted proteins | sample RifCSPhighO2_01_FD_184028 | JGI IMG/M metagenome (GOLD analysis project Ga0209542, IMG submission 184028) | Soil microbial communities from Rifle, Colorado - Rifle CSP2_plank highO2_0.1 (SPAdes) (version 2) | ecosystem: Environmental > Terrestrial > Deep subsurface > Rock core/Sediment ...
TCTGCCGTGGCCTTGTTCCGCGCGTCGGTGCGCGGGTCGAGAACTGCGTATCGGTAGCTCATGGCTACCTCCCAGCTCTCTGATCAGACTGCGCGCATTTTACGCACAGCGTCAGCGAGCACGGTGCGGGGCATAAAATAAATTATGATTACAAGTTTCCCCGCACCGCGCTCGCGACCCTCATACTTCTTTCGATGGCCGATTAATTCAAGCGATCCCACCGCCCCGCCTGCCGGACGGGCAGGCAAGAGGCGGAACGACCGCAATCGGCCATCGAAAAAGTAGCCCAACCGCCCGCGAGTGCATCGTGGAAAGGTTAGGCGTGCCCGTTCTGTTCCCAAGTGGGCAAGTCTCGGCCAGCCGAGAGCTGGCAGTCGGTCCCGCTAGAGGAAATGATAATCCTCTACCCAGGCCAGTTCCCCGCAACCTTCCTGAGGGCAGATGAATGCCCCGAAGGATACGTTGCAGTCCTGGGCCCCTGGGAAGTTAACCCCGAACCACGTTATGTCAGTTAGGTTTGGAACTTGTCAGGTGTTTGGTGAATGGCCGGATCAGTTAGGCCGTCTAAGAGTTTAAGACCCTCTTCTTTTTTAGCCTCGATCTCACGTTCGATTTCTCTCAAAATTGTTATAGCCACACTCTCGACAGATACGATCCTCTGGCAGTACTTTCCCGCACTTCTTGCATAAATAAAACTTCTCTTTGTCCACAGGGGTGATTTCTTTCCCTGTCTGTTCAACTTCTCTTCGGATATCACGATCAAAATTTGGCCTCTCTTTCATGGATATTATTCTAGCATACGTAAATCCTTGGTGATTAAAGAATATGGTCGAGGATGTTGTCTTTGTTGACTACTGAAAGCGAAACTTCCTGGCCAGTATGGTCCTTGAGCATCTCGGTTGTACCCTTGGGTGGTCTGTCGGCGCGATATTTGAATTCAAGAGCCTGATATTTATCATTATCGTACTCGATGTAGTCAACCTCCTTGCCAGAATAATCGCGTAAGAAAAAAGTTTCGGGACTTAAACCAAGATTGCTGTTGCGCTTCATCCTCTCGATTATACAATAATTTTCCCAGAGCGCGCCGACATCGTCCCTAGCCTCGAGTAAGTTGAAATTTCTGACCAAGGCATTGCGAATTCCCAAGTCGTAGAAATAATACTTTTTCATCTTACTTATGGCTGAACGCCGATTCCTTCGAAGTGGCGGAAGTGCGAAGATGATGAAGGCTTGCTCGCAAATGTTCAAATACCTGGCGATTGTTTTGCGGTCAAGATCACTTACTGTGGCAAGTTCGGAAAGTGAAACTTCAGACCCGATCTGAAACGCTATAGCCCGCAATAGTCGTTCCAGATTGCCGGTATCTTTAACCAAACCAAGAGTGAGAATGTCCTTGAAAATATAACTTTCAGTAATTAATTTGATGGCACGCTGCTTATCTTCTAAAGAAGTTGCAACTACCACCTCGGGATAAGATCCGAGGATCAAACGCTCTTCTCGTTCCTCGCCCAGTTCCACGATTGTCTTGCCTGAAGCAGCGAGCTCCAACTCTGCGATAGGTAGCAAATGATAATTAAACTTGCGCCCAGTCAACTCCTCGTTGACTTTGTTGGCCAACTCGAAAGAAGAAGATCCCGTAACGATTAAATCTTTGTCCTTGAAATTGTCAATAAGAATTTTTAATGTTAAACCTACCCCTTTAATACGCTGTGCTTCGTCTATTACTACTCTCTCATACTTGCGTACCAAAGAACTAAGACGGCTTAGGTTTGTGGTCTCGAGCAAATCACGCGTCTCGGCCTGATCGGCATTTAAATAAATATCCAGTTCGGGTCGGAGTAAGTTATTCACCAAGGTTGTTTTGCCAACTTGCCTAGCGCCGAAAAGCAATAGGGCCTTACCTTTGCCAAGATCAGCTTCGATCTGTTTCTGGATGTAGCGCCTTATCTGCATATACCCAATATTAGCATAATTTTGGGTAGTACAATCCCATTTATCCCCAGTTTTTTTGCCTAGCAAAAATGCTTAAAATAGAAAACTTGATGAACGCGCGAACAAGATTGCTCGTGAGTCCAATAAAGTGCCCGACTGCTGTGTCGGGCTGTTCAAGATTCTGTTTTCTGACGCCGGTGGCAAAGATTTCTATTCTGGAGAGCAAACGATCCCTTTCTGAAGGTAAAAGTTTCTTCATCCTTTTCTAAAATCTTTTATGATAAGAAATTTTCACAAAGAACGAAGATAATCAGTCGCCTCTTTACCTGTATTGAAAGGTCCTGAGATGTTCCTTCCTAATTTTATGTCCCTATCAATTTCCCTTAGAATTTTAGCAGTTTTTTTGTTAGGTATATATTGCACGCCAAAAGTAATTCGCTTTTCATTTATGAACTGCCGAGTCAGATTCGTTAATATCAAACTAACGGGCAAACCAATATCTTCAGCTGTTTTTTGCAGTTCTGTCTTGAGCTCACTATCCATTTTTACGTTTAGTACCGTTTTCATAACCATAGTGTATACAACGGTTAGCTCGGTGTCAAGTTAAACATTATTGACTTCAATCGTTCTACTTTTTCTTGAGGCAAGAATATCAGATCCAATCGGGGATGTCGATGATGTCTGTGATGTCCGGCAGATAACCCTTACTCGTACCCCGAGGACGGTCCTCGGGATCCATTAATGCGGATTCGATCAAATCAACAGGAATATCCTTTAAATATTCACTCTGCATTTGCACTCTTGCTTCGCCATACATTTGGCGGGTTTGACACCAGGATAAGTGAACTTGTTTTTTAGCCCGAGTGAGAGCGACATAAAACAGGCGCCGTTCTTCCTCCGAATTATCAAATTCGTCCCGAGCGGAGTCGAGGGAGAGGGGTCTATGCGGGAATAAATCTTGCTCCAGTCCCACGATGAAAACATGTTCAAATTCGAGGCCTTTGGCGGCGTGCACGGTCATCAATCTTACACCGTGCCTCTTAGCATTCTCGTGTAAGAGAGTGTCTTGATCAGAAGCAAGACCAGCGTCGGTTAAGAATTTTTCTAAAGCTTCTTCGGGCGCAAGTCCGCCAGCTGGCGGATTATATTTGCTGGATAAGTTTACGAGTTCTTGAATATTTTCCAACCTCTCCTGTTCTTCCGCTTTCTTGAGCATAGCCTCATAGCCGGAGACAGAGATTATGTAGCGCAGAGCATCCGGCAAGGGCAGAGTAGTGAGCTTGTCTTTAAAGGTTATGAGTAAGTTCAAGAAACTTGAGAGTTTGTCAGGAGCTTGACCCGTTGAGAAATATTCCTCAAGAGTTTTCTCTCCTACCCCTCGCCTGGGTGTACCTGCTGCTCGAGCGAAGCTTATCTTATCTTCCATGTTGAGGGCCGCTTTCACATAGGCCAGGATATCTTTCACTTCCGCTCGCTCAAAGAAGCGTGTGCCTAGGACGGTATAGGGTATTCCCGCCTCTAAAAAAGCTTCTTCCAGAGCCCGCGACTGAAAGTTCGCCCTATACAAAACTGCAATTTCCTCGAGTTTAAGATTTGCGTTTTTCGATTTAGCATTTACGATTTTCGTAACCGTTTCGGTTACGAAGTGTGCTTCCTCCGCCGGATCAAATGCCTCATAAATGGATATTTTTTCTCCCTCACCGGAGCTGGTGAAAAGGTTTTTGTCTTTCCTGTTTTCGTTTTTAGAAATAACTTGATTGGCCGCGTTTAAAATATTAGATGTTGAGCGATAATTCTCTTCCAGGATCACGACTTTGGCTCCCGGGAAGTCTTCTTCAAAGCCCATGATGTTCTCGATCGTCGCTCCCCGCCATGTATAAATAGTTTGGTCCGAATCACCTACCACGCAAATATTATTTTGTTCTCCGGTTAAGAGCCTGATCATTTCATACTGGGCTTTGTTAGTGTCTTGGTATTCGTCAACGTGGATGTATTTCCATTGCGATTGGTAGCGCTTGCGCAGCAGTTCGAAGTTTGTAAGGAGCTCAACCGTTTTGATCAGTAAGTCGTCGAAGTCCAGTGCCTTCTGCTCGTGCAGTTCTTTTTCATATTCGCGCCAGACTCGGGCCACCACCTCGGCGTAGAAAGAGCCGCTCGCCTCGGCGCTAAAGTCTTCTCGCGAGACGAGATTGCCTTTGCTCTTTGATATCACCGAGAGCACGCCCCCCGGGGCAAACTGTTTGGGGTCGAAGCCTTCCTGCTTGAGGCACTTACGTATGAGAGAAACTGAATCATCTCGATCATATATGGCAAACCAACGCGATATACCGAGTGTCTGACCGCTTTCGCGCAGAATGTGTACCCCTAGGCCGTGGAAAGTGCCGACAAATGGTAAATAGTGAATGGTAAATGGTAAATCTTGAATCAACTTTTGCACACGTTCTCTCATTTCTGTCGCTGCTTTGTTCGTGAAAGTAACGGCAAGTATCTCGCTTGGCTTAATCCCATTTGCGATCAAGTGCGCAATCCGGTGGGTTATCACCCGAGTTTTGCCTGTACCAGCGCCAGCCACTACCAAGAGCGGCCCATCTTTGTGTTCCACCGCCTCTTGCTGCTTAGCATTGAGCCCGTCGAAATGTTTGGAGTTTAGTTCCACTGGGATATAATAGCACTATGTCTGAAAGCCCGAACCTAGAACAAGAAATTGCCACGCTCTCCCAACAGATTGAGGCTAAGCGGGCCGAGCTTGAGCGCGAACGCGGTAGCACTGTCGAGAGTCACGAAGCTCTGCATCATGTTGCTGGCGAGAAAATCAGCCAGCAAATCCCAACTTTCAAAGCCCCCAGCCCAAGGCTGGTCCGCCTCGGGCGGAAAAGCCAAACTACAAAGTCCTACCTAGACGATCTCGACCCTGCCGACATTGAGAAAGTCAACGCCCTGATCGATCTTATTCCCAAACAGGGTATTAAAAAGACGATTGAACAGGCCAAAAACGAACCGGCCTACATCCTCGATGCTTTCCACGATGCTCTCATAGACCGCCTCCACGACGAACTCAAACAAAGAAACTTAATATGAAATTTTTCGACTGGCTTTTTGGTAGAAAAAGTAAGTTGCTGGATTACAAGCTGCTGGAGATTAAGATACCGCTTGAGGAGGAGAAGAATGGAGAGAGAGATTTGAATAAAGAGATGGCTACCTCCGAGCAACTTTTTAATTCGCTGCTTTCGATCGGGAGTCCTTTTGTTTTCGAAGCTTCGGTGCATGATGTTGGCGAAGATATCCACTTTTATGTTTCAGTGCCTTCTGATAAGACTGACTTTGTCTCGCGGCAAGTTCAAGGGCTGTTTCTGAAATCGCAAGTGACCGAAGTGCCTGACTACACCATTTTTTCTTCTGACGGCTCTGCCGCCGCTTGCTATTTATCGCTTCGCGACAGCTACATACTGCCCTTACGTACATATGCTGAAGCGGGTGTGGATACTTTTTCTCAAGTACTCTCGAACCTCTCTAAGCTTTCGGAGGTCGGTGAGGGCGCTTCGGTTCAGATTGTGGTAGCAGAACCGGCCACAGGTGCCAAAAAGTCTGTTGTACACAGCATTGAAGCACTCAAGAAAGGTGAAAAATTATCTAAAATTTTAAAAACCAGCCTGATTTCCACCGACGACCTTAAAAAACTTTTCGGCAGCAATAAGAAGAATGAAAACAAACAAATTATCGTCGATGATGAAGCGATCAAATCACTTTCAGCCAAAATCAGCAAGCCCCTCTTCGCCGTCAATATCCGTATCGTTGCGGCAGGGGCAGAGAAAGGTCGGGCCCAGGATATCCTGCGCTCTATAGCCGGAGCTTATGGAGGAACAACCGCGCCCTTACGTAATGAGATCAAAGTTGTCAGTCCGAGCAAGATCAAAAAACTTCTCTACCAGTACAGTTTCAGAGAATTTGATCCGGCAAGTGCTATCACTCTAAACAGCGAAGAACTTGTCAGTCTCTTTCACCTACCGACCATAAGCTCGGCCGTACCCAGGGTGTCACTCTTGCGGAGCAAAGATTCTGTCCCGCCGGAGAACTTACCCACCGAGGGCGTAGTCATAGGCGAGAGCAATTTCCGTGGTGACAAAAAGTTGGTGCGGCTCATTCCGGACGATCGCAGGCGGCATCTCTACATTATCGGTCAGACCGGAACGGGCAAAAGTTATGCCATGCTAAATATGGCTGTCCAAGATATCAGTGACGGCAATGGAGTCTGCGTGATTGATCCGCACGGCGAGACGATAAATGACATATTGGAGCGCGTGCCTGCCCATCGCGCGGGTGATGTCATCATATTTGATCCCGGAGACCTGTCGCGGCCGGTGGGACTCAATATGCTTGAGTATGATCCGACCAAACCGGAGCAGAAAACTTTTATCGTTAACGAGATTCAAGCCATCTTCAACAGACTTTTTGCCAAAGAGACCATGGGGCCTATGTTCGAGCAATACATGCGCAACACTTTGCTCTTGCTTATGGGTGATGTTGGTCCGCCAGCTGGCGGAGAGCCAGCCACACTTATGGAAGTGCCGCGCGTTATGATCGATCCGATTTTTCGGGCCCGTAAACTCGAGCGTTGCAAAGATCCGGCTGTTGTCGACTTTTGGACTAAAGAGGCGAGTAAGACTTCCGGCGAGACCTCCCTTGCCAACATGGCCCCATACATCACCACCAAGTTTGGTAACTTCACCACCAACGAATACATCCGGCCTATCATCGGCCAGACCAAATCAGCTTTCAACTTTAGGAAAATTATGGATGATAAAAAGATCTTGCTTGTGAATCTTTCGAAAGGCAAGATTGGTGATATCAACGCAGGACTCCTGGGTATGATTATCACTACCCGTATTCTGATGGCGGCACTTTCGCGCGAGGACTCCAGCAAAGAGTCACGGCCGGACTTCTACTTTTACATAGATGAGTTTCAGAACTTTACCACTGACTCTATTTCAACCATTCTTTCTGAAGCGCGCAAATACAGACTGAATCTCATTCTTGCCCACCAGTTTATTGCCCAGCTGGAAGACAAGATCCGCGAGTCAGTTTTCGGCAACGTGGGCTCTCTGATGGCCTTCCGGGTGGGCGAGCCGGATACAGAGAAACTGGAAAAGCAGTTCTCGCCCGAGTTCAGTGCCAAAGATCTAATCAGTATCAAAAATCGCAATGCCATAGCCAAGATCTTGATAAACGGCGAACCCTCCCGTCCATTCAACCTCTACACTCAAGACGCTGGCAAAGGTTCCCCAGAACTGCGCGAAAAGCTCAAAGAACTCTCTCGCCTCACTTTTGGTCGCCCCCGAGCCGAAATCGAAACCGAAATCCTCGCCAGACTCCGGAACTAAGGATGAGATGTAAGTCTGTGTAAATGATACACCGGGCCTTCGATGCGGACAGAGTGCATACTCGCTCCGGAAATGATCTGAAAACTCAATTCTCATTTTTGTTTGGTCTGTTTGTGTGTCGCTCTCGATTTTTTAACATAGGCATGGAGATGTGCGATAGCGTCCTCGGCCGTATTGAACGGACCGTGACTACGACCCTCCTTAAAATCCTTGATGCTCTCGGCAATCCCAGCTGCCAGCTCTCTGCTCATGAGGGTTTGCGGTTCGAAGACGATTTTTTTATCTTCTTTTTCCACGCCCAAATAGTCACCTGGTTCCAAGTCCAGGTCGTCATAAATATGCTTGGGAATAACAACCTGACGACTTGCCCCTATTTTCACTAATGTTTGTGTATTCATATATTTGTATTATATACATAACGCAAATACTGGTCAATCAATGTGGGGATTGAAAACTTGACTAGGCAGTCTGGCTTGCTAGAATGGTTAGGTAGACACAAGGGAGGTGTGACTGACTAAATGGCTCAACGGGGCCATCCGCCAGCTGGCGGATACTGAAAACTCAGATTTAACCGCTAAAAATAGGCATATAAAAAGTGAAAATTCAAATCCCAAAGCTCAAAGTTCAAAGCTAGGGAGAAGGGTGAGTTTCTTATTTGCCGCCACTGTTGTGGCACTTTTGACGTTTTATGTTGCAAATGCAGGCTTTTTCTCGTTCCTTGGCACTGGAGTGAGCGCCCAGGAGTCACCCCGAACTTATCTCGCCTCATCTAATAGTTTACTTGCCGCGGCCATTAATCCGGAGCCTAACCTTTCTGATGATGTAGTGGGAGTGATCATAGATGACGACGCCCTTCAGCCGCCCATCTCTCCCGATAACTGGAATGAGTCAGAGGAGAGTCGCTCAAGTGATCAGATTGCGCGTTATTTTGTACGCAAAGGCGACACCCTCTCTTCAATTGCCAAAATGTTTGGTGTCTCGGTTAACACTATTCGTTGGTCAAATGATTTAACGTCCGGAACAATCCGAGTTGGCCAGGAACTAGTGATCTTACCGATTGACGGTGTCCGATATACGGTTAAAAGGGGTGATACCCTCTCTTCAATCGCCAAGAAGTTTAAGGGTGACACAGAAGAGATAATGAATTTTAACGATCTGGCCAGTAACGAGCATTTATTGCCCGGGACGGAGATTGTCATTCCGGACGGTGTAGTTGTGTCAGTACCCATTATTCCCAGAGCAAACAGTCGTAGTAATGTGGCCAGATATACTGGGCCAGAGATAGTTGGTTACTTCGCCCGACCACTTAGTTCAAGTTGTTCCAGAACACAAGGTCTGCACGGCAATAATGGCATTGATCTGGGTTGCCCCACCGGCACCACGATAATGGCTGCGGCGGGGGGTGAAGTGCTTATAGCCAGAGACAGTGGCTGGAACGGCGGATATGGACAGATGGTGGTAGTAGCACACGATAACAGCACCCAGACTCTATATGGCCACATGAGTGCTGTTTCTGTCAGTTCTGGTGAACGAGTAGTCCAAGGGCAGAAGCTTGGTGAAGTAGGCCGCACTGGTAAGTCCACCGGCCCACATTTGCATTTCGAAATCCGCGGAGCTAAGAATCCGTTTTAAACTCTTATATTCTTTTTGCCCAATTGGCGTAGGAATTCCGCTATACTTATTTTATTAACCGCATTCAAAGATAATCCCTCTTTGCGCATTAAACGTCGCAATACCTTGGCAAATTTGAATTGCTCCATAAATTCCGCTCTTGTATACAAACGGCCGGAGTGAGGCAGTTTAATTTTGTGTGTTTCAAAGAGTCTCCATGCTTTTTTCTCATCTTCGGGCAACTCTTTTAGTAACTTCATAATATTTAGATTGCGGATAGGTATATATTGCCGCTCTGTTAAATTAAGGTTCTTCACCTTCAAAATATCTTTATATGGCGACAGCATTTGCATATGCCGCTCTGGCGTAGGAAGCTCTGGATATGCACCACCCTTCTCCCACTCCAGTGGTCCGCGAGCGCCGGGTAAATGTTCCGTCGGAGTACTTAGTGTGTGAGATTCGATCGGAGTGGGGGCAATTTTGGGTGCAGGAGTTTCGGTGACGTGTTCCGTGTTCGGTAAATGATCGCCCACCTTTAGCCCATGCCGTAGGCCCGAACCCTGGTGGAACTCAAAGTGGCCATTTTTCTCGCCTGCCACCGCTGGCACATATTGGACTTCGTCTCCGGCATGAGTGAGATCAACTTTTGAAATGTGTTTAACACTGCCGTCCGGCATAAATACCTGTGATTTGGGATTAGACCAAGCCGCCCTAAATTCCTTATCGCCAATATTACATTTCCTCCCAAGAGCTTGTGCCGCCCGCCAAAGGCTTCCGCCTTTCTCGATTGTTTTAGTGTATTGCTCACTTGGTAGATGTTCCTGAATTGCATTTATCGGTGTTCGAGGTATAACTGATGCAGCTTCATTTGACACCGGGACTTCAGGTATCACAGGTGGGGGGATTTGTTCATGTGGAGGAGTTGCCGTGATTGCGTGATCAGTAGTGGAAGGGAAGAGTTTGATTGCTGGAGTTTTTGGTGACGGGGCAATATGTTCACGTGCTATTTCTGTTCCGGTTCCCTGATGTCCCCACCAACCAAAGTGTTCACCTAAAGCTCGTAACTCAGCACCAAGATATGCGAAAGCACTGCCTACAATTGCGCCTCCGATTCCGCGCATAATTATTTCATCCCTTCTGTTATTTTTACGTTTGCCAGCACTGCTCTTTATCCACTTTTCTATTTTTGCTGATATGCCACCTACAGGCACAACCGATTGGGTGTTTAAGAGACTTTTCGCTTCGCTAAGCACACGTAGAAGTTCGTATCCGGCGACAATACGTGCTGCTCCAGTGCCAAAGTCGAGCGCACCTTCTTTCATTTTTGCTTCCGTGTATTGCAATCTAGCAGAAAGTCTATCGATGGCACGAACCTTATCAGTGTCTGTATCCAGATTATCAATATCTCTGCGTAATTTGCCCACTAAGCCGATGCTGTGTTTGCCATATTCATTATTTCCTAGAATTGGAAAGACACTCTCGGCCGAGAAGCTTCTGTCGCGAGCTCCTCGTCTGGCCATTTTTGTGCGCTCACGTTGCGCCGCCCTAACTCTAAGTCCCGCAAACAAAGCACCTGTACCAGCCGCAGCAAATGGCAGAGCCATGGCGCCAGCAAGAGTCACGGCGGTGCTACGAGCTATGCCACCAAGCGCTGTTTGTAGACCTCGTTCGGTAAGCATCGCTCCGAAGGCCCTCCGCCAAACATTTCTGTCTGCTATTTCGGCTAACTGCGAGCTTGCTTCTGGGTGGACGTGTAACCACTGGGTCATCGTTACGTTTCTTTCCGCTTCTGCCAACTGTGAAGTGAACACCTCTGTTAATGCGAAGTCTTTTGGTAAGCTAACCAGTAATTCTATGCGGGCAGTATCGTATGTATCCTTCGCCTTGGCAAATGTCTTTCGTTCCTTGTGTCCACCCGTCCAAGTGCCATGCTCATAAGGGATTTTGGCATAACTTCCTGCCACGACATTAAATCTATCAATTTTATTTTTTAGAGTTCTGAATTGCTCGTTACTCAAGGTGTCAAAGACACCTCTCTGTTCAAGAATGTTTGAACTAAGGTAAGAGATATTTCGGCCATCGTCACTTACTTCTGGACCGTAGTTTATTAATCCCCGGACCAGTTCCACGAGTAACTGCTTTTTGGATCCCACATCTGATAAAATTGCTTTTGCGGCTGATTTCTTCTCTTTACTTATTTGATAGTGCTGGCTTATGCCACGCCAAATCGCACCCATTAAGTTGGCTTGTTTGTTCTTCTCCTGATAAGCCCTGCCCGATTCTTCGTAAACCTTTCCCAACATTAACTGATCAAGATTCTCGAGTGCCAGTTTCTGTTGCCCGGGCGAGAGTTCGTAGAAGCCTATTTCGGTCAGTTCTTTCAGACTCATTCCCTCAATTCTGATCTCTGTATCAAGCGGATATTCCGGTGCTTCTTCGGCTTTTATCTCAACGACAGGTTCTTCGGGCGCTGGAGGTGTTGCAGTGGGAAGTGGTGGGGGTGGCGGTATCACTTCATTCGGTTCCCGGGCCGCGGGTGGTTCAACGTCTTTTCGCCGACGATGTCTCCAAGCTGCAACGTTTCTGACGAAATCTCCTATATATTTGTTTAAAATAATTGCCCACTGGCTCTTAAGGATATCTATCAGCTTGCCTACGTGTTCAAATTCCGGTGTCCCTGCTACGAGATCTCGTTCCATCATCACAAGCTCCTCATAAGTTCCGAAAATCTCATCTTCGATTGTGCCCGGTCCCCAGGACTCGATTCTTGTTTCGAACAAAGCGGAAGCCTTATTGTCGATGTGATCTCCCTCCACTTTTGCAGGTGGTGCCTGGTATGGTTCCATTTTGGGTCGTGGACTTTTGATGCCATGAGCGGTATTGAAAAGCTCGCTTGCCGTAGGTTTTGGTTTAACTTCCCCTGTTGTTCTCACCCTTTCCGCCTCCCTCTCCGCTTTTTCGTTTTCTGCTTTACGTTCTTGGGCGGCTATTCTAGTGCGGGCGTCATTTTTGGCTTTTATTGCCTGCTCTATTATTTTTTGTTCTCTGTATTCCGGCGTCTCCTGTTTTGCCCTTGCTTCTACATAACCAGGGGCCGGGTTAAGCAATTTTTGGATTGCTTTTAGGCTTAAACGATCTGACACCTCTCTCAAATTTACACCGAATCTTCGGCTTGTCGCCTCATCCAGTTTCGCTCCCATATCAGCAAGGCCTCTGGTAAGGGGCTCGCTTAATTCATCATTGGTTAGTTTATCCGACGCTTCTTGCAATCTTCTGTCAAAGAGCACAAATTCTGACAGATCAGCAGTCTCCAGAGATGCTTCGATCTCGTCAAGTAAATTTACGAGCCATTCTTGATTTTCTGAAAGAGCGGATTTAGTTTCTTTCATACCTTTAGACAATATTCTACTATATAAACCCCCGGGTGCAAATGCACTCGGGGGTTTCACATCTTCATGCCGGCCTAGCAGTTAGGCCCACCCTTTCCCGCCAGTTTTTCTTTTCTGGCTCGGGAGATTCGCTCCGTTCCTGGTCCGTGGCGGTTCCCGCTGCGGGAGTGTCCGGAGTGTCGGGCATCGCCCCAGTTTCCTTCTCCGCCACCACGGCAACCGGAGCTACTTTCGGCTTGGGTTTCCTCACGGGCAGGTCACTCTCGTCCGGCAATTGGCTCAAGCTGTCATGTAGACTTTTCGCCACTGCCTGGAGATCCACCTCCGGTGGTTTTTGGGATCCAGGCTCGGGACGACTCGGCTCCGAAACGAGTTCTTCGAGCTTGGAAATGACGAGCTCCTTCACCTCGTCAGTGAGCGCGGGGAAGGCTCTTGATAGATCATCCACTGCGATCTCGAAGCGCAAGTCGCGCTCCTCGTTGGCGAGTTGGATGACCTTGTTCTCGCAGTCCCTGTTCTTTTCCTTGAGTTGCTCGATAATTCTTTCGTTTTCCTTGCATTCCTCGAGCAGAGACAACATTTCTCTACGAAGTTTCTCTGATTTCGCTCTCATGTCCCACCTCCGTTAAAACCCTAGCACATCACAACATATTTGTCCAGGAAAATTAAAAAAGTGACTTGGGCCTGTATTGAAGAGCTTCAAAGAGATGGTTCTCGGCAATGTTTTCGGATTCGGCTAGGTCTGCAATAGTGCGAGCTAGTTTGATCACTCGGTGATAGGCTCGGGCGGAGAGATCAAGACGTTTAGCTGAATCGTTTAAAATATTTCGGCACTTATCCGAAAGGGGTGCGAATTTCTCCAGATCTTTGACGCCCATTTCAGAATTTGTGGAAATTTTCGGCCTACTTGTAGTGAGCGAAGTCGAACCAAAACGCTCAGCTTGAATCATTCTAGCTTTTGCAATCTGCGAACGAATTGATGCGGATGTTTCAGAGGTCGGACCTCCGGGACGGCAGCCTCTGGCTTAGTTTCTCATAATCTACTTGCGGTACTTCCACCCACAAGTCAATGCGATCTATGATTGGCCCCGAAATTCTTCTTTGATATTTTTGTAATGCTACTTGGGAGCATATACATTCTTTGCCTTTACTCCCGCGATTGCCACACGGACACGGATTCATGGTAGCAACTAAAATGAAATTAGCGGGAAAGGCGCTTGTGCCTTTGGCGCGCGAGACATGGATAACGCGATCTTCAAGCGGTTGACGCAGAGCCTCAATCACTCGCCGTTCAAACTCGGGGAACTCGTCAAGGAAGAGTATGCCGTGATGCGAGAGGGTGATCTCGCCCGGCCGCGGATTGGCGCCACCGCCTACCAGAGCCACGTATGAACTGGTGTGGTGTGGGGAGCGCAGAGGGGCGTGAGTCACAAACTCGCCCCCCGCTAGTATTCCAGCGGCAGAGTGTATACCGGTAGCCTCCAGCATCTGGCCGAAGGCAAGCGGTGGCAAAATACCCGCGAAGGCTTTAGCGAGCATGGTCTTGCCCGTGCCCGGTGGTCCGGACATGGCAATGTTGTGCCGCCCGGCCGCGGCT
>Ga0209542_10013720_pt1 | contig 13906 bp, 15 predicted proteins | sample RifCSPhighO2_01_FD_184028 | JGI IMG/M metagenome (GOLD analysis project Ga0209542, IMG submission 184028) | Soil microbial communities from Rifle, Colorado - Rifle CSP2_plank highO2_0.1 (SPAdes) (version 2) | ecosystem: Environmental > Terrestrial > Deep subsurface > Rock core/Sediment ...
CCGGAGTGGCTGAAGGTAGACCTCGCGGCGCTCTCGGCGGAGGTCGCGGCGCTGCCGGCGCTGGTGCGCGGCTCGACCGAGCTAGACTTCGACGCGGTCGCCCAGCACTTCCGAAAGTAGCGCCGAGGAGGTATTGTTCTGCGAGCATTTAGCAAGTTCCGTTTTACGAGAGAAAAAACACTGGGTATGTCGCTCGACTTCAGCATCGCCCTCCCGTCGAAGCCGCGCGTCGTCAGAGAGGACGACGTCCGCGGCGTGTACGAAATTGACGGCCTCTACCCAGGGTACGGCCACACCCTCGGCAACTCCCTGCGCCGCATCATCCTCTCGTCGCTCCCCGGGGCGGCCGTGACGCGCGTGAAGATCGTGGGCGTCTCCCACGAGTTCTCGACCCTGCCCGGCGTCAAGGAGGACGTAGTGGCAGTTCTCCTGAACGTCCAGCGCCTGCGGGCGGCGCTCGTGACCGGCGAGCCGCAGACGCTGCGGCTGAAGCACCGGGGCCAGAAGACCCTGACCGCCGCCGACCTCGAGTGCCCCGGCCAGGTCGAAATCAAGAACCCCGAGCTCGTGATCCTGACGCTCGCGGAGAAGGACGCCGAGATTGATATGGAGCTCACCGTCGAGCTCGGCCTCGGCTACGTGCCGAAGGAGGAGGTGCACAAGGACCGCGTCGAGGTCGGCGAAATTTCTCTCGACGCCATCTTCACGCCGATTCGCCGCGTCTCGTACGAGACCGAGAACATGCGCGTCGGCGACCGCACCGACTTCAACCGCCTCCGCGTCTCGATCGAGACCGACGGCACCATCACTCCGAGGGCGGCGCTCGAGCGGGCCATCGAGACGATGATCCAGCAGCTCAAGGCCGTCGTCGGCTTCCGCGAGGAGCTCGAGGTGCCGCAGGGGGAGGCCGCGCCGGGCGAGGAGAGGGGTGACAGCGACGCGCTGAAGACGCGCGTCGAGGCGCTCGGCCTCTCGGCCCGCACGGAGAACGCGCTCGTCGCCGCCGGCATCCGCACGGTCGGCGGGCTCGCCCGGAAGCGCGAGGCCGACATCCTCGAGATAGAGGGCCTGGGGCCGAAGGGCGCGACCGAGATCAAGGAGGCGCTCGTCGCCCGCGGCGTCTCGCTCCGCGCCTGAGGCCCGCGCCCGGGCTTCACAGGCGGCAGCTGAGCTGTTAGGGTACCCGGCTAACGATGCGACACAGCAGCAAGCGCCGGTCCTTCAACCGCGGCACCGATCAGCGTCGGGCGCTTTTGCGCGCGCTCTGCGTTGGCCTGGTGCGCGACGGCCGAATTACCACGACCGAGGCTAAGGCCAAGGAGCTCCGCCCGACCATCGAGAAGCTGGTGACGACCGCCCGCAAGGGAACGCTCGCCGCCCACCGGAGCATCGTCTCGAAGGTGGGGGAGAGTGCCGCCAAGAAGCTCGTCGCCGACATCGCCCCGCGATTCGCGAAGCGCGCCGGCGGCTACACCCGCATCACCAAGCTCCCGAAGCGCACGAGCGACTCGGCGCTGATGGCGCAGATTGAGTTTGTCTAAACTTTTATGATGACCGTAGACGCGCAGAACCGAACGATGGGCCGCGTGGCGTCCGAGGCCGCCAGTTTTCTGCTCGGCAAACGCTCTGTCGGCTTCGCCAAGAACGCGAAATCGAGCGAGCCTGTTGAAATTGTGAACGCCTCGAAGGTGCGCATCTCGGCGAAGAAGGAGAAGGCGCCGGTCACCCGCTACTCGGGCCACCCGGGCGGGCTCACCAGCGAGACGATGGGCGCTCAGATTGCGCGCAAGGGCTGGGACGCCGCCTTCCGCCGGATGGTCTTGGGAATGCTCCCTCGCAATCGCCTTCGTGCCCAGATTATCAAGCGCCTGAAGGTTACCGACTAAATTTTCGTATGGCTCCCACCGCGCGATACATTGAAGGAATCGGCCGCCGCAAGACGGCAGTGGCGCGCGTCCGCATCACCCCAGCCTCCGAAACCTCCTGGGTCATCAACGGCCGCTCACTCGAGGCTCACTTCCAGAACGCGGCGCTGCAGAAATCGGTGACGCAGGCGCTCCTCGAATCCGAAGGCGTTGGCCAAGCCTTCGCCGTTTCCGCCAAGATTGTCGGCGGCGGCATCAACGGCCAGGCCGAAGCCGTCCGCCACGGCCTCTCCCGCGCCCTGGTGGAGTTCAAGGCGGAGCTCCGCCCCGAGCTCAAGAAGAAGGGCTTCCTCAAGCGCGACCCGCGCGCCAAGGAGCGCCGCAAGTTCGGCCTCAAGAAGGCGCGCAAGGCGCCGCAGTGGAGCAAGCGGTAAACCAGAGTTCGCGGCTGCAAACCGCCTCTCCGCCCCTCGCTCTGCATTCGCAGCACGTCGGGGACGGTCGAGGTGGTTTTCGTTCGTGGGACGGCAAATAGAAAAACGCGCGGCCCTGTGGCCGCGCGTTGCGTCTCTCAAAACTACCGCCACCGGGTCGGAGACCCGTACCGAGACGATCCGTCGGAGTAGTCCCAGACCGTTCGGGTGGCCGTGACCTGCGAGCCGCCGTTCCTCATGTCCTCGCTCCGCGTGCGGACGAGGTAGACCTCGGGACCACGCGGACCGTCGATCAGTTTCAATGAAGAAACTGGGGCGCTCCTGTCCACGTACCCGTCCTGGTAGGTGAACCGGGCGCGAACCTCGAAACGCTCAGGGAGCGTAGCGCACCCGAGATCGACCGCCGCCTCGCCCTCCACCTTTACGAGACCCTGTGACGAGACCTCGAATACGTCGTCCGGAAGGGAGATGTATTGCCTGCATCCGTCCCCGAAGAGGAACTCGACGTAGGGGTTGGAGAGTCGCTCGGGCGGACCACCGGCCCACTTCATGTTGACGTGGGACAGGGTGTGCTTTTCGGCGATGTGCCGATTGCACGAGACAAGACCGGCGAGAGTGGCGACGACACAAATGACAGCAATGGGAATGTTCTTCACGTTTATATTATATCACATAACATCCTTGTGTCAATATATACAAAAAGCCCCGCAACGGCGGCGCGCGCGGCATTTTTGACGGCAGAGTCAAAAATCCGTACAATCTCGCAGCAATGAGTGCTAAAGACGATCACAAAAAGAAAGGCGCAGACGAGGAAATCGTCTACGAGGACGCGCCCGATTTGGAAGCCGGAGATGACCCGGCAGCCGAAGGCCCCGCAATGGCCACGAAGCTCGCGAAGCTGCGCGAGAAGCTTTCTGTGTGCGAGTCCTCGAAAGCTGAATACCTCGCCGGCTGGCAGCGCGCCAAGGCTGACCTCATCAACGCGGGGAAAAGGCACGAGGAGGAGCGGCGGCGGTTCGCCACCCTCGGCGAGGAGGCGGTGCTGCACGAAATTCTCCCGGCGCTCGACGCATTTGATATGGCGATGGCGAACAGGGAAGCGTGGGAGAAAGTTGATGCCGGCTGGCGGCAGGGCGTCGAGTTCATTCGTTCGCAGCTGCTGGGCACGCTCTCCCGATTTGGCGTAGAAGCATTCGGTGCGCCCGGCGAGCACTTCGATGCTGCTCGCCACCACTCAATTGAGAATGTCGCCGCAGAGAGTGCGTCCCAGGACGGCACGCTAGCGGCGGTTGTCCAGAAGGGGTACGCTAGGGGCGACCAGGTGATTCGGCCCGCGGCGGTAAAGGTTTTCCATCTCGAGCAATGATTTCTCTCTCTACAGAGGTTAAGCGTCTGGTGATTCTCGCGGCAGCGCGGGGTTCTCGCGCCGAAATCGTCGCCGCAATTCGAGAGGGGGACGGTCTGCGCGTTCTCGGCCGCCGCACCGTTCCCCGCGCCGAGCTCACCGAGCTCCTCGACGGTGCCCGCGTGCGTGGCGTTGAGGTTGTGCTCGGAGAGATTGCCGAACCGCTGGCCCTCGCCGCACCCGCGGCCACCGCGACCATTCCCGCCGCGCCGCGCCGCTTCCCCGCACCCGCTTCCGTTTTCTCTCCGTTCTCGCTCGACCTCCTGCTCTCCACCCAAAAAACCCGCGCCCCAAATCTCCGCTAGCGCCAAAAGCGTTTAGCGAGCTATAGACTGCTAAACGCTCAGGGCACCGATTTCACCATTACAAAACCTAGCCAGAAACCATGTCTAAAATCATTGGCATCGACCTCGGCACCACAAACTCCGCCGTCGCGGTGATGGAGGGCGGCGAGCCGCGCATCCTCGAGAACGCCGAGGGGGCGCGCACCACTCCCTCAATCATCGCCCAGGGCAAGACGGGCGAGCGCCTGGTGGGCCTCCTGGCCAAGCGGCAGGCTGTCACCAACCCGAAGGGCACCGTCTTCGGCATCAAGCGCTTCATCGGCCACAGCTACGAAGAGGAATCAATCGCGCGCGACAAGAAGACCGTCCCATACGAGATTTCAAAGTCTGCCACGGGCGGCGTCTCGGTGAAGATGGCCGACAAGCAGTACTCGCCGGAGGAAATCTCCGCGATGATCCTCGGCAAGCTCAAGAAGGACGCCGAGGCCAAGCTCGGCCACCCCGTCACCGAGGCGGTCATCACGGTGCCGGCCTACTTCAACGACCAGCAGCGCCAGGCCACGAAGGACGCGGGCAAAATTGCCGGCCTCGACGTCAAGCGCATCATCAACGAGCCCACGGCGGCTGCGCTCGCCTACGGCTTCAACAAGAAGAAGGACGAAAAGATTGTGGTGTACGACTTCGGCGGCGGCACATTTGACGTGTCTGTGCTCGAGGTCGGCGGCGACGTCATCGAGGTGAAGTCGACCGACGGCGACTCTCATATGGGTGGCCGCGACATCGACTACAAGCTCATTCAGTGGATCGCGGAGGAGTTCAAGAAGGAGAGCGGGCTCGATGTCACGAAGGATCCGCTCGCGCTGCAGCGCCTCGACGAGGCCTGCGAGAAGGCGAAGATTGAGCTCTCCACTGCCCAGGAAACGGAAATCAACATTCCGTTCATTGCGCAGGCTGACGGCGTCCCGGCGCACCTGACCCGCAAGCTGTCTCGCGCCAAGCTCGAGGAGATTGCCGACGAGTTCGTGGCGCGCTCGATTGAAATCACCAAGCGCGCGCTCGAGGCCTCGCCATTCAAGATGGCCGAAATCAACGAAATAATTCTCGTTGGCGGCCAGACGCGCATGCCGAAAATTGTCGAGGAGGTGAAGAAGCTCTTCGGCGGCAAGGAGCCCAACAAGAGCATCAACCCCGACGAGGTGGTGGCGCTCGGCGCCGCGGTGCAGGGCGGCATCCTGCAGGGCGACGTGAAAGATGTGCTCCTGCTCGACGTCATTCCGCTCTCGCTCGGCATCGAGACGATGGGCGGCGTGGCGACGAAGCTCATCGACCGCAACACCACCATCCCGGCGTCGCGCTCGCAGGTCTTCTCGACCGCCGCCGACGGCCAGCCGCAGGTGGAGATTCACGTCTTCCAGGGCGAACGGGCGATGTCGTCAGACAACAAGTCGCTCGGCCGCTTCATCCTCGACGGTATCCCGCCCGCGCCGCGCGGCATTCCGCAGATCGAGGTGACGTTCGACGTGGACGCCAACGGCATTCTGGCGGTGAAGGCCAAGGACAAGGCCACCAACAAGGAGCAGAGCATCCGCATCGAGGCGCGCTCTGGTCTCACGGAAGCCGACATCAAGAAGATGCAGGACGACGCCGTCGCCAACGAGGCGTCCGACAAGGCCAAGCGCGAGCTCGTTGAGGCCAAGAACCACGCCGAGCAGGCCATCTACGCCGCCGAGAAGGCTATCAAGGAGCACGGCGACAAGGTGCCGGCCGAGATTCGCGCCTCCGTCGAGGAGGCCGCCAAGGCCGCCCGCGAGGTACGCGAGAAGGAGGACCTGCCGGCCATTCGCACGGCGTCCGAGAAGCTCGTCACCGAGACGATGAAGATCGGCGAGCACCTCTCTAAAAATCCGCCGAAGAGCGGCGAGCAGACCGCCCCAGAAACAGAGAGACCCACCGAGGAACAGCCGCCTGTCTAATTTCTAATAAAAACCGAAGAAAAGCCACCTCGGAGCGGCTTCTCTTGGCGCTCTTCACACTGGGGCGGTGTGGTGCTAGCGTGCCATCGAAAACGAACCCTGACAATTTATGTGCTTACAAATTCACTTACCAATTAAAAGCCTTGTGGGTTTTGGCGTCTGCAACGAAAGACACCTTCCAGCCCACCGCTTCCGCTGTGAGCCTTGCGGTTTCCGTACCGCGGGACTACCCGACGGCGCGATTGGTGAGCGCTTCTTGCGCGGTCATCACAGAAGAAGTTGCCCACGGTGCCATCGGCCACTCATCACCTGCCCGCAGTGTGGCGAAACTACGGGGGAGTTCAACCCCCTCAATCGGACTTGGCGATGCGCAACGTGCTCATCGAACCTATCCTACGAGCACGTCTTCTCTTGAGGCGGCTCTTTACCAACAAATCTAATTCAAAAATTAAAATGCAAAAAATCATTCTATCCGGCATCCGCGCGAGCGGCCGTCTTCACCTCGGCAACTATCTCGGAGCAGTCCGTCGCTTTGTTCAATACCAGTTCGAAGTGGACACAAAGTGTCTCTTCTTCGTCGCCGATCTCCATGCACTGACAACGCCTGGCGATCGAAAAGCGATGAGGCAGGGGACAATCGAAATCGTCCGTGACTACCTCGCGGCCGGAATCGATCCCAATAAATCGAGCATCTACGTGCAGTCGTCAGTTCCGGAAATCGCGGAACTCTCCCTCCTGCTCTCAATGCTGCAACCGGTTGGCGACCTCCAGAACACACCCTCCTTCAAGGAGAAGGTGAAGAAGTACCCGCAATCGGTTAACCTCGGCTTGCTCAGCTACCCGGTGCTTATGGCGGCCGACATCTTGGCGCCCCGCGCCACGCATGTCCCCGTCGGTCCAGACCAGGTGGCACACCTCGAGCTCGCCGCGGGCCTCGCTAAGCGGCTCAATCGCCTGGCGGGCGGCGAGAGCAACGTCGTTCCCATACCACGCACCCTCGCTAACCAGCAAATGGTCCCGGGCCTGCGTGGCGGCAAAATGGGGAAGTCCGATGCCGACGATGCCGTGCCAATTACCGCGAGTAGAGATGAAGTCGCGAGACTCTACGCTCGGGCCGCCACAGACCCGGGACGGACGCACCGAGGCAGCACCGGAAAACCGGAGAACTGCATGGCCGTCTATCCAATCCACCAACTACTAACCGATGAGCCCCGTCTCGCTGAGGTCACAGCCGTCTGCCGTGACGGCAGCCGTAGTTGCGTTGAATGCAAGGCTGAGGCAGCTGAGCGAATTGCCGATGTTCTGGAACCCTTCCAGGAGCGCCGTCACGAGCTCGAGCAGAACGACGACTTCGTCCTCGATGTGCTCAGTAATGGAGCTAAGCTTGCCCGCGAACGCGCTTCGGAAACACTCCGGTTCGTCCGCGCCGCCTTCGGTGTCACATCATTTGTGAAGTAAACCCCACCCTGCCGTCTGAGACGGCAGGGTTTTTCTTTTTCTGGTTGGCATTGACAGAGTTTTGAGCGCGCGTAGGCTCAGGTTAAGTGAACATCCCAAAACCCCATGAAATCAACTTCGAATATTCAAGCTCAATCGAGCCAAATAGCAGTGCCGGCAAACGAAACGAAACGCGAGCTCAACGCCTTGGGCGACGAGCTCAAGTCTATCGACCAAACAATGCTCGCCTGCGTTGCCCGACGCCTCGAGGTCAGCCGGAAGGTTTACAACGTGAAGCAAAAAGCTTCCCCAGGTAAACACCCGACCATCGTGCGCCGCGACAAGGAGAAGGAGCGCGTCACCGCAATGGCGGAACTCGCAACCCAGCTCGGCGTTGAGCCTCAGCTCGCCGCGGCAATTGAGTACCTCATCATCGCCGAGTCGGTAAAGGTGCAGACCGAGCTCGCCCAGAGCGATTTCGTCATCTCGCCCCCCGAACGTGCGGTGCTCCGAGCTAACCTGCTCGAGCTCACGGCCAAGGTCGCCGCCAGCTACAGCAAGCCGACCGACTTCCACGGTGACTGCCCAGCAACCACCGCGCTGCGCCGCTTCGAGACTGCAACTATCACCTCAGGCATCGGCTCCTTGGAGTTTCCCCGTGGGTTGATTGTCGACATCGGCTGCGCCAACGGCCACGAGCTGTCTCAGCATGTGGGCCGCTTCAGCCGCGGCCTCGGAATCGATGTCTCGCCGGCAATGGTGGACGCCGCCATCGCGGCATCGCAGAACGAACAAGCTCGCCGCTCAGCTTCCAGGGCCACCTACCTGTGCGTTGATGTTGAGGAGTCAGGCATCCCAATCAGGGATGCCGAGGCCTCATTCGTCATTATGAACAATGGGACGGGCAGCGATGTATTCGACCTGAAGCCTGTGTTGAGCGAAGTCAAACGGGTGCTGCGCCCAGGCGGACGCTTCTTCGTGTCCTTCTACAACGCAGCTTCTGTTGTTGCGAAGGGCGCACCACTGCCGTGGATATCTTCCTTCGGCTCGACGCTCGATCCCGAGCGAGGCACCCTGCGTATCAGGCTTTCCGACGGACGCACAATCGAAATTCTCGGTCGTGCCTACAGTCGTGAGCAGGTCGAGGCTGCAATGCCGTCGGGGCTTCAGATCACCTCGACGCTGACCTACCCGCACGTTCTCTCGCTCTTGCCGCCGGGCGTGCTCAGCGGCAACGCCAAGCTGCGGGCAGCCATCGAGCGAATCGACGCGCTGCTCGCCACGGGTAGCTCCGAGAACGGCGCCTACCTGATGGTCTCGGGGGTCAAAATCTGACCCTCGCCCCCGCGCCTTGGCGCGGGGGCTTTTCCATCTCTGGCTCTGGAGAAATAAAAAGGCGCCCAGAGGTTTGGGCGCCGGCACACGCGACAGGATTTGAACCTGCAACCGTCGGTTTTGGAGACCGTCGCTCTACCGTTGAGCTACGCGTGCGTTTCAGGGCCTCGCCAGTTTCTAACACGCCAATCCCGACCCTGCAAGCGTGGGGTTGCGTCCGCAGCTGTGGCGGGGTAGCGTCTCTGCCATATGTTCCAAGAAAAATTTACATTCAAACCAGAGTTTGCCGGTCTCGTTGGCGTCGAGCGGGAGCAGTTCATCCTCAACGGAGGGGGAGCTATATCTCCAATGGCGCCACAGCTGCTCGAGCAGCTTGCGGGCGATTCTCGTTTTGGTTATGAGCTCTCTGCCTGCCAGGTAGAGACGCGGGTCGGTCCGCTTAGCCTCAGCTCCCTACCGCTAGCGCTCGCCGTTGCCCACGACGCGCTGACCGCTAAGGGCGCCGCACTCGGCCTGTCCTTCTCCGACAGCCCTGTGGCTCCCAAAGACATGCCGCTCGATGTCTACCCAGACCCGACCGGCCGCTACCAGCGAATTGTTGCCAATCTGCCGCAGGAAGTCCTTGAAGCTGCGTGCCGGGTCATCGGAACGCACGTGCACGTTGGGATGCCAAACCTCGAGGAAGCTGTTGCTGCACACGATCGTGCTGCAAATTTTCTCGACGAACTTCTTGCTATCGGCAATCGCTCGAACGGTGCCCGCCTCGCGCTCTACCGCGTCATGGCCAAGAACTGGCGTCCACCAATCTACGGATCAGTAGACGCCTTCGAGAAAACAGCTGCGGAGCAAGGGTTCGTAGAGAACCCCAGGGACTGCTGGCATCTAATCCGAATCTCGATTCACGGCACGCTCGAATTTCGAATGTTCGACGGCACCGGCGATCTCGCCGACATCTGCTCATGGGCCGCCAAGGCCCGAGAAGCCGCGCTCGGCTGAACAGTCAAAACTATCAGGCACCTCGAGGTGCCTTTTCTTTTTACCAAGAAATTTTATAGCCTCACCGAATCTTCACCTCCTCACCGTTTATCAGGCTGCGCTTCGAGAAGTCGGCGAGCGCGGCGAGTGGTTCTGAGCAGGCCGCCTCCATTGAGCCCTGCTCAAAGAGGTTCATTGTGTAGTAGCTATCGAAATCGCGAGCAGCCGCATCGGGGTGACTGACGTTCCAGTCACGCTTTACAGCTAACGAGGTGCCGTCGCAGATAACGGTGATGGCACCAGTGTAGCCTTTGCCGCCAACTCGACCAGAAGCAACTGCGCGTGAGACGGCCTCTGCGGTGCCACCATCAGCGAGCCCCCGCCGAAAAGCAGCGAGGGAATCGCTCTCTCCATCAACGCCATCAATCGCAATCGCCCCGTTGTGGCAGAAGGCAAGTTTGTCCGCAAGGAATGGCTGGACATTATCAATCGCGAGTGAGCCCCGAGAAGTTTTGCGGAGGTGCGCGATGACCGTGTCTGGGGTGAGCAGAACAAGATCTTCAATAGCTCGGCCGAACCGGGAATCCGTCGCGGCACTTGCCGCTACGCGAACATAGAAAACCGCTGCTCCCTCGCGGTAGGCAACGATTCCCCAGCCGTCGTGGTGACCTTCTGGAGCGCCGTTCGGAACTTTGCCGCAAACGGCGAGGCCGCCGAAATCTCGGAGCATCGCGCCAATGGCAGGTGCATCTCTATTGGGCTCACTGGAGGCGCAGGAAAAAATTCGGCACATAGCCCAGACAATATACACGAAAATGATTATTGCGAGAATGTCAATTTTTGCTAGACTAACGCGCCAGCGATGAAAGACTTCTACAAGGTTCTCGGCGTCGAAAAATCGGCCAGCCAGGACGACATCAAGAGGGCGTTCCGGAAGCTCGCGCACCAGTACCACCCCGACAAGGGTGGCGGCAACGAGGCGAAGTTCAAGGAGGCCAACGAGGCGTACGCGACGCTCGGCGACCCACAGAAGCGAGCGCGCTACGACCAGTTCGGACATACTGGCAGCCAAGGAGGGCCCCAGCCAAGCGGATTCGGCGGCTTTGATTTCTCGCAGTTCGGAGGATTCGGACAAGGTGGGGGGCCTGGCGTCGAATTCGATCTCGGCGACATTTTCGGCGCCTTCTTCGGCGGCGGCGGGCGACACACGCCTCGTGGTCGCGACGTCCGCATCGATGTCGAGGTGCCGTTCCGCGACGCCGTGTTCGGCACGACGCGCGAGGTCAGCTACGAGCGCGACGATGGTAGCCGCGAGAAAATCTCAGTGGACATCCCGGCGGGCACAGACGACGGCGACGCCTTCCGCATCAGCGGCAGGGGCGAGCAGGTGAAAAATGGGAAGCCCGGTAACTTGATTGTGCGAGTCCGTGTAGCGCCGCACGCCTGGCTCCACCGAGAAGGCGCGCATCTCGTCGGCGACCTCGCGGTGAAGCTCTCCGAGGTGCTACTCGGCGCAGAAAAAACCATCGAAACGCTGGACGGCTCGATAAAGGTTCGCGTGCCCGACGGCTCCCACCACGGCGAATTAATTCGCGTGAAAGGGAAGGGCGGTATTGCTGGCCGCGGCCGAGGCGACCTGTTCCTCCGCCTCGACATCCAGATGCCCCGCAAGCTCTCCCGCGAAGCCCGCGCCGCGGCGGAGCGGCTGCAGCAGGAGGGACTCTAAATCTATGGCTCGAAAGAAGGTTCTTATCATCCCAGGCTTCGGCGGAAAGACCTCCAATGGACCGGGTCCTGAAATTATCAGGCGCTGTAAAAAGTTTGCCGATGTCTACACTTACAATCCCAAGTGGGACCGGAGTACAGCGGCGGAGTGGATTGCCGGAGCGCGCAAGGCTGTGGCGCGAATTGGGCCAGAAGATTTGGAGGTGTTCGGTTTCTCTCTCGGCGCGTACGTGGCGCTGTTTCTGGGAGCAGAGTTCAAGCTGGGCGGAGTGGTTCTCTGTTCGCTTTCGCCCTTCTTCGTCGAGCAGCGTAAAGACATTCCGGCATCCGCCTGGAAATTTCTCGGCGCGCGGCGGCGCAAAGACTTCCAGACTCGGCCAGCCCCTAAGAGGTTACGGTCGAAGGCAACCTTCCTGTTCGGGTCACGCGACTGGCCGCTTGGGATTAGGACGGCAAAGAAATTGGCGAGGCGCTACGGGAGTACTTTTTCTCTCGTTGAAGGAGTGGGTCACGAATTGACTCCTGCGTACCTCGACAAGGTCATCGGCGCCCTCAGAAAGGAAAAGCCTCATCGTTAATAAAGTGAGCCTGATAAAAACCAAGAAGCTGCAGAAGAGCTACGGGTCACTGCCTGTGCTTTCCGATGTTTCATTTTCGCTCGCGCGGGGCCAGAAGGCCGCGCTGGTCGGGCACAACGGCACCGGCAAGACAACCCTCCTCAAGATCCTGGCCGGCCTAGAGGAGGCCGACGCGGGAGTGCTCGAAATTGCCCGCGACGCGCGTATCGGCTACCTGCCGCAGGACGCGGACCTCTCCGGCAGCGAGACGGTCTCTTCCTACCTGCGCCGTACCTCGGGCGTCGATGCCCTGGAGCGAGAGGTGGGGGAGCTCGCGGCGCTTCCGGAGACTCCGGCAAAGGCGCGGCGGCAGGACAGCGCGAACCGGCGCTATGTGGCACTCGACGGCTACGCGTTCAATCGCCGGATGGAGGTGATGCTCCGGGGCTTCGGGCTCGACGGCGCGGCGCTCGCGCGACCTGTTTCCGATCTCAGCAGCGGCCAGCGCAGCAAGGTCGCGCTCGCCGGAATCCTCCTCAAGGGCGCCGACCTGCTGCTCCTCGACGAGCCGACCAACAACCTCGACCTGCCGGCGCTGATCTGGCTCGAGGACTTCCTAGAGAGCACGGAGGCGGCCTGCATTATCGTCTCGCACGATCGCCGATTCCTCGACCGCGTGGTGCGAAAAATCTTTGAGCTCGACTGGCGCACCCACTCGCTCACCGCCACGGCCGGAACCTACAGCGACTACCTAGAGATGGGCACCAAGCGGCTCGCGCGGCAGAAGGAGGACTACCGTCTTCAGCGGGACGAGGTCGCGCGGCTAGAGGAGCGGGCCCGCGAGAAGCGCGCCGCCTCTGCCCGTGGCACGAAGTGGGGTGGGACCGATAACGACAAGTTCCTGCGAGGGTTCAACCGCAACAAGGCGGGCAAATCGGCGAGCGTCGCCAAGGCGATCGAGAAGCGAATCGAGCACATCCACAAGGTGGAGAAGCCCATCGAACGCGAGCCACTCGAAATTCGGCTCGAGGCGGCCACCAGCTCGCCCGCGCTCGACATTCGTCTGGACGACGTCCTCGCGGGGTACCCTGAGGGCTTTAGGCTTGGCCCGGTGTCGTTGGAAATCCGCTACGGCAGCCGGGTCGGCATCATAGGTCTCAACGGCTCGGGGAAGTCGACGCTCCTCAAGACCATCACCGGCGAGCTTCTGCCGCTCGGTGGCAAAATTGAAATTGGCTCTGGCGTCAGAATTGGCAACATGATGCAGGAGCACGAGACGCTCCCGCGGGGGAGCACGCCCCTCGAGCTCCTCGCCGAGCGAGCCGGCCTCGCCGAGGAGCGCGCCTTCGCGCAGCTCTCCAAGTTCGGCCTCGACGAGCGACAGGCGCGGCTAGCCGTCGGCACATTGAGCCCGGGTGGCCGGGCGCGCCTCCTCCTGGCGCTCTTCTCGGCGCTCTCCGTCAACGTCCTCGTCCTCGACGAGCCGACGAACCACCTCGACCTCGAGTCCCTCCAGGCGCTCGAGGAGACGCTGGCGACCTACCGCGGCACCGTCCTGCTGGTCTCGCACGACCGCTACTTCCTCGAGAAGGCCACACTTGGGACCACCTACGTTCTGGCCGACGGCGTCTTCAGCCGAATCCCCGACTACAGGACGTACGTGGCGGCGGCGGAGGAAAGCGCGCGGAAGCTGCGGAGCAAGCTGCCGCAACAGCGGTAGGAGATTAGGGCGGCTGCCGCTTCGCCGTCAGCCCGCGTTGTCCCCAGTGTCGGGGGCACCTGGCCACGCTAGAATGTTGCCGATGTTCGGACTGCCAGGTTCCATATTCGCGCTCGTCATCGCCCTGGGGCTCTTCATCGCGCTCGGGATGATGCACCGCCGCTGGCTCCTGGGCGGCGTGCTGGCGTTCTACCCT